>RRZT010649354.1_pt1 | contig 24933 bp, 20 predicted proteins | sample 2165551 | NCBI WGS metagenome assembly RRZT01 (sample SAMN10456910, study PRJNA506462) | wastewater metagenome | biome: wastewater; feature: sludge; material: wastewater sludge; isolation source: wastewater sludge with Escherichia coli K12::gfp cells carrying plasmid... | place: USA: Moscow, Idaho... | reverse complement strand
TCGAGGTGGAGGAAGGCGAGACCGTGGACGAGAGCCCACAGTGCCGTGGCGAGGTTGTCGTGGTCGGCGTGTGGGAAGATTTCGCGCAGTGAGTCGGCGAGTAGTGCGTGCAGGTGCGTGGAGGCGAGTACGCGTTCGTCGTTCTCGCGGTCGCATTCTTGCCCGAACATGAGCTTGAAGAGCCCAGGGTGTGTGAGCGAGAAGTTGACGTAGACGACGCCGAACTCCACCAATGCTTCTTCTGAAGTAGCCGGTCTTCCATCGAGAGAGAGTTGACTTCCAAGTTCCTGGAAACCGCGGACGGCGAGGGCCGATTCGAGTGCCTCGCGATCGGCGAAGTGGCGGTATGGGGCTGTTTGGGAGACGTCGGCCCGGCGGGCGACGGCCCGCAGGGAGAATTGTTCGCCTGCTTCCACCATCTCCATGGCGGCGTCGAGGAGCGCCGAACGGAGGTCGCCGTGGTGATAGTTAGATCGCACCGATGTTGACACTGAACACATCCTTCGTTATCGTTCCGATGTAAGCAGTGTAAACATTGCGTGTGTGGTGTGGCAAGACTGGCGTCGCGCTGGGCACTAGAGAACCGTGATATTCGAATGGATGGAGCACCAATGAACGCTTCCCTGTATGAACCTCTTGTCCTTGCTGGGGGAGCTGAGATCCCCAATCGCATTGCCAAGGCCGCGATGGAAGAGAACATGGCTGAGGATGGTCAGCTGCCCGGTGAGCGACTTTTCACCCTCTATCGGACGTGGAGTAACGGGGGAGCGGGCCTCCTTGTCACCGGAAACGTTATGGTGCACGCCGAGGCGATGACAGGCCCGGCCGGAGTGGTGCTTGATGTCAGAACGCCCCTCGAACCGTTCCGTGAGTGGGCTCGCGCGGCGAAAAGCGGTGGGGCGAAGGTATGGATGCAGATCAACCATCCCGGGCGGCAGGTGAAGGCTGCAATGCCGGGCGTCGCGTGGGGGCCGTCGGCCGTCAAGGTGCGGGCAGGCAAGGCGAGCCGGATGCTCGCCGAACCTACCGCGATGACTGAGATGCAGATTGCTGAGACTATTGAGCGTTTTGCGGTCACTGCGCGTCGTGCCGAGGAAGCTGGTTTTGATGGAGTCGAGATTCATGCGGCACACGGCTATCTGCTCTCACAGTTCCTTTCCCCACTTGCAAACCAGCGTGGGGACCGGTGGGGTGGTCCCCTGGAAAATCGCGCTCGTCTCTTACTCGACATCGTGCGGGCGGTCAGGGCCGCCGTGCGCCCGGGTTTTACTGTGGCCGTCAAGCTCAACTCCGCAGACTTCCAGCGCGGAGGTTTCGATGCCGACGACGCCCGCCGAGTTATCGATATGCTCGCGCCGCTTGGCGTGGATCTCGTCGAACTCTCAGGCGGAAGCTATGAAAGCCCGGCAATGTCCGGCCGTGCTGTGGAGTCTGATCGCGCTGCCGATGCCCACACTCTCGCCCGCGAGGCATATTTCCTAGAGCTCGCGCGAGAGCTCGCGGCAACGAGCCCGCTGCCTCTCATGCTGACGGGCGGGATCACCCGCCGTCCAGTGGCGGAAGAGGTGGTGGCGAGCGGCGTCGACGTTGTGGGAATGGGAACTGCGCTTGCGGTGGATCCTGAACTTCCACACAAGTGGCGCACCAGTAACGAAGCAAAGGTTACTCTTGCCCCAGTGAAGATCGAGGACAAGGCCATTGCTTCAGCCGCGGCAATGTCGCGCGTGCGTTACCAACTGCGGAGGCTGGGGCGCGGGGTAGGAACGCGACCGGGTATCAACCCGAAGCTGGCCCTCGGTATCGATCAACTGCGCGAACATCGGGCGCTCCGCCGCTATCGAAATTGGCTATGGGGGCGAGAAGCTGCGCGAGAGATGGCATGAGATTGATTTCGGCTCTAGTCATTGGGATGCCTGAACTGTAACGATGTTTGGAACAGCCGGAGGTTATCTCCGGTCAAATGTATCTGGTAAGAAGTAAGGATTCACCATGGCCACAACATTCCGCGGAATTTTTCTCACAAGTGATAACCCGTCGGCGACTGTCTCCTTCTACCGTGAGATTGCGGAGTTTCCATTAGAAGAAGTGGACGCAGGTGGCTACACATACTGGCATTTGGATCGCGATGGCGTCCAAGTGGCAATTCATGACGCAGCAGCCTTTGCCGAATATGCCTCTCCTCCGTTAGCTGGCTCTAACCTCACCCATCTCTACTTTCACATCGACGATTACGAAGACTTTGTGGCTCGGTTGGGAGAATTGGGTATTGAACCGGAGGCTATTGACGATGTTGTTGTGACGGTTGCCGACCCGGACGGACGCAAGGTGATGTTTGGAACGGCCTGAGGCACTGTTTCTCTTCCGGATTGGAGCATGGAGTCTTTTATCTGGGAGTACGGCGTTGCATAGTGCTGCCAATAAAGGCGCGAACTAACGCCGCCCCCACGAAGGAAGCGAAGGAGAAATGTCACCGGGCCTATCGTCCCGCCACTCGGATCACCCTCCGCCTCTACCCAACCCTCCGATAACCTATAACAGCCGCAACTGGCGCAGATGGTCACCATCGGGGAGCGGCGCAACGATTCGCGACAGCCGGCCGCCCGCCTGGGCCGGTATTCGCCATTCGCAGGAGGATACATGTCGGAACTCAATCAGCACATCGCCGAACTCGATCCAGAGGTCGCGGCGGTACTCGACTCGGAGCTGGTGCGCCAGCGCGACTACCTGGAGATGATCGCGTCGGAGAACATCGTGCCGCGCGCGGTGCTCGAGGCCCAGGGCTCGGTGCTGACCAACAAGTACGCTGAGGGTTATCCTGGGCGTCGCTACTACGGTGGTTGCGAAGAAGTGGACAAGGTCGAGACGCTCGCCATTGAGCGCGCCAAGTCGCTCTTCGGAGCGGACTACGCCAATGTCCAGCCACATTCGGGCGCGCAGGCTAACGCCGCCGTCTACCACGCACTCGTTAAGCCAGGTGACACCGTCATGGGCTTGGAGCTGGCCCACGGTGGCCACCTCACGCACGGAATGAAGATCAACTTCTCCGGCAAGAACTACAACATGGTGGCCTACGGCCTCGATCCGGAGAACTTCCGTATCAACATGGACATTGTGCGCGAGAAGGCGCTTGAGACCCGCCCGAAGATGATCATCGCCGGTTGGTCCGCTTACCCGCGTCATCTTGACTTCGCAGCGTTCCGCGAGATTGCAGACGAGGTGGGCGCCTACCTGTGGACGGACATGGCTCACTTCGCCGGTCTTGTTGCCGCGGGTCTGCATCCGAACCCGGTGCCGTTCTCGGACGTCACTTCCACCACCATTCACAAGACCCTGGGTGGTCCCCGCTCAGGCATGTTGCTTTCGAACAACGCCGAAGAGTTTGGTCGCAAGCTGAACTCCGCCGTGTTCCCCGGCCAGCAGGGTGGCCCGCTCATGCACGTCATCGCCGCCAAGGCTGTGGCACTCAAGGTGGCCGCAAGCGATGCCTTCAAGGATCGCCAGCGCCGCACCATCGAGGGCGCCCAGATCATCGCCGAGCGCCTCTCTGCTCCGGATGTTAAGGAAGCGGGCATCTCGCTCGTTACCGGTGGCACCGACGTTCACCTGGTGCTTGTCGACCTGCGCAACTCGCCGATGGATGGCCAGGAGGCCGAGGACCTGCTGCATTCCGTGGGTATTACGGTTAACCGCAACGCGGTTCCGTGGGATCCGCGTCCGGCACGCGTCACCTCCGGTCTGCGCGTTGGCACCCCGGCTCTCGCCACCCGCGGCTTCGGCGCTGCCGAGTTCACCGCGGTGGCCGAGATTATGGCCACCGCGCTCGCAGCTGGTCCGGCTGCCGATGTGGATGCCCTGAGTGCCCGCGTCAAGAAGCTCACGGACGATTTCCCGCTGTACGAGGGCCTTAACCAGACGGGCGCCGCAGAATGACCGCTCAGATTCTTGACGGCAAGGCGACTGCCGCAGCCATCAAGGCTGAGCTCGCCGAACAGGTTGCCGAACTAGCGAAGCACGGTATCGTTCCTGGTCTGGGTACGGTTCTTGTGGGCGAGGATCCCGGTTCTGTTTCTTACGTGGGCGGCAAGCATCGTGACTGCGCCGAGGTAGGAATTGCCTCCATTCGTGAGGACCTTCCCGCCGACGCCAGCGAGGCGGACATCCGTGCTGCTATCGAGCGTCTCAACGCTGATCCGGCCTGTACCGGCTACATCGTGCAGCTTCCACTTCCCAAGGGCATGCCCGTCAACGATCTGCTGGAACTCATTGATCCAGAGAAGGATGCTGACGGCCTCCACCCGACGAATCTGGGGCGCCTGGTGCTGCGTGTCAACGAGGAGATCACCTCCCCGCTGCCGTGCACGCCCGCCGGAATCATCGAACTGGTGGAACGCCATGGCGTTGACCTGCGGGGCAAGGACATCTGCGTCCTTGGCCGCGGCGTCACCGTGGGCCGCTCCATCGGTTTGTTGCTGACCCGCCGCGCCATCAATGCCACCGTCACGCTCTGCCACACCGGCACCCGGGATGTCGCGGAGAAGGTGCGCCAGGCTGATGTTGTCATCGCCGCAACTGGAGTCACCCACATGGTTAAGCCGGATTGGGTAAAGCCAGGTGCCGTCGTGCTCGACGTTGGCGTCTCGCGCGTTTACGACGAGGTCGCCGGGCGTTACCGCATCGCCGGCGATATTGACCCTGCCGTTCGTGAGGTCGCCGGCTGGATTTCCCCGAACCCCGGGGGAGTCGGCCCGATGACGCGTGCGATGCTGCTGGCCAACGTGGTGGCCACGGCCCGCAGGCAGGCTGGGTTGTCACTGGCCCGTAGCTGAGATAGTAGACAGCTCGCAAGAGCATTCGGAATATTTCATTGCCCTGAGGGGGTCGATACGGCTATATAGCCGTATCGACCCCCTCACGTTGTTCACATTTCTTATACCGTCCACCGAGCGCCTTATACCCACCACCCAAGGTCTTGTACCTTCCACCCAAGGTGTGAATCGTCGCGAACGACCGTTAATCCAACAACCCAACAATCCGTTCATTCGGTTCATATTGATAATCCGGCCAATATGGTTTTGCTATTTGCTACCTTGATAAGGTGTGCGTCAGGGTGGAGAACCGGATCGGTTGGGGCAGTGGGTGATACCTCTACCTCTTTATCCTGGACTCGCCGACACCCGGTGAAATAGCCACTATCTGCCACTTACCGCCTGCTTTCGGCATCATTCATGCCACCACCGCCAACGGAAGGACGCCGCTTTGCGCATCACCACCTGTAACGTCAACGGAATCCGAGCCGCCGTCCGCAAGGGCATGCAGGAATGGCTCGCTACCAGCGCTCCTGACGTCCTCTTGCTCCAGGAGGTGCGCGCGCCGGAGGAGCTGGTTCCAGACCTCATTGGCCCTGACTACCAGGTCTTTGTCCGTGCCTGTGACATCAAGGGTCGCGCTGGAGTCGCGGTGGCTGTCCGCAACGGAATCGCCGTGGGCGAGGTGCGCGACGGCGTTGCCGGACACACCGACGGCATCCCCAACGATCAGATCCCTGTGGATACCGGCCGCTGGCTGGAGGTGGACCTGCCGGAGCACAACCTCACCGTGATCTCTGCCTACCTCCATTCCGGGGATGCGAAATCTGAGGACAAAATGGCCGCGAAGTACGCGCACCTCAATTTGGTGACCCGCCGCCTCGAAGATCTCAAGGACAGCGGGCGCAATGTCCTCATGGCCGGTGACTTCAACATCGTCCACACGCCGCTTGACATTACCAACTGGAAATCGAATCATAACCGCACCTCTGGCGTGCTTGATCCTGAGATCGCCTATCTCGACCGCTGGTTCAGCGAACTGGGCTATGTGGATGCCCAGCGCAGCCTCACGGGTGAGGATCAGGGGCCATACACGTGGTGGTCGCAGCGTGGCCGGGCCTTCGAGAACAATGTCGGCTGGCGCATTGACTACCATCTCGTCAATCCCGAACTTGCTGCTCTCGCTACCGGCTTCCAGATTGATCGCGCTGAGAGCTACGAGACGCGCTGGTCCGATCACGCCCCGCTCACCGTCACCTACAATCTGCCGTAGATTTAGCCGCTGGTCGTGAACTTCAGTGGAACGCCTTGTGGGCGACGACGTTTTTGACGACGCCGTCGCTCCGCATTCCGTCAGTCCGTCACCCAGCTCCACCCTCGACTTCTCTACGAGCGGGAATACTCGAGACGTTATCGTAAATGTGAAAGACTCTCTCCATTACTGAGCACTGGATCACAGTAAGGCAAGGTCAAACGAACAACTAGCTCGTACCACGAGATTGGTGTGAAGGAGTGGACCGCATGTCAACGACGGAGAATGTAGAGAAGCCTTCGCGTCCCGATGAGGACGCCCTAGTTCTCGACACCCCCGTACCCGCGGAGGAGGAACCGCCGGCCGCGAAAGAGAAACCACCGGTCGAGTCCGTTAAGGATGCTGCGGAGAGGGTGCAAGAACTACGAGTGATGCGAGCTCTCAAGCGCTATGGCACGGCTCGGGGTAATTTGCTTGCGGGCGGAATCGCCTACTCGGGACTTTTCTCTGTGGCCGCTGCACTGACCATCGCGTGGACCATCTTTATGTCCCTGATGGGCTCGAATCTGGCTCTTCGCCGGAACGTTCTCAATGGTATTGACGCCGCGCTTCCGGGCATTATCCAATTCAGTCCTGGCGATGGCGGAATTATCAAGCCGGATGATCTTGTTCTTAATACTGCGATCAATCTGACCTCTGTCATCGCGTTCTTTGTTCTTCTCTGGAGCGCCATTGCCACCATGGGCGGATTGGCGAACGCGATTCGTTCGATGTTCGGTATTTGGGTGGTCAAGGAGAACCCCGCCATCCTCTACCTGCGGAACTTCGCTGGTTTTATCATTCTCGCGATTGGCGTGGTCGCCTCGTCGTTGCTGACGACCGCCGCTGGCGTGCTGGGCAATCAGATCCTTGACTTGATGAATATTGCCGGTACCTTTGGAGGCTACCTGTTGCGAGCCGTCACCTTTGCCGTCTCCCTGGGAGTGGACATGCTCGTCATCGCCTTCCTCGTTCGGGTGATGGCCAGTGTTCGGGTGATAAAAAAGGATCTGTGGATAGGCTGCCTTATTGCGGGTATTGGAACCTCGATCATCCGTGTTCTCGGTACATCGGTGGTCGGTTCGGTCTCGGATAATAAGCTGCTTGCGTCGGTCGCGGTTGTTGCCACGTTGTTGCTCTGGCTTAATCTCGGTGCTCGAATCCTTCTCATGGCCTGTACGTTTATGGCTAACCCTCCGCGTCCGTATCAGGTGACCGAGGCCGAGGAGCTCCATTTTAAGGAGACACCTAACTACATCACGCTCTCGGCTGTGCACACTCTGGAATGGAATTCCAATCCGGTCACCGGCGCCGTGGCGCCAACTAATTCCCCGGACGAAGTGGAAGAAGTCCCGGAGGAGCAGCTACCACGTTGGGGTGGAATGCTGGGCAACATCTCGCGCTGGCGCGCCGAGCGACTTGAACGGCGTGCGGAAAAAGTTAACGAACAAGCCGAGGAAGCGCGCGAAAAGTACAATGATGGCGCGCGACGAATGGTGGCTGTCGCCGAAAAGAATCACAAGTCCGGAAAAGGGCGTAAGGGGTAGAGCGGACGCCGTTAAGGAATAATGGAGTCCGACGCATACGCTACGGCTCCACGAAGGTGCCGGATGGGAAACGACATGAAGCTGCACGCGATCATTCCGGCCGGGGGAGTTGGCGCCCGACTATGGCCCCTGTCACGTCGCGCCCAACCCAAGTTCCTTATTGATCTCACCGGTGCGGGCCGCAGCCTACTGCAAGCCACGGTTAACCGCCTCGCTCCGCTGACCGAGCAAACCCTGATCGTCACCGGAAGTGCGCACGAAGCTGCGGTCCGTGACCAGGTTCCGGGAGCCGACGTCGTCGTCGAACCATCAATGCGAGGAACGATGGGAGCGATTGGACTCGCCGCGGCGATTATCCAACGCACACACGGTGACGTGGTCGTTGGATCGTTCGCGGCCGACCATCTCATCCAAGATGATGAAGCGTTTCAGAACGCTGTCCGCGCGGCAATCGCCAGCGCTGAAGCCGGCTACGTGGTGACGATTGGTATCACGCCAGAGAGCCCATCGACTGCTTACGGATACATCCACGCCGGTTCTGACATGACCGGTTCTGACGGAAAGGACGACGACGGCGCCCCAACGTCACCTCAGCGGGTGCCCACGTTGGCCGTGGAATCGTTTGTGGAAAAGCCCGATGCTTCAACTGCCGCGGCTTATCTGGAATCGGGCGAGTATTTTTGGAATGCTGGAATGTTCGTTGCGAAGGCGTCTGTGTTGCTCGGGGCGCTCGAGCGGTTCCATCCTGAAATAGCGCGTCCGTTGGCGAAACTTGCGGAGCGCTGGGACGAGGCTGATAGGGAAAACGCGGTGCATGAACTATGGGATCCGTTGCCCAGCGCCGTTATTGATCGTGCAATCGCTGAGCCGCTGGCCGCCGAGAACGGTGTGAGTGTGGTGCCCGTCGATATGGGATGGTCCGATGTGGGCGATTATTCTTCGCTCGCGGAGGTGATTGACCCGAGCGAGCTTTCGCGGCAAGTTTCGCCGGGGGGCGAGGGGCATACAACGATCACTATCGACTCACCACATAGCCTCATCTATACCCATTCAAAGCCTGTTGTCGTGGTAGGTATTCCTGAGGCCGTTGTTGTGGAGATGGACGATGTCATTCTCGTCACCAGGGCGGGGGCATCTCAGCAGGTCAAGAGCGCAGTTGACTCATTGGGATACGCAAATCTGAATGAGTTACGATAGCGGCCACAGCCTCCCACAGCATTCGCTTCCTTTCATGCACAGTAGGCGGGGTGTCGAGTGCGCAGAGGATTGTATTTTGCCTAAAAATGGCGTGTGAGGAACGTAGACTGAGTTCTGTCCGTCGTGAGATGGCCTTAATGGTTTAGCACTCAGGAGATACGCGTGAAGAAGACCAAGTTTGCCGCAATTCTCGGCGTAGCGGCGCTTGCACTCGGTGCCTGTAGCGGAAGTGACACAGGACAAAACTCTGACGATTCGCAACCAAGCGTGGCTCCCTCGTCGGCACAGGTTGATTACCGGGCCTGTCTCGTTTCCGATACGGGCGGTTGGGATGATAAGTCTTTTAACCAATCGGCCAAGGAAGGCCTAGATAAGGCCGTCAAAGAACTGGGTATTCACTCCAAGGAAACTGAGTCGAAAGATTCTTCGGAGTTCAGTGAGAACGTCCAGGCAATGATTAGTGCCAACTGTGACTTAACCATCGGCGTTGGCTTCCTATTGGCCAACGACATTGCGGCTAGTGCGGCCGAGAACCCGGACAAGAACTTCGGTCTTGTTGACTATACCTTCGAGAATCCGCAAGGTAATGAACGGGCTCTCGTTTTCAACACGCAGGAGGCTGCTTACCTCGCAGGTTACGCTGCGGCGGCGATGACGAAAACTGGCACCGTCGCTACCTTTGGCGGCTTGGCGATCCCTTCAGTGACCATTTTTATGGACGGCTTTGCGGACGGTATTGCGAAGTATAACGAGGAAAAGGGTGAGAGTGTCGAGCTTCTTGGCTGGGATAAGGACACCCAGACGGGTCAATTCACCGGCAACTTCGATGATCAAGTGAAAGGTACTCAGCTTGCTACGGAACTAATCCAGCAGGGTGCGGACATCATCATGCCGGTGGCGGGTCCGGTGGGCCTGGGTGCCGCAGCCGCGGCCAAGGTCGATGGCAACACACTTATTATCGGTGTTGATTCCGATTGGGTTCAGTCTGCTTCCGAGTACAAGGACATCGTTCTCACCTCGGTGATGAAGGATATCTCTAACGCCGTGTATGACACCGTCAAGGAAGCCTCTGCGGGTAACTGGACCTCTGACAACTACGTGGGTACTCTCGCGAATGCTGGTGTGGGACTCGCTCCGTTCTACGACTTCGAAAGTCAGCTCCCCGATGGCCTGACCGATGAACTCGATCAGCTGAAGAAGGACATCATTGATGGCAAGATCGTTGTGGAATCGGAGTCCGCGTTCGAGGTGAAGTAATTTAACCGACGAAAGTTCTCTTTCCAGGCGTATTTTACGTATTCGAAACCTGGTGTAGTAGCCCGCAGTTTGATGGCCGTTCCCGTTGATGTGGACGGTGTCATTTTAAGGAGGAAACAAGCGGCTTTATAGCAGGTAGGGGAGGTGCTAGCTCTCTACGAGAGAACGGTCAACAGAAGCTACAATGATTCCTCAAGTGTCCTGTCTTTTCACGCTGTTAATGAAAGATATGGTGAAAGTCTTTTCAGTGTTCTCTGAAGATTCTCTTTTGGCTTAAAAATGTTGCCGCGGGCACGTAGACTGTCTTTTGTCCGACGTCGTCTTGTCGACGTTTTTAGGCATAACACTCAGGAGATACGCGTGAAAAACACGAAGTTTGCCGCGGTCCTCGGCGTAGCGGCGCTAGCACTCGGCGCCTGCGGCGGAGGAAACAGCGATTCCACGGGCGACGATGGGGCCGCCAAGACTGATTACAAGGCCTGCCTCGTTTCCGATGCTGGTGGCTGGGACGATAAGTCCTTCAATGAGTCTGCCATGAACGGTCTTAAGCAGTCTGTGAAGGATCTCGGCATTCAGGAGAACGCTGCTGAGTCCAAGGATTCTTCCGACTTCCAGCCCAATGTTCAGTCAATGATTGACTCCGGCTGCAACCTGGTCATCGGCGTGGGCTTCAACCTCGCAGATGCCATCGGTGCCGCCGCTCCGCAGAACCCCGACGTCGATTTCGCCCTTGTCGATTCGGGCTTCGGCGAGGATTACGCAGGCGATAACACCCGTGGCCTGCTCTTCAACACCCAAGAGGCCTCCTACCTTGCTGGTTACGCAGCCGCCGCCTTCTCTAAGACGGGCACCGTTGCTACCTTCGGCGGTATCCAGATCCCGGCAGTGACGATCTTTATGGATGGCTTCGTCGACGGTGTCGCCAAGTACAACGAGGACAATGGCAAGGATGTCAAGGTCCTCGGCTGGGACAAGGAGAAGCAGTCCGGTCAGTTCACCAATAGCTTCGATGACAAGCAGCTTGGCACCCAGGTGGCCCAGCAGTTCATCCAGCAGGGTGCGGACGTCATCATGCCCGTGGCGGGCCCGGTGGGCCTGGGCGCTGCCGCCGCTGCCCAGACCGATGGCAGCACCTACATCATCGGCGTGGACTCCGATTGGTACGAGTCCGCCTCCGAATACAAGGACATCATCTTGACCTCCGTGGTTAAGGAGATTGCCGCTGCCGTATTCGACACCATCAAGCTCGGCTCCGAGGATAATTTCTCCAACGAGGCCTACATTGGCACCCTGGAGAACAAGGGCGTGGCCCTCGCTCCGTTCCATGATCTCGAGGAGGAGCTTCCCGCTGGTTTGACTGATCAGCTCACCAAGCTCCAGGAGGATATCGTCTCCGGCACGATCAAGGTGGAGTCGCCAAGCTCTAACTGAGTTTGGTGAGTTCTAGTTGAGCGCATGGAGGGGTCCGGCCGCTCGCACGCCGCGAGCTTGGTCGGGCCCCTTCGTCAACAGGAATTTTTCCGCATAACAGCGGAGAACGAAAGGCGGGCTACAGTGCAGCTGGAGCTACGGGGGATCACAAAAAGATTCGGCCCCCTCGTTGCCAATGACCATATCGATCTGGTGGTGGAGCCCGGAGAGATCCACGCTCTGCTCGGCGAGAATGGTGCAGGCAAATCAACACTAATGAATGTCCTCTACGGTATCTATGATCCGGATGAAGGGGAGATTCTTCTCGATGGCAAGCCAGTCAAGTTTGCGACCGCAGGCGACGCCGTCGCCGCCGGAATTGGCATGGTCCACCAGCACTTCATGCTGGTGCCCGTCTTTACGGTGGCCGAATCGGTAGCCCTGGGATATGAGCCAACCAAGGCTGCCGGAATCATTGATCTTAAGAAGGCTCGCGAACTCGTTGAGAGCGTTTCAGCCCGTTTTGGATTTGATATCGACCCCGACGCCAAGATCGAGGATCTGCCCGTCGGTGCCCAGCAGCGAGTCGAGATTGTCAAGGCGCTGTCGCGCGATGCCTCCGTCCTCGTCCTCGACGAGCCGACTGCCGTGCTCACACCACAAGAGACAGACGAGCTCATGGCAATCATGAAGCAGTTGGCCTCAGAGGGAACCTCCATCATCTTCATTACCCACAAACTCCGTGAGGTGCGCGCGGTAGCGGACAAGATCACCGTTATTCGCCGCGGTAAAGTCGTGGGCGAGGCCTCACCCAACTCGACTGAGGCCGAGCTTGCTAACCTGATGGTGGGCCGCCCGGTGCTGTTGCAGGTCCATAAGGACGCCTTTGCCCCGGGTGATGTCGGGCTTTCGCTTGAAAACGTCTCTCTGCTGGATGCCAACGAAAACATCGCGTTGGACCACGTCAACCTTGACGTTCACAAGGGTGAGATCGTGGCTATTGCGGGCGTGCAGGGTAACGGGCAGTCCGAACTGGCGGACGTCATTCTTGGCCTCCAGACCCCCAACGAAGGGTCGATCACGCTGGAAGGCAAAGAACTGAACAAGCTCAATGTGCGTCAGCATCTTGATTCCGGCATCGGATTCGTTCCTGAGGATCGCTCGACGGACGGCATGATCGCGAGCTTCTCGGTGTCAGAAAACCTCATCCTGGACCACTACAAGAAGGCGCCGTTCGCCTCGGGTCCAGCAATGAAACCGCCGGTTATTCAGGCAAACGCGGAGAAACTGCGCGACGAATTCGACATTCGCCTGACGAACGTGAGCGACGCTATCTCCACGCTCTCAGGTGGTAATCAGCAGAAGGTCGTTGTGGCCCGAGAGCTGTCGCAGGACCTCAGCCTTTTTATGGCCAACCAGCCAACCCGAGGTGTGGACGTGGGCTCGATCGAGTTTATCCACCAGCGCATTGTCGCGGTGCGAGACTCCGGAGTGCCGGTCATCGTCGTGTCATCCGAACTCGACGAGGTAGTGGGACTAGCCGATCGAATCGCCGTTATGTACCGCGGTGGCATCATCGGTGTGGTGCCCTCTACTACCTCGCGATCGGTTTTGGGTCTGATGATGGCAGGCGTTCCTTACGAGGAAGCCATCGCAACTGAAGAGGAGGTGGCCAAGTGAGCGAGAAAACCACTCCACCCGTCAAGGCTGGCTTCGGCCAGTGGGTAAAAGCGTTCGTATTTGTGGGCTTGCGGTCCACATGGTTGGTATACGTTCTAGCCTTCATCGTTGCGTTGCTTGTAGGCGCGGTCCTTATCGCAATCTCGGGTGCCAGCATCATTGATGCCTACCTCGCGATGTTCCGAGGTGCCATCTTCAACTACAACGCCAACGACATCACGCAGGCCCTCAAGCCGATCACCACGAGCATTTACGCTGGCGTCCCGCTCATCATCGGCGGTCTAGCGCTGGCTCTCGGTTTCCGTGCGGGCCTCTTCAACATTGGTGGTCAGGGGCAGTTAATCTGTGGCGCCATCGTCGCAGCCTACATCGGCTTCGCCTGGCAGCTTCCCGTTGGCTTGCATCTTTTTGCTGTTCTTGTCGGCGCTATGGTTGCCGGTGGCCTTTATGGCTGGATCGTTGGCTTCCTCAAGGCCAAGACCGGAGCCAATGAGGTCATCCTTACCATCATGCTTAACTCGGTGGCGGCTCTTGGCCTTAACTACCTGCTGACGCAGTCCGCGTTCCAGCGGCCCGGTTCTTCGAACCCGCAGTCACAGATCATCGCCAAGTCTGCCCAGATGCCCGCGTTGCTGCCCGCTCCATTCCAGCTGGACCTTGGCTTTATTATTGCGATCGTGGTGGCCCTCTTTGTGTGGTGGTTCCTGGAGCGATCCACGTGGGGCTTCGAGCTGCGCGCTGTGGGCGCCAATCCGAACGCCGCGCGCACAGCGGGCATGTCGATCGCCTTTGTGACAGCCATGACCATGGCACTCTCCGGTGCACTCATGGGACTGGCCGGAGGAGTCCAGATCACAAGCACGATGAAGTACCTCACGGGTGACGTCGCCGGGTCTATCGGATTCGACGCCATTACGGTGGCCCTGCTTGGGCGTAATAAGCCGATGGGCACGTTCTTCGCAGGTCTTCTCTTCGGCGCATTCAAGGCAGGTGGCCGCATTATGCAGGCTCAGGCGGATGTTCCCATCGACATGGTGCTCGTTCTCCAGTCGGTCATCGTTCTCCTCATCGCTGCACCGCCGTTTGTGCGTTGGATTTTCCATCTGCCAAAGCCAGCGGGCATGACAATTCGTGAGTACCTCACCCTTCAGGCCAACAAGGAGGTGGCAGCATGAGCACCACAGTAGTTCCCGAGGTGGCCCCAGTCTCCCATGACGACATCGTCGCCAAGATTAGTTGGAAGATGCCGATCACGTATGTGCTCGGCACACTCATTACGCTCTTCACCGCTCTGGAGTCCCAGGGCGAAGCCGTATACAAGTTCACCCTCAGTCGGTCCGACCGTTTCCAGGTTCCCAACTGGACCGTGGATGCGGCCATGCTCTGCTGGATCCTTACGGCCGTGATGGCGGCGTTGTCCGTCTATTCAATCTATCGGGCGTTGTCTCATAAGAGCTCTGGTGTGATTGTGGCCGTCGTCGCCGGACTGAGCGTAGTTTTCTCACTGCTCACCTGGCAGGGAGGCGGATCCGCCGGAAATATCACCCTGACGGCCACCCTGGCCGCGGCGTTGGCACTCTCCACGCCGCTGATCTTCGGTTCGCTCTCGGGCGTTGTGGCTGAGCGCTCCGGTGTTGTTAACATCGCCATTGAAGGGCAGTTGCTTACCGGAGCTTTCACCGGTGTGCTGGTTGCTTCCGCGACCGGCTCCGTATGGGCGGGCCTCGTGGCGGCGCCGGTAGCCGGAGCCCTCGTGGGTGCCCTGCTGGCACTTTTCGCGGTGCGCTACAACGTCGACCACATCATTGTTGGTGTTGTGCTCAACACCTTTGCCCTGGGATTGACGACGTTCTTCTTCTCCACCATTCTCTCGGAGAGGCCAGAACTCAACTCGTCGAGTATCCATTTGCAGAATGTGAAGATTCCGCTGCTTGGCGATATTCCCGTCATTGGTCCGGTGTTCTTCAACCAGACGATCCTCACATACTTCATGTACGTCGTTATTGTCGTGCTGACCATCTACCTGTTCCGTTCGCGCTGGGGCCTACGCCTGCGCGCTTGCGGTGAGCATCCGCACGCCGCAGACACGGTGGGTATCAATGTGCGGCGTACCCGCATCAATGCGACCCTGCTCTCCGGTGCCCTCGCGGGGCTTGGTGGTGCCTACTTCACCATCGGTGGTTCCATCGGGCAGAGCTTTAACAACAATATGTCCGCGGGCAACGGCTTTATCGCCTTAGCAGCCATGATTCTTGGTAAGTGGCACCCACTTGGTGCCCTTGGCGCGGCTGTTATGTTCGGATTCGCCAAGGCGGTGGCCATCCTCATGCCGAGCCTCAACATGGATGCCCCGTCCAACCTCATCAACATGATTCCTTACCTCGTGACCGTCTTCGCGGTTGCCGGATTCGTGGGCCGCTCGCGCCCGCCGGCATCCGAGAATGTTCCCTACGTGAAGGCATAATCTTCACGGCGGATACTGATAGCCACGTTTTGGCGGGCCAACCTCACCCGGATTGGCCCGCCATTTCCAACATCCCATAGGAGTCCCCATGGAGATTAACTCCCAGACTTGGACGCAACTGCACGACCATGCGGTGAGCGCTATGCGCCACGCTTATGTTCCCTACTCCGGATACCCAGTAGGAGCAGCCGGTCTTGCCACTGACGGAACAATATACTCAGGCTGCAACGTGGAGAATTCCAGCTACGGCATTGGCCTGTGCGCAGAATGCGGCATGATTAGTGACTTCATCAAAAACGGAGGTGGGCGCTTGCTCGCCGTCGTCGCCGTTAATGGCAACGGGGACGCCGTTGTTCCATGCGGACGCTGCCGTCAACTGATCTTTGAACACGGCGGACAAGAAGCTCTTGTGGCAATGCCCTCAGGCATCATGCCGATGTCCGAGGTGCTGCCGGACGGCTTTGGCCCCGACGACCTTACTCAAGTACCAACAGCTACCTACAAGGAGCGCACCCGTGACTGAACCATTCGACGCAGTTGACGTCATCCGGACCAAGAGAGACAAGCAAACGCTGAACGACGCTCAGATCGACTGGGTCATCGATGCTTACACGCGTGGCGTTGTGGCCGACGAGCAGATGTCGGCCCTCGCTATGGCGATTTTCCTTAACGGTATGAACCGCCACGAGATCTCTCGTTGGGCCAACGCCATGATTAACTCAGGCGAGCGTATGGATTTCCAGTCACTGCCTCGCCGCACCGCAGATAAGCATTCCACCGGAGGCGTGGGAGACAAGATCACCCTCCCACTCGCTCCCCTCGTGGCTGCTTTTGACGTGGCTGTTCCGCAGCTGTCGGGCCGCGGGCTTGGCCACACCGGTGGAACCCTCGACAAACTTGAGTCCATCAAGGGCTGGCAGGCGAACATCTCCAACGAACAGATGTATCGCCAGTTAGGCACCGGGTCCGGTGCCATCATCTGCGCCGCCGGTTCTGGCCTGGCTCCGGCGGATAAGAAGCTGTATGCGCTACGCGATATCACGGCCACTGTCGACTGCATTCCGCTCATCGCCACCTCAATCATGTCGAAGAAGATCGCCGAGGGCACCGACGCCCTGATCCTCGACGTCAAGGTTGGTTCCGGTGCCTTTATGAGAAATATCGACGACGCTCGTATCCTCGCAAACACCATGGTGGACTTGGGGACCGACGCCGGCGTCAACACCGTTGCTCTCCTCACCGACATGTCGGTTCCACTTGGTTTGACCGTGGGTAACGCACTGGAGGTGCGCGAATCGGTGGAGGTCCTTGCGGGAGGAGGGCCGGCCGACGTCGTCGAACTAACGATCGCTCTTGCACGCGAGATGCTGGCCGCCGCAGGGCGTCCGGATGCAGATGTCGAGGCTGCCCTGAAGGATGGCCGCGCCATGGATAAGTGGCGCGACATGATTCGTGAGCAGGGAGGCGATCCGGATGCTCCCTTGCCGGTGGCGAAGCATCAGCAGGACGTCGTCGCCGATCGCGATGGGATTCTTACCGATCTCGATGCTCTCAAGGTAGGTGTGGCATCCTGGCGTCTCGGCGCTGGCCGTGCCCGCAAGGAGGATCCGGTGCAGGCCGGTGCCGGCATCGAAATCTTCGCGCGCCCGGGCGACGAGGTGACGAAGGGACAGAAGCTTCTCACCCTCCACACCGACACCCCGGATCGCTTCGCGCGTGCTCTTGAATCGCTTGAGGGCACCCTGGACATTAGCGAGACGGCCCCCGCCCCGCGCGCATCGGTGGTTTTGGAGAGAATCGCCCGCTAGGGGCCGACTCCGTCGTAGATTGTGTTGTGGGTCCGTAAAATACGGACTATAACGTCAAAGAAAGAAGGATATTTCATGGCTTACACTCCCGAGCAGGTTGTCCGCCTAGTCGACCACACATTGCTCAAGCCCGAGGCCACCGATGCCGATATCCGTGCGCTTGTCGATGAAGCAAAGCGTGTGGGTGCGTACTCGATCTGCGTCTCGCCCAACAAGCTGCCCCTGCCCGCCGATATTGATCTGGGAGAGGTGAAGCTGGCCGTTGTCGCCGGATTCCCCTCGGGCGCTCATCACAGCGAGATCAAGGCTGCTGAGGCTTCGCGGGCGGTGGCTCAGGGCGCTGATGAGGTCGATATGGTTATTAACGTCGGCGATGCCGTGCAGAACCGTTTTGACGCCGTCCAGTCGGATATTCAGTCCGTCCGTGACGCGATGCCATACGGTGTGCTCAAGGTGATCATCGAGTCGGCAGCGCTCACCGACGAGCAGATCGTTGGCGTGTGCGAGGCGGCGAAGGCCGCGGGCGCTGACTTTGTGAAGACCTCCACGGGCTTCCATCCGGCTGGTGGCGCCTCGGTGCACGCCGTTGAACTGATGAAGAAGACCGTGGGCGATGAGCTTGAGGTGAAGGCATCCGGCGGTATTCGCGATGGCAAGTTCGCTGCCGAACTGCTCGCTGCCGGCGCTACGCGCCTCGGCCTATCCTCGACCCAATCGGTGTTGGACACCCTCTGAGTGGAGCAACCGAGAGGCATGTAACGGACGTTGATTCCGTGGGCCTTTCTGAGCCGATGCCTCGGGCTAGCATCTCATTTTTCATGGGATGCTAGCCCGATTTTCGTTCGTATCATGGACGTTTGATCGAGGCCAAAACAAGGCCTGAGATCATTATCTCTTCACCTGAATTCACCGGACTTCTTGGATAAACTCCCGGAACAGGGTTCTTTAGATGGACAGCGCACGAGGTTGTGTTCCGCCATCCAAAGTCTGCAGGACGCCCACCGCATGAGGATCTTTTACCAAAGGACAATACTCACGCCGTGGAAAGAGACTGCCACTCTTAACACGCACATGTGCCCGCCGTGGGGCGAGTGCAGCCAAAAATGAGCTGCCTGCACAGAATTCAGAGAGGAATCAGTACATGGTACGTGCTAGGACACCGCATATTGACACCAAGGGAGTGGAGATCGCTGAGACGATCCTCCTTCCGGGAGATCCGCTCCGCGCTAAGTTTATCGCCGAGACGTATCTTGAGGACGCCCAGTGCTTCAACGAGGTCCGTAACATGTTTGGCTTCACCGGGACCTACAAGGGGCGCACGGTGTCAGTCATGGGGACAGGTATGGGAATTCCCTCCATCTCGCTTTACAGCTACGAACTCATTCACGACTTCGGCGTTAAAAACCTCATTCGCATCGGCACCTGTGGCGCGATGCAGCCCGAGATGGAACTGTTCGACGTTGTTATTGCGCAGGGAGCCTCCACGGATTCGAACTACGCGCATCAGTACAAGCTCCCTGGAAATCTCGCTCTTCTCTCCTCGTACCGGCTGCTGGACAAGGCCAAGCGCACCGCAGACGCGCGTGGTCAGCGCACCCACGTAGGCAACATTCTCTCCTCGGATGTTTTCTACAATGCTGATGCGGACGCAACTGCCAAGTGGCAAGCGATGGGAATTCTCGCTGTCGAGATGGAAAGTGCCGGTTTGTTCGCCAACGCTGCGGCCGCAGGTGTGGACGCTCTGGCCATGTTCACGGTGAGCGACCATCTCATTACCCATGAAGAGACCACACCGGAGCAGCGCCAAACCGCCTTCACCCGCATGATCGAGATTGCGTTGGAGTTGGCATGAGCGGGCCACGCAAGGTCTCCGACACCGTCGCAAAGCGTGCGATCCCGATCCTCCTCACGGTTTTTGTGCTGTCGCTTGTTATTGATAACGCCTTCAAGTACGTCAACCAACCCATCGCGGATTCGCTGAACATTTCGCTGAACACCGCGGGCCTTCAGGCCACCATTCCAGGCATCCTCATTGGCATCGGCGCCGTGGTGTATTCCGCGCTTTCTGACGCGGTGAGTATCCGCAAGCTCATGATCATCGCTATTATCCTGGTGGCGATTGGATCGGTTATCGGGTTTGCGTTCCAGGGATCGTGGCCTATCGTGCTAGCAGCGCGCATCATTCAGACCACGGGCCTCGCCGCCGCGGAAACGCTATACGTCGTGTTCGTGACGAAGCACTTCACCGGCGACCGCCAGAAGACGTATCTCGGATTCAGCACGGCAGCCTTCCAGCTCTCGCTGCTTCTCGGTGTGGTGGGTGGTGGCTTCGTAGCCACGTACATCTCGTGGCCCGTCCTCTTTCTTATCGCGCTGGCGCCGCTTCTCGCACTTCCCGTCGTGATGAAGACGGTTCCGGAGGAAGAGACCACGTCGTCAAGCATGGACGTGTTTGGTCTGTTCCTCGTGGCCATTGTGGCCGGGGGCTTCATCATGTTCCTACAGAATTTCATGTGGGCCTACCTGGTGGCTGCTGTGGCGGCGGTTGCGCTCTTCGCCTGGCATATCTCGCACCATGAGAATGCGCTCATTACCCCCGCTTTCTTCGCGAATAAGCAGTACACGCTTGTGCTCGTGGTGGTGCTCATCCTTTACTCGGTGCAGCTTGGGTACACGGTGACGTTCCCTGTTCTCATGCGAGAACTGCATGGGTACGCTGAAGCGCAGTCCTCCCTCATGCTTATTCCGGGCTACATCTGTGCCATTCTTGTGGGTATCCTCAGTGGCAACATTGCGAAGGTACTCAAGACGCATACGGCGATCATGATCGCCATGCTGATGATCACGGGGGCCCTACTCCTGCCGGCGTTTGTGGTGGACGCGGGCAACTGGGTCTACATCCTCTCCATGACGATGTTCCCCGCGGGATTTGCCCTCATGTACGCGCCGCTGGTGAGTACGGCAGTACGCCGTATTCCCGCGGAGAACTCCGGTATCGCCATCGGTTTCTACAACCTCACGATTAATATGGCGATTCCGATCGGCATCGCTTACTCGTTGCGCCTTCTCTCGCAGAATCTCCAGTTTATGGGCGGTTTCGCCTCGCCCGAAGGTACCCCGTTTGCCTCGGTGTTGTTGATCCTTGGTGTTATCGCGGCGGCGGCTTTCTTGCTCTACCTCGCCGTCTCGAAGATTCTTCATAGCGACGATCCCGCCACGACGTCACCCACCAGCATTCACTGACGGTGCAGATTACTTGGTTGGCGGTGAGAGCGGGCTGTATGCCTATATAGGCACACAGCCCGCTCTCACCGCCATCGAGTGAAGCAATTCAAATCGTGGTGGCCCGGTTCCGGGAAGGGACCGGGCCACCACGATTTGTTGTCGGGTGACTTTATTTCCGACGACGACGAATTATGGCCCGGTTGCTCTAGTGTTACGAGGATTACGGCTTGACTTAGAGAACCGCGAGCTTTCGCCCGGCTTCAGTGAATGATGCCTGGGCGGCGTTACAGGCCAGTAGGTTGAGAGTCTGGTGTGAGAGAGCGGCCTCGCTGGCGCCGCGGGTGTACTCGCAGGAGAGGGTGGTGTGGCTGGTTGTGGGGTTGTCCGTATTGAGTGTGACACGAACTCCGGCTGCCAGCAGCGTATGAATCTGATGCTCCGCGAGACTCGGGGAGGCTGAGGTCTGCACGTTACTTGTCAGCGCCGTTTCCAGGGTGACACCGCGTTGCGCAAGGAGTTCCATGAGGGACGCATCTTCGGCGGCTCGAACGCCGTGGCCGATGCGCTCGGCCCCAAGCTCCGTAACCGCCAGCCGGACATTGTCGGGACCACCTGCCTCGCCCGCGTGGATGGTGACGTGCATTCCCGCATCACGGGCGCGGGCGAAGGCGGGGGCGAATTCTCCCAGCGCGATGCCGTCCTCGTTGCCCGCCATATCCACCCCACACCAGACGTCAGCGTGGGAGAGGATCGTGTCCATCTGTTCCTGCGCTGAATCGGCGCCGAGATCACGCACCACAATGGCGATTTGACCCACCGGGAGTTGGTAGGCGTGGGAGGCCCGAGTGATGCCGTCATTGATCGCCTCGGTGACTGCCCCCGCATTGAGGCCGGTCTGCGAGGTAATGAACCATGGGCTATAGCGGAACTCGACGTAGTTGAGGCCATCGTTGTATGCGTCCTCTACCGCGTGCTGACCGGCCATCTGCCAGTCGTCAAGCGTGGTGAGGTACGTGGCCGCACGATCGATAAAAGTGAGATAGCTGCGCAGGGAGTCGACACTCTCGTCCGCTACTACCCGATCCAATACCTCACGCGGGGTGGTAAGAGTGGCACCGGAGCGCAACGCTGCCTCAGCAAGGTGGGAGGGCCTCAGTGCACCTTCGAGGTGGCGGTGCAGGTCAATCATGGGGCGGGGCATTGTGTTTCTCCTTGGGTGCGATGTCTCGAGACGAGATGTATCCAGAAACAAGAGGTATCTCGAAACGAGGGTGGGGATCCCACGACATCAGGGATCCCCACCCTCGCCATCTCAGGCGCGAGGTGGACTGAGAATGCCGACAGAAAGATTCCCCCAACAGACCATCGACGGAGGATGGAATCTTTCAGCCGGGTAGGATTTCTCAGTCGAGCTTCAAAGCATGAGCGACGTCGGCTTTGAATCGCTCTAGGCGTTCGCGAGCAGCCGCCTTGGCCTCCTCGAGATTCTCCGATGTATCAACGGGGACGACAACCTCCAAGTAGCACTTGACCTTGGGCTCGGTGCCGGATGGGCGGATAATGACACGATCGTTGTCCTGCGTGAACCAGGCAATGCCATCGGTGGCGGGGAGCTCGTCTGAGGCTTCGCTGAGATCCCACACGCGAGAAACCTTGGAGCCAGCGAGTTCCGCCGGTGGATCCTTGCGCACCTTGGCCATCGTGGCGGGGATGATCGAGAGATCCTCCACGCGTACGGTCACCGGGCCACTCAGGTAGACGCCGTGGCGGGCGTACAGGCGATCGAGTTCGCCGAGCATATCGGTACCCTCGTCACGCAGCTTTGCCGCAACGAACGCCAGAATGAGGCCTGCTGAGATGCCGTCCTTGTCACGTACCGTCGACGGATTGACGCAGAAGCCGATGGCCTCTTCGTAGCCGAAGACGATGCCGTGGGCACGCGCGATCCACTTAAAGCCGGTGAGGGTAGCCTGGTAATCCAGCCCATGTGCTCCTGCGATCTGCTCCAGCAGGCGGGAGGAGACAATGGATGAGGCGAGGGTTGGATGTCCATCCAGCACCGCAGCACCCGAGGCCACATACTCGCCCAGGACCGAGCCAATTTCGTCACCGGAAAGTTGACGCCAGGTGTCGCCGTCTGGAACCGCCGCCGAGCAGCGGTCCGCGTCCGGATCGGAGGCAATGACAATGTCCGCACCCACGTCGGCGGCCAGCTTCTTGGCCAGATCGAGTGCTCCCAGTTCCTCCGGGTTGGGGAAAGGAACGGTGGGGAAGTCAGGATCGGGCGTGCACTGCTCGGCAACCTCAACGACGTTTTCGAAGCCCGCGCCGGAGAGAACGCGTCGCATGATTGGCGTTCCCACGCCGTGCATGGCGGTGTAGACGATCTTGAGATCACGGGAGTAGCTATCGGGGATGAGGGCCACGGTGCGATTGACGTATTCGTCGATGACCGATTCCTTAATGGTGCCGTAGCCCTCGGCCAGCGGAATCTCGTCCGCGGGGAGGGCCTGAGCGATGAGCGCAGCAATCTCGCCGTCCGCCGGAGGAACCAGCTGGACGCCCTTGCCGTCTTCGTCCGCGCAGCGGCCGCCGAGGTAGACCTTATAGCCGTTGTCCTGAGCCGGATTGTGCGAGGCGGTGACCATCACGCCGGCGTCGGCGTTGAGGTAACGCACGGCGAAGGCCAACAGGGGAGTGGGTAGTTCACGCGGCATGATGAGTGCGCGAATGCCAGCGGCAGTGGCGATGGCGGCGGTGTCCTCTGCGAACTCGCGCGAGTGGTACCGGGCGTCATTTCCAATGACCAAGAGGGCGTCGTCGCCCACTTTCTCCTTGAGGTAAGCAACCAGACCCGCTGCCGCGCGGCGCACGACGGCGCGATTCATGCGGAACGGACCGGCAGCCATGGCACCACGCAGGCCAGCGGTGCCAAACTGAAGCGGGCCGGAGAAGCGGTCCGAGAGTTCGACAATCGCGGCGTCGTCGCCCGATTCAGCCTGCTCCAATAGCGCGGTGAGTTCCGCGCGATCCTCTTCGGAAGGATCGTGTGCGATCCAGTCGCGAACTTCGCTTGCGTTGTACGTCATTACTTCTCCTCGTCAATCCGGGCGATGATGGCTGCGAGCAGCTTGGAAATGCGCGGCCCTGCCTCACGGCCTGCCTCCAACACTTCGGCGTGGTTGAGAGACTGACCGGGAGCGAAACCGGCGGCGTGGTTGGTAACGAGTGAAATGCCGAGGACTTCCAAGCCAGCTTCCTTGGCGGCGATGGTCTCCAACGCGGTGGACATACCCACGAGATCGGCACCTAGAATGCGCGCCATCTTAACTTCTGCGGGAGTCTCGTAATGGGGGCCGGGGAACTGTGCATAAACGCCTTCGGGAAGGTCCGGATCAATCTTGTGCGCGAGGTCGCGCAGGCGCTGTGCGTAGGCGTCCGAGAGGTCCACGAAGGTGGCTCCCACGATGGGGGAGGTGGCAGTGAAGTTGAGGTGATCGCGGATAAGAACGGCGGTTCCCGGGCCCCACTCCGGTACTGTACTTCCACAACCGTTGGTAAGGACAGCAATCTTAGCGCCGGTGGCAGCGGCAGTGCGGACACCGTGAGCGACGGCTGCGACACCCTTGCCCTCGTAGTAATGAGTGCGGGCGCCCAGTACCAGGGCGTGATGTCCGGATTCCAAACGCAGAGTCGTGAGCACACCCGAGTGGCCCTGAACTCCAGAAACAGAGAAACCGGGGATATCAGAGGCGGGAATTTCGGCGACGGTCTCCCCAATGAGTTCCGCTGCGCCACCCCAACCGGAGCCGAGAGTTAATGCGATGTCATGATGCGCAACTCCCGTGCGCTCGGCAATAACTTCCGCTGCTTGCGCGGCGAGTTCAGCCGGTGATGTTGTAGTTTTTTCCATGAACCAACGCTACCCCGCTTCTGAGAACTGTGCATCCTGAAATTGAAACCGTCCAAAAGCCTTATCTTATCAACGACCAATTATTGAGACGTGATAAGGCCGTCAAATATCGGGGCTCTATGGGGCGTCATTGGTTCCGTGGTCACACCTATGCTGGCCGACGATCAAACTGATACCTGGGTCTGCTGTCACGCTGATGGGGGACGCCTACCGGAAGTGGCGTGTTCGCTTCCGTGAAACATGCGAGCGGTAAAATTACCCCATGAACTTACCTGATGACGTCGTCGCTCTTGCTGCTTACCTCGTTGACATCCCTTCGGTGTCCGGAGAAGAAAG
>RRZT011327889.1_pt1 | contig 24943 bp, 19 predicted proteins | sample 2165551 | NCBI WGS metagenome assembly RRZT01 (sample SAMN10456910, study PRJNA506462) | wastewater metagenome | biome: wastewater; feature: sludge; material: wastewater sludge; isolation source: wastewater sludge with Escherichia coli K12::gfp cells carrying plasmid... | place: USA: Moscow, Idaho... | reverse complement strand
GGCTGGTCTCCGCCATCGCGCGCTCCATCGAGCCGGTGACCTGATCGGCATAGAGGATGACGCGGCCGTCGACATTGCGCGCGGCGCGGCCGATGGTCTGAATGAGCGAAGTCTCGCTGCGCAGGAAGCCTTCCTTGTCGGCGTCGAGGATCGCCACCAGCGCCACCTCGGGCATGTCCAGCCCCTCGCGCAGCAGGTTGATGCCGACCAGCACATCGAAGGCACCGCTGCGCAGGTCGCGGATGATCTCCACGCGCTCCACGGTGTCGATGTCCGAGTGCAGGTAGCGCACCCGCACGTCGTGGTCGCCCAGGTAGTCGGTGAGGTCCTCGGCCATGCGCTTGGTCAGGGTGGTGACCAGCACCCGCTCGCCGGCAGCCACGCACTGGTGGATCTCCGAGAGCAGGTCGTCGACCTGGGTGGTCGCCGGGCGCACCTCGATCTGCGGGTCGACCAGCCCGGTAGGGCGCACCACCTGCTCGATCACCCGTCCGGCGTGCTCGGCCTCGTAGGGGCCGGGGGTGGCGGAGACGAAGATGGTCTGCGGGCTGGCCGCCTCCCATTCCTCGAACTTCATCGGCCGGTTGTCCAGCGCCGAGGGCAGACGGAAGCCGTACTCCACCAGGGTTTCCTTGCGCGAGCGGTCGCCCTTGTACATGGCGCCGACCTGCGGAACGCTGACGTGGGACTCGTCGATCACCAGCAGCGCGTTGTCCGGCAGGTAGTCGTAGAGGGTCGGCGGCGCCTCGCCCGGCGTGCGGCCGGACAGGTAGCGGGAGTAGTTCTCGATGCCGTTGCAGTAGCCCAGTTCGAGGATCATCTCGATGTCGAAGCGGGTGCGCTGCTCCAGGCGCTGCGCCTCGACCAGCTTGCCCGCGCCGCGCAGGTACTCCAGGCGCTGCTGCAGCTCGACCTTGATCTGCTCCACCGCCTCCAGCAGCGTCTCGCGCGGGGTGACGTAGTGGCTCTTGGGATAGAAGGTGAAGCGCGGCAGCTTCTTGATCACCTCGCCGGTCAGCGGATCGAAGGCCGCCAGGCTCTCCACCTCGTCGTCGAACAGCTCGATGCGGATCGCTTCCAGCTCGGACTCGGCCGGATAGATGTCGATCACGTCGCCGCGCACGCGGAAGGTGGCGCGGGCGAAGTCGACATCGTTGCGGGTGTACTGCAGTTCGGCCAGCCGGCGCAGCAGTTCGCGCTGGTCGAGCCGGTCGCCGCGATCCACATGCAGGACCATCTTCAGGTACGACTCGGGATCGCCCAGGCCATAGATCGACGACACCGTGGCGACGATGATCGCGTCCGGTCGCTCCAGCAGCGCCTTGGTCGCCGACAGGCGCATCTGCTCGATGTGGTCGTTGATCGAGGCGTCCTTCTCGATGTAGGTATCCGAGGACGGCACGTAGGCTTCGGGCTGGTAGTAGTCGTAGTAGGAGACGAAGTACTCCACCGCGTTGTCGGGGAAGAAGCTGCGGAATTCGCCGTACAGCTGCGCCGCCAGGGTCTTGTTCGGCGCGAGGATCAGCGTCGGGCGCTGCACCCTGGCGATCACGTTGGCGATGCTGAAGGTCTTGCCCGAGCCGGTCACGCCGAGCAGGGTCTGGTGCGACAGCCCGGCCTCCAGGCCCTCGACCATCTGACGGATCGCCTGCGGCTGGTCGCCGGCCGGTTTGAAGCGGGTGACGAGCTTGAATGCGGACATGGAAATCTCTCGTTCGCGCGCGCGGGACCGGCCGGCGGGGCACAGGGGGCGAAACCTGCCGCCCGGCGCCGGACGCCCGGTCGCACCAATGCCAATTTCGCCCCCTGCGCGTATCGCCGCGCCGGGACGCTGCTGTCTATAATATCGCCCCGTCTGCGCAACCCCCTAGCGCCAGTGGTAGCAGGGTGTTGCATCGCTCCCACCCCTCATTCTCCGAGCTGCCGAACATGAGCCTGTTCTCCGCCGTCGAAATGGCGCCCCGCGATCCGATCCTGGGCCTCAACGAAGCCTTCAACGCCGACCCCCGTCCGGGCAAGGTCAATCTGGGCGTTGGCGTCTACTTCACCGAGGAAGGGCGCATTCCGCTGCTGCGCGCCGTGGTCGAGGCCGAGAAAGCCCGCCTGGAAGCCCGCGCGCCGCGCGGCTACCTGCCGATCGAAGGCATCGCCGCCTACGACAGCGCCGTGCAGAAGCTGCTGTTCGGCGAGGACTCGCCGCTGCTGGCCGAAGGCCGCGTGGTCACCACCCAGTCCCTCGGCGGCACCGGCGCGCTGAAGACCGGCGCCGACTTCCTCAAGCGCCTGCTGCCCGACGCCGTGGTGGCGATCAGCAACCCGAGCTGGGAAAACCACCGCGCCCTGTTCGAGTCCGCCGGCTTCCCGGTCGAGAACTACAGCTACTACGACGCCGCCACCCAGGGCGTGAACCTCGCCGGCATGCTCGCCGACCTGCGCGCCCTGCCGGCCCGCTCCATCGTCGTGCTGCACGCCTGCTGCCACAACCCGACCGGCGTCGACCTGTCCAGCGCCGACTGGCAGCAGGTGCTGGAGGTGGTCCGCGAGCGCGACCACGTGCCGTTCCTCGACATCGCCTACCAGGGCTTCGGCGACGGCATCGTCGAGGACGCCGAGGCGGTGCGCCTGTTCGCCGACTCCGGCCTGCAGTTCTTCGTCTCCAGCTCCTTCTCCAAGTCGTTCTCGCTGTACGGCGAGCGCGTCGGCGCGCTGTCCATCGTCACCGCGTCGAAGGAGGAAGCCGGCCGCGTGCTGTCGCAGGTCAAGCGCGTGATCCGCACCAACTACTCCAACCCGCCGACCCACGGCGCCAGCGTGGTCGCCGCGGTGCTCAACAGCCCCGAGCTGCGCGCCCTGTGGGAAGAGGAACTGGGCGAGATGCGCCAGCGCATCAAGCAGCTGCGCAACGGCATGGTCGAGCAGCTCGCCGCCCTCGGCGCCAAGCGCGACTTCTCCTTCGTCAACGCCCAGCGCGGCATGTTCTCCTACTCCGGCCTGACCGGCGATCAGGTCGAGCGCCTGCGCAGCGAGTTCGGCATCTACGCGGTCGGCACCGGGCGCATCTGCGTCGCCGCGCTGAACAGCAAGAACCTCGAAGTGGTCAGCCGCGCCATCGTCGAGGTGCTCTGATCCGGCAGGCGCAGCCGACATCGCAGGGTGTTGACTTCGCCTTAGGAATCAGTAAGATGCGCACCGTTGTTCCGCGATAGCTCAGTCGGTAGAGCAAATGACTGTTAATCATTGGGTCCCTGGTTCGAGTCCAGGTCGCGGAGCCAGATAGCAAAGCCCCAGACGCAAGTCTGGGGCTTTTTTATTGCCTGCCCAGAGCGCCCTGCCGCCCGCCCCTACCCGACAGCGCTCCCGCAGCATTGCGGGCAACGCGCCGAGGCTCAGCAAAACGCCCCCCGCCCGATACCGGCCAGGGGGCGGACTCCCTTATTCGACAGGACAAACGCGCCGGCCCTAGCCCCCCAGCGCCTCCACCAGCCCGCTGCGCCGTTGCACCCGGCGCCTGACCGCCTCGTCGAACACGCCCGGGCGGCTCTCGATCAGGCTGAACCAGTTCCGGGCGCGGGTGACGGCGGTGTAGACCAGCTCCTTGGTCAGCACCGGGTTGAGGGTGTCGGGGAGGATCAGCGCGGTGTGGGCGAACTCCGAGCCCTGCGACTTGTGCACGGTCATGGCGAACACCGTCTCCACCGCGTTCAGCCGGCTGGGCAGGATGTAGCGCAGCTCGCCCGAGCCGTCGTTGCGCGGGAACACCACGCGCAGCACGCTGCGCGGCGCCTCGCCCGGCCGTTCGGCGTGCTCGGGCAGGCGCAGGGCGATGCCGATGTCGCCGTTCATCAGCCCCAGGCTGTAGTCGTTGCGGGTGACCAGCACCGGACGCCCCTCGTACCAGCCCTGGTCGCTCTCCAGCAGGCCGCGCCGCTGCAGGGCGGCGGCGATGCGCGGGTTGAGGCCTTCGACGCCCCACGGCCCCTTGCGCACCGCGCAGAGCAGCTGGAAGTCGTCGAAGGCAGCGAGCACCTGCCGCGCCCAGTCCGTCCAGGCCATGGCGTCCGCCGGAGTGTCGGCCGGCGGGCGACCGGCGTGCAGCACATTCAGGTAGTGGGCGTAGCCTTGCGGCCGTTGCCCGCCCTGCGCCGGCCGGCCGTCGAGCAGCAGGCGCTCCAGCGCAGCGTCCTGCTCGCCGCGCAGGGCCAGCAAGTACAGGTCGTCGCGGCTTTCGGCGAGGATCGCCCGCGCCGCGGCCGGATCGCAGCCGTTGACCGCGCGGGCCAGACGGCCGATCCCCGAGCCGCCGGCGAAGCGCCGCGAGTGGCGCAGCATCACGGTGCGCTGAGCCAGCGGGCGACTGTCCGCCGCACCGTCCTGCAGCGCCGGATCGGCCAGCGTCTCGCCGCCGACCTCCTCCAGCCAGGCGCGGGTCGCGGGCGCGTAGAAACCGCCTTCGGCGTCGCGGCACAGGTCGCCGAGCAGCGCGCCGGCCTCCACCGAGGCGAGCTGGTCCTTGTCGCCGAGCAGCACCAGCCGGGCGTGGCGCGGCAGCGCGTCGAGCAGGCAGGCCATCATCTCCAGATCGATCATAGAGGCCTCGTCGACCACCAGCACGTCGAGCGGCAGCGGGTTGCCGGCATGGTGGCGGAAGTGCCGGCTGTCCGGCCGGCTGCCGAGCAGGCGGTGCAGGGTGGCGACCTCGCTGGGGATCTGCGCGCGCACGTGCGCCTCGACCGGCAACGAGGCGACCTGGGCGCCGATCGACTCGGTGAGCCGCGCGGCGGCCTTGCCGGTGGGCGCCGCCAGACGGATGCGCAGCGGCTGGCCGGCGGCCAGCGCCGGCTCCTGCAAGAGCGCCAAGAGGCGCACCACCGTGGTGGTCTTGCCGGTGCCGGGGCCGCCGGTGATCAGCGCGAAGCTGCCGCGCGCGGCCAGCGCGCAGGCGAGCTTCTGCCAGTCGGTCTGGCGCTCGCCGTCGACCCGCAGCGGCTCGGGGAACAGCCGGGCCAGGCGCGCGGCGAGACCGCCCGGCAGCGCCGGCGCATCGTCCAGGCGCGCCGCCAGGGCGGCGGCCACCGCCTGTTCGTAGCTCCAGTAGCGGCGCAGGTAGAGGCGCTCGCCGTGCAGCACCAGCGGTGCGGTCTCGTCCGCGCCGTCGACCGCCACCAGGGCGCTGGCGCGCAGCGCCGTCAGCCAGTCGGCCACGCCCAGTCCGGCGAGCACCTGGGACGGCAGCAAGGTCGCCCGCGCCGCGTCCTCGCCCTCGGGCGGCAGCGACAGGGCGAAGTCCGGGCTGGCCAGGGTGGCGGCCAGGTCCAGGCAGACGTGGCCGTGGCCGAGCTGGTGGCTGGCCAGCGCGGCGGCGAGCAGCGCCAGCGGCGGGCTGGCCGGCTCCAGTTCGGCGAAGAACGCCGCCAGGGCGCGGTCCAGCTCGCGCAGCCAGCCGCGCTCCACCCAGGTGCCGAGGAGCTGCAGCAGCGCGGCGCCGTCGTGCAGGGCGCCAGCCGGCGCGAGGTCGAAGGACAGGGTTTCGCTCATGCCGGGATCTCCACGGACTGGCCCTTGAACAGCGCATCCAGCGCCTCGATCAGCACCCGCGGCGGGCGGGCGTGGTGGATGCCCTGCCCGTCCGCGCGGCTGCCGCGCAGGAACAGGTAGAGCGCGCCGCCCATGTGGCGGTCGTAGTCGTAGTCGTTCAGGCGCACCTGCAACTGGCGGTGCAGGGCCAGCAGGTAGAGCACGTACTGCAGGTCGTAGCGCTGCGCGGCCACCGCGCGCTGCATGGCCTCCGCCGTGTAGGCGGCGTCGTCCTCGCCCAGCCAGTTGGACTTGTAATCGACCACGTAGTAGCGGCCGTCGTGCTCGAAGGCCAGGTCGATGAAGCCCTTGAACATGCCGTTGAGGGTGTCGCGGCTCAGCGCCGGACGCGCCATGCCGGGCAGCACGTACTCCTGCACCAGGGCGTCGAGGCGGCGCACGTCGACATGGCGCGCCTCGAACCAGAACTCCAGCTCCGGCTGGTAGCTGGCCAGTTGCGCCAGCGCCACCGCGCCGCCCTCGCCGAGCGCCAGCGGGCGCCGGACCAGGTCGAGCAGCCAGTCGGCGAGCGGCTCGATCCAGGCGGTCAGGCCGCGCAGCTGGCAGCGCCGGGCGATCTGCTCGCGCAGCCGCTCAGGCTCGGCGGCCAGCGCGGCGAAGCCCTCGCGGCCGGCCAGTTCCAGCAGGCCGTGGAGGAAGGTGCCGGGATTGGGGCCACGGGGGAAGCGGTGCAGGCTCGGCGCCTCGCGCGCGCCGAGCGCCACGGCGACGCTCTCGCGCTCGTCGTCGGCGGCCTTCTGCGCCGCCGGACTGTCCGGCGCGGCGTCCTCGAAGCGGCTCGGCGGCGCCTCGACCTCGCCGAGCCGCAGGGCGCTGTAGGAGGCGATCCACCAGTGCTCGGCGGCCTTGCGCTGCGGCACCCGCCAGCGCAGTTCGGCCGCCGCCGACGACGGCTCGACAAACTGCGCGGCGTCGACCTCGGGCGCCGCCAGCACGGCGCTCTCCCCGGCCACCGCCAGGGGCGCCAGCCACTGCGCCAGCGCGGCAGTGTCCGGCAGCGGCGTACCGCCGCCGAGCAGGTAGCCGAGCGCCGCGCGGTGCAGTCCGGACGTGTTGGCGCGACCGTCCTTGAGGTCGGCGACGCCCAGCCAGCAGGCGTGGCGGGCGCGGGTCAGCGCCACGTAGAGCAGGCGCAGGTCCTCGCCGAGGCGCTCGCGCTCGGCCCGCTCGATGGTCGCCTCATCCAGCTGCAGCACCAGGCGGCGGCGCTCGCCGTCGTGAACCTGCAGCGGCTGGCCGCCGTCGACCGGGCGGAAGGCGCAGATGAACGGCAGGAACACCAGCGGGTATTCGAGCCCCTTGGACTTGTGGATGGTCACTACCCGCACCAGCGCGGCGTCGCTTTCCAGGCGCAGCACCTGCTCGTCGGCGCCCTGCGGCGCGCCAGCCAGCAGCTCGGCCAGGTGGCGGATCAGCGCCTGCTCGCCGTCCAGCTCGGCGGCCGCCTGCTGCAGCAGCTCGGCCAGGTGCAGCAGGTTGGTCAGCGCGCGCTCGCCGTCGGCGCGCGCCATCAGCCGTTGCGGCAGGGCGAAGTCGTGGAGCAGCCGGTGCAGCAGCGGCAGCACGCCCTGGCGCTGCCAGCGCTGGCGGTAGCCGCGGAACTGCATGACCCGCCGCTCCCAGTGGCGCTCGTCCTGGTTGAGCTGCTCCAGCTCGGCCAGCTCCAGGCCCAGGGTGCGGCTGGCCAGTGCGGCGCGCAGCGGACGGTCGAGGTCCGGCTCGGCGCAGGCGCGCAGCCACAGCAGCAGGTCGCGGGCCTCCTGGCTGGCGAACACCGAATCCTTGTCGGACAGGTAGACGCTGCGCACCCCGCGCCGCGCCAGCTGGCCGCGGATCGCCTCGGCTTCCTTGCGGTCGCGCACCAGCACGGCGATGTCGCTGGGCTGCAGCGCGGCGAAAGCGTCCGCCTTGGCGAAGCCGGCGCGGCCCTGCTGGCCGAGGCGCAGCAGGCGGACGATCTCGCTGGCCGCGCGCGCCGCCATCTCGCTGCGATAGGCGCCGGCGGACAGCGGCTCGGCGCCGGCCAGGTGCCAGAAGTTCAGCGCCGGCGGCGTCTCGCCCGCCACCTGCCAGACCTCCGCGCGGCCGTGGGCACGCACCGCGAGGAACGGCAGCGGGTTGTCATCGCCCTCGCGGAACAGGAAGGCGCCCTGCCCGGCCTCGCGCCGCTCGGCCAGCGCGAACACCCGGTTGACCGCTGCGACCAGCGCCTGGCTGGAGCGGAAGTTGGTGTCCAGGTTCTCGTGGCGGCCCGCGGTGGCGCGGCGGGCGTGCAGGTAGGTGTGGATGTCGGCGCCGCGGAAGGCGTAGATCGCCTGCTTGGGATCGCCGATCAGGAACAGTCCGGTGGCCTGATCGTCGCTCTCGACGCGGTAGATGGCGTCGAAGATCCGGTACTGCAGCGGGTCGGTGTCCTGGAATTCGTCGATCAGCGCCACCGGGAACTGCTGGCGGATCACCGCGGCCAGCCGCGCGCCGCTGTCGCCGCGCAGGGCGGCGTCGAGGCGGGCGAGCATGTCGTCGAAGCCCATCTCGGCGCGGCGGCGCTTTTCCGTCTCGAAGCGCTGGCCGATCCAGGCGGCGGCGTGGCGCTGGGCGGCCTCGGCGGGGCCGCGCAGGGCGGCGAGGCGCGCCGGCAGCGCGGCCATGGCCGGCAGCGCCGGGTGGTCGGGGGTGCTGCCCTTCTTCCAGGCCTCGGCCAGGCCGTCCGGAGGCAGACGGGCGAAGCCGGCGCCCAGGTCCAGCTCCGTCGCCGCGCCACCCGCCCACTCGCGCAGGCGGGCGAACCAGGGCTGGTAATAGCGGGCCTGGATCTTACGCCCGTCCACGCACTTGCCCGCCACGGCCGCGTCCAGCAGCCGCTCCAGCTCGTCGGCCCATGCCGGCCAGGGCGCTTTGAGCGCGGCCAGCTCGCGTGCCTGCTCGGCCAGCGCGGCGTCGAGCAGCCTGCCGAGGGGCGTGCCGCAAGGCTCGGCGGCCTCGCCGAGCAGCGGCCGCACGCGGCCCGGCAGGCTGTCCGGGTGCTGCCAGTGCGCGATCACCCAGTCCAGCGCCGCGCCGTCCAGCGGGTAGCACTGCTGGCGCCAGTAGTCGCGCGCCACTTCGGCGAGCAGCTCGCCGTGATCGGTCTCCAGGCGCTGCTCGAACAGGCTGCCGCTGTCGAAGGCGTGCTCGCGCAGCATGCGCTGGCACCAGCCGTGGATGGTCGACACCGCCGCCTCGTCCATCCACTGCGCGGCGATGTCCAAGCGCCGCGCGCAGGCCGGCCACCGCTCGGGCATGAAGTCGCCGCGCAGCTGCTGCAGCAGGTCGTCGCCGGCCTCCTCGGCGCGGAACACCCGGGCGGCCTGCACCAGGCGGGCGCGGATGCGCTCGCGCAGCTCGCGGGTGGCGGCGTCGGTGAAGGTCACCACGAGGATTTCCGGCGGCAGCAGCTCGCGGCCGAAGCCGGTTGCGCCCTCGCCGTGGCCGAGCACCAGGCGCAGGTACAGCGCGGAGATGGTGAAGGTCTTGCCGGTGCCGGCGCTGGCCTCGATCAGCCGGCTGCCGCGCAACGGGAAACGCAGCGCCAGCGGGCGCTGGTCGTGGGTGATCGGGCTCATGCGTCGGCCCCCTCCTTGAGTTCTTCGATGTCTGCCTTGAGCAGCGCCTGGTAGAGGTCCTGGCTCCAGGCCGGGAAGTCGCCGTCGGCGGCGAGCGCGGCGAAGTCCGGGCACGGGCGGGCCAGGCTGGCGCTCTTCTCGACCTCGCCGCTGCGCTGGTAGCCGCCCTCGTAGGTTTCGCAGGCCGCCCTGGCCGCCCGCTCCTCGTCCTCGGCCGACAGCCAGGCGATGGCGGTGTCCAGCGCTACCGGCAACGGCGCGTTCAGCCCGGCGACGTAGCCTTCCAGCCAGAGACGCAGGATGCCTTGAGCCCGCTCGGCATCGACGGGGGCGAAACGCAGCGCGACGTCCTCGCCGACCAGCAGGCTGGTCAGGCGCAGCCCGCAGGCCGCGGCGGCGACATGGGCCACCCACGGGCGCAGCAGGCGGTGCCACTTCCAGCCCTTGCCCTTCTTCAGCGCGCCGGGCTGCAGCTCGATGCGCGCCAGCGCGTCGTCCGCGCCGCCACGGCGCAGGCCGCCGAGCCAGCCGTCCAGCGCGACGCCGGCATGGGCGAAGCGCAGCGGCCGGGGCGATTCCAGGCGCTCCGGCCACAGCGCGCAGAGCGCCGCGAAACGCTGCACCTGCGCCGGCAGCGGTGCCAGCACGGCCTCGCGCAGCCGCGCGCCGAAGCCGGCCATGGGCAGCCGGCCGCTGCGCTGCAGACGAGCGGCGGCGTCCTGCAGCGCCGGCTCGACCGCCGCGCCGGCGTCCAGCGCCAGAGTGGCGGCGCCGAGCAGCTCCTGACGCAACTGGTGGAGCTGCAGGCCGTCGAGACCGAAGGGTTCCTCGTCGAGCTGCGCCTGCGCCGCCTCGTCGAGATGCACCTTGAGGCGCTGGGTGAAGAAGTGCTTGACCGGGTCGCGCAAAAAGCCCTGCAGGGTTTCCAGGCCGAGCGGCGCGTCGGCGTCGAACGGCGGCAGTACGCGGGCGGGCGCGTCCTCGCCAGCGGCGCGGTGCAGCTCGGCCCATTCGTGGGCGTAGCTGAACAGCGCCGGGTCGCCGCCGCCGAAGTAGGCGCGGCTGAACGGCTGCAGCGGGTGCTCTGTGGTCAGCGCCGCCAACAGGTCGCCGCCGCCGGCCAGCGTCCAGCCGGCGCTCAGGTGATCGCGCAACTGGCCGACCAGCACCGAGGCCGGGCGCTCGCCGTTGTCGCGGATGCTGCGCCCCACCCAGCTGATGTAGAGCTGCTCGCGGGCGGCGAGCAGGGCTTCGAGCAGCAAATAGCGGTCGTCCTCGCGGCGCGAGCGGTCGCCGGGACGGTAGTCGCCGGCCATCAGGTCGAAGTCCAGCGGCGTCACGCTGCGCGGATAGTCGCCGTCATGCATGCCGAGCAGGCAGACCTGGCGGAACGGGATGGCGCGCATCGGCATCAGGGTGCAGAAGTTCACCGCGCCGGCGAGGAAGCGCTGGCTGAGACGGCCCTGGTCCAGCGCGCCGAGCCAGGCCTCGCGTACCACGCTGAGCGGCAGCGACTCCTCCAGGGCGACGCCGGCGCACAGCGCCAGCCAGTCGTCCAGCGCCGTCTCCAGCTGGCCGAGCAGGGTCTCGTCGCGCTCGTTCTGGGCGACGAAGAACTCCGCCAGCAGGGCGCGCAGAATCTCTCCCCAGCGGGCCGGCGCGGCCTTGCCGTCGAGGCGCCGGTGCAGCGTGTCGAGGGCATCGAGCAGCCTGACCAGCGGGCCGATCAGCGCGGCGTCGAGGCCGCCGATCTCGTCGAACGGCTCGATCTCGCCCAGCGCCGCGCCGCGTCCCACCGCGTAGCCGAGCAGCATGCGGCGCAGGCCGAAGCGCCAGGTGTTCTGCTCCAGGCCCTGCGGCAGGCCGAGCGCGGCGCGGCGCTCGGCGTCCAGGCCCCAGCGGATGCCGGCGCCCTCGATCCAGCGATGCAGGGTCGGCAGTTCGCCCTCGCCGATGCCGAAGCGCGCGCGCAGCGCCGGTACGTCGAGCAGGTCGAGCACCTCGCCGACGGTCAGCCGCCCTTCCGGCAGCTTGAGCAGGTGCTCGACGGCGATCAGCAGCGGCTCGCAGCCGCGCTGGCCCTGGTCGGCCAGGGTGAAGGGGATGAAACGCGGATCGTCCTGGGCGTACTGGCCGAACACCGCCTGGATGTGCGGCGCGTAGGCGTTGACGTCGGGGACCATGACGATGATCTCCCGCGGGCGCAGGGTCGGATCGGCGGAGAAGCGTTCCAGCAGCTGGTCGTGAAGGATCTCCACCTCGCGCTGGGCGCTGTGGGCGATGTGGAAACGCAGCGAGCGGTCGGCGACCGGGTCGAGCGGCGCCCAGGTGGCGCGGGTTTCGGCCAGCGGGCGCAGGTCGAGGATGTCGTCCTGCAACTGGCCGAGCAGGCTGCCGGTGTCGGCGCTGCCGAACAGGTCGATGCGCTGGCCGATCGCGTCGAAGCGCTGGCGGTAGTAGTCGGGATCGTCGTGCTGGTCGAGCAGGTTGATGTAGTCGCGGCCCTGCTTGCCCCAGGCGGCCAGCAGCGGGTGGGCGTGCTGGTGCAGCTCGTCGGCGGACAGCTCCGGCGCCATGCCGGCGCGGCGCCCGTGGCGGCGGTACTGGTGGCGCAGCAGGTCCTGGTCGGGAACGATGTCGCCCCAGTGGTGCCGGCAGGGGTTGTGCACGCACAGCAGCACCTGGCTGAAGCGCGCCAGCGCGGCCAGCGCCTCGACCGCCTGGGCCGGCAGCGAGGAGATACCGAACACGATGATCCGCCGCGGCAGGCCGTGCGGACGACACTCGGCGTGACGCAAGCGCTCGACGAAGCGCGGATGCACCCCGGCGCGACTGCCGGCCATCTCGGCCGCGCCGACGTCGGCGAGCAGCGCCCGCCACAGCGCCGGCTGCCAGCGCAGCGCCTCGTCCAGCGGGCGGAACTGGCCGCGGGCGTCGCGCAACCGGTCGCGGCCCTCGGCCCAGTCGGCCAGCCAGTCGGCGCGGTACACCTGGTACTGGTCGAACAGGTCGGCGAGGCGCTCGGCCAGCTGGTGGCGCTTGCGCAGGTCGTTGTCGTCTTCGAGGAAGCGGCGCAGCGGCGCGAAGGCTTCCTCGGCGAGCAGGCCGGGCAGCAGGCGCATCAGCCGCCAGGTCAGCGGCGCCTTGTCCAGCGGCGACTCGCGGGGAATGCTGTCGCCGCCGAGCACCGAGCGGTAGCTGCGCCAGAGGAAACTGCCCGGCAGCTCCACCTGCACGGCGGCGGCGATGCCGCAACTGTCCTGCTCGGCCAGCGCCAGCTTCAGCCACTGGGCGATGCCGTTGCTCTGCACCAGCACCACCTCGTTCTCCAGCGGCGCCAGCGGATGGCGGCGCATCCACGCCACCACCAGCTCGCGCAGCTCCTCCAGGCGGTTGCCGTGCACCACCATGAAGCCGGGCGTCAGCCCTTCGTTGTCCTGCATGACACGCTCCCCACTGCCGACAGAGCGCGCATTGTGCCATCGGGGTGCGACCGTCGGTGTCGCAGGAACCTTGCCGCTGCGGTTAATCTGCCGCCATGCGACAACCCATCACCGGCTACCACCTCGATCACGAACGGCACTGGGTCGCCGAGCTGGCCTGCGGCCACAACCAGCACGTGCGCCACCTGCCGCCCTGGTTCAACCGGCCGTGGGTGATGAGCGAGGACGGCCGGGCACGGATGCTCGGGCACCCGCTGGAGTGCCGCAAGTGCGCCGAGGGCGCGCCGCCCGACCGGCCCTGAGCCGGCGCGGGCGGCGCAGCTTCAGCTCTGCGAGCCCTTGCGTCTGGCCAGCACGCCGACCACCCGCTGCGGCTGGCAGTTCAGGTAGGCGGAGGACTGCAGCCATTCCCGGTCGGGGTACCAGGAGAACATGAACTGTCCGCCCTTGAGGCTGTCGACCACCATGCGCGCCACTTCCGGGCGCACCGCCGGGCAGCCCAGGCTGCGGCCGAGGCGGCCGTGCTTCTCGACCCAGGCAGGGTCGACGTAGTCGGCGGCGTGGATGACGATGGCGCGCTCGCGGGCGCGGTCGTTGATCCCCGGCTCCAGGCCGTCCATGCGCAGCGAATAGCCGTGCTGGCCGATGTAGCTTTCCTCGGTGCGGAACAGTCCGAGGCTCGACTGGTGGCTGCCCTCGACGTTGGAGAAACGGGTGGCGTGGTGCTCGCCGGACTCCTTGCCGTGGGCGACCAGGTCCTGCAGCAGCAGGCGCTGGCGGCGCAGGTCGAAGATCCACAGGCGCTGCTCGCTGGAGGGTAGCGAGTAGTCGATCACCGCCAGGCGCTCGGCCGGTTCGGCGCCGTTGTTGACCGCGCACTGCATGGCCGCCAGGGCGTGGCGCAGGGCTTCGCGGTCGAGGGTCGGCGCGGCGCGGGCCAGACGTTCGTAGAGGGTCGCTTGGCCCGCGCCGGCGGCCTGCAGGGGGGCATGGACGGAAGCCGCGAGAAGGCCGGCGGCCAGCCAGAGCGAGCGCAGCAGTCTGGTCATGAAAAAGGTGTCCTCTGTGGGTGTGGCAGCCCCGCGGCGCCTGACGCGTCGCTGCGCGCATGCCCCAGTCGGCGGACTGCCTGCCGGTGACGCCCTGTCGTGGAAATGTCTTCCCGGACGCTGCGGGAGGCCGACAGGCGCATCGCAAAGCGCATGCCGGTCCCGCAAAGATCGGGCATTCTAACAGCCATGCCACGGACTGGAGTCGCACGCTTGTCTAGAAAATGTACACGCTGGTTGGCCATTCTGCTGTTGGCCGGGCCGTTGTCGAACGCGCTGGCGGAAACGCCGACGACCGGCGAGAACGCCCTGCAACGCCTGCTCCAGCAGCCGCGCCTGGGCTGCGCGGCGCAGGAGCCCGATGCCGCGATGCGCGCGACGCTGCAGGCGCTCTACCAGACGCAGCACTTCGCGCCGCTGTGGGACACCACGCGCCTGGCCGCGCTGCGCCAGCAGCTCGACGCCCTGGCCGACGACGGCCTCGACCCCGGGCACTACCACCGTCAGGCGCTGGCGCGGCCCGACGACCTCGCCCCGGCCTGCCGCGAGGCGCTGGCCAGCCACGCCTACTTGCTCGCCCTGCAGCACCTGCGCCACGGCCGTCTCGCTGCGCAGGCGCGCGAAGCCCTGTGGCACGCCCAGAGCACCCCGCCGCCGGTCGCCTCGGTGCTCGCCCCGGATGTCGCCCTGCGCGGACTCGACGACCTGCCGGCAACCTTCGAGCAGGCGCGCCCGGCGGCGGCGCAATACCGCGAGCTGCGCCGCGTCTACGCCGCGCAGCGCCGCCAGCCGCTGCCGAGCTGGACGAGCCTGCCGGCCGGCGCGCTGCTGCGCCCCGAACGGCGCGACCCGCGGGTGCCGGCACTGGCGCAGCGGCTGGCCGCCGAGGGCTACCTGTCCTCAGCCGAGGCTGCGACCGCCGACGAGCACTACGGCGCGGCGCTGGTCGCCGCGCTGCGCCGCTTCCAGCAGCGCCACCACGTGCAGGCCGACGGGGTGCTCGGACCGGCCACCCTGGCCGAGCTGAACGTGCCGGCGCAGACCCGCCGCGACCAGCTGCGGGTCAACCTCGAACGCTGGCGCTGGCTGGCCGGCGAGCTGGAGCCGAACCTGCTGCTGGTCGACATCGCCGGCGCCGAGCTGAGCTACTACCGCGACGGCGCCCTCCAGTGGCAGTCGCGCACCCAGGTCGGCCGCGCCGAGCGGCCGACGCCGCAGCTCAAGTCGCGAATCAGCCACCTGACCCTCAATCCGACCTGGACGGTGCCGCCGACCATCCTCAAGCAGGACAAGCTGCCGGAGATCCGCCGCGATCTCGGCTACCTGCAGCGCAACCACCTGCGGGTGCTCGACTACGCCGGCAACGAACTGGACCCGCAGGGCATCGACTGGAACAACCCCGGCGCCGTGCTACTGCGCCAGGACCCCGGCCGCCACAACGCCCTCGGCCGGGTGGCGATCCGCTTCCCCAACCCGTTCGCCGTCTACCTGCACGACACCCCCAGCCAGTACCTGTTCGACAAGCTGCCCAGGGTGTTCAGCTCCGGCTGCGTGCGGGTCGAGGGCGCGCTACGCCTGATGGACCTGCTGCTCGACGGCGCCACCCCGGCGCGGCGCGCGCGCATCGACGCCTGGTTCGCCAGCGGCGAGACGCGCAACGTCGACCTGCCGCACCCGCTGCCGATCCTGATGGCCTACTGGACCGTCGCCACCGATGCCGAGGGCGCGCTGTACCGCCCCGACCTGTACCGTCTCGACGCCCCGCTGCTGGCGGCCCTGGAGCGCGCCGGGGCACACTGAGCCGGCAACCTTCGCCGCGCCGCGCGGTCCGATCCATACACCCACCGCCACCAGGGAGGACGCGGGCGCGGTGCGCCGTCCTTGGCCGCCCGCCTGCCAGCAGACATGAACCCACTCATCAACCGCTCCGGCGCCCTGGTGCTCGGCGCCGCACTGTTCTTCGGCCTCGCCGGCCTCGGCTACCAGCTGGGCAGCGCCGCCGTGCAGGTCAAGGCCTTCGAGCGCAGCGTCACGGTCAAGGGCCTCTCGGAACACGAGTACCCGGCCGACATCGTCATCTGGCCGGTGCAGTTCACCGTGGCCGACAACGACCTGGCCGGCCTCTACGCGCAGATCGAGGACGGCACCGGCAAGGTGCGCGCCTTCCTCGCCCTGAACGGCATCGACCCTGCGGAAATCAGCGTCTCGGCCCCGGAGATCACCGACAAGTCGGCGCAGCGCTACGGCGACGCCGGCCAGGCGCCCTTCCGCTTCACCGCCACCCAGACGGTCACCGTCTACTCGCCGCAGATCGACCCGGTGCGCGCGGCCATGGGCAACCTGGGCGAACTCGGCAAGCAGGGCATCGCCCTCGGCGGCGGCGACTTCCAGGCCGCGCCCGAGTACCTGTTCACCCGCCTCAACGCGGTCAAGCCGCAGATGATCGAGGAGGCCACCCGCCAGGCTCGCGAGGTGGCGGAGAAGTTCGCCGCCGACTCGCAGAGCAGCCTGGGCAAGATCCGCAAGGCCTCCCAGGGCCAGTTCAGCATAGAGCCGCGCGACACCAACAACCCGCACATCAAGCGCGTGCGGGTGGTCTCGACCGTCGAGTACTACCTCTCCGACTGATGGCCCGGCGCCAGCGACTGGCTACGCTGTAGACAGTCGCCCCTGCCCCGCGAGGCCGCCATGACCGATCATCCCGCCGGCGAGCGCTTTCGCCTCTACAGCGCCGCCCAGCTCGAACCCGTGCTGGCCGACATGGCCGCGCGCATCGCCGCCCTGCTCGGCGAGCGCCGCGACGTGGCGATGGTCGGCATCCTGCGCCGCGGCATGCCGCTGGCCGAGCGCCTGCGCCAGCACCTGGTCGCCCGCGGTGCGCCACGCTGGCCGCTGTACCCGCTGCGCCTGCAGCGCTACGCCGACGACCTGCGCCTGCTGCACCCGCACACCGCGCTGACCGAAAATCCCGAACTGGCCGCCCTCGACCTGCCGCGCACCCGCCTGCTGCTGGTCGACGACGTGCTCTACCAGGGCCATTCGCTGCTGCGCGCCTGCGCCTGGCTGGCCGGCCTGGGCGCCGCCGAGCTGCGCACCGCGGTGCTGGTCAACCGCCGCGTCAGTCGCCAGCCGGTGCATGCCGACGTGGTCGGTCTGCACCTGCAGGTGGCGCCGGGGGATGTGGTCGAGTGCCATGTGCCGCCCTACGAGGCCGAGCTGGGCATCGAACTGTTGCGCCCGACGGCGCCGGCGAACCTCGGCAAAGCCGCGACGCGCACCGTATAATCCACCCGCTCGCAGGAGAGCGAGCGTTGCGGCCACCCCGAACGCTCCGCCGAAGGCGCAAACTCCCATAATCGCTCAGGCCCCTGAACTGCGAAGCACCCATGACGCCAACTGGAGAGAGGTTGCCGCGAGCAACCCACCGAAGGGGCAAAGCGGCCGAACGGCCGTGAAAACTCTCAGGTACACAGGACAGAGGGAGAGGCGACCCCAGACTTCGAGGAGTCCTCCCGTGCTCACCTACATCTACATCATCGCCATCACCGCCGAGGCCATGTCCGGCGCGCTCGCCGCCGGGCGGCGCAACATGGACATGTTCGGCGTCGCGCTGATCGCCTTCATCACCGCACTGGGCGGCGGCACCGTGCGCGACCTGCTGCTCGGCAACTTCCCGGTCGGCTGGACCCAGCACCCGCCCTACATCTACCTGACCATCGGCGCCGGCCTGTTCACCATGCTGGTGGCGCGCTTCATGCACCACCTGCACAAGGTGTTCCTGGTGCTCGACGCCATGGGCCTGATCGCCTTCACGGTGATCGGCTGCAACGTCGCCCTGCAGCTAGAGTACTCGACCCCGGTGGTGATCATGGCCGGCATGATCACCGGCATCTTCGGCGGCATCCTGCGCGACATCCTCTGCCAGCGCGTGCCGGTGGTGCTGCGCCACGAGCTGTACGCCAGCGTGTCGATGCTGGTGGCGATGCTTTACCTGCTGATGGAGAAACTGGGGATCAACCACGATATCAACCTGCTGGCCGCCTTCAGCTTCGGCCTGGCCCTGCGCCTGGCGGCGATCCGCTGGTCGTGGTCGCTGCCGGTGTTCTCCTACCAGCCCGGCCGCTGGGAGTGAGTCCCGGGGCGCCGGCTCAGAGCGGGCGCGCCCAGGCCTCGGCGAGGATCGCCAGCACCCTGGCATCCTCGGTCTGGGCGAAGTCCAGATACCACTCGCCGATCGACGAGAGCCAGTCCGGCACCAGCGGGCAGACGATCTCCTCGACCCGCGCACGCAGCTCGGCCAGCGCCTCGCGGGAGGCCACCGGCACCGCCAGCACGATGCGCGCCGGGGCCTGACGGCGCACCGCCTGCACCGCCGCGCGCATGGTCGCGCCGGTAGCCAGGCCGTCGTCGACCAGCAGTACCGTACGCCCGTGCAACGATGGCGGCGGCCGCTCGCCGCGGTAGAGCTGCTCGCGGCGCTCAAGCTCGCGGCGCTCGCGCGCGGTGACCTGCTCCAGATACTCGGGATCGGGCGCCGCGCCGTGCAACGCCTGCGGGTTGAGCACCCGCACGCCACCGCCGGCAATGGCGCCCAGGGCATATTCGGCATGGCCGGGCATGCCGAGCTTGCGCACCGGCAGCAGATCCAGCGGCAAATCCAGGGCGCGGGCGATTTCCCAGGCCACCGGCACGCCGCCGCGCGGCAGGGCGAGAACCATGGCGTCGCTGCCGCGATAGCCTTCCAACAATCCGGCCAGGGCACGCCCGGCCGCCATCCGGTCGGGAATCGGCACTGCCATCGGCGTCTTGGGCTGCATGGAACCTCCTGCGGGCATGGCCTGGTTACGACAGCCTATACCGGCCGGCGACGCTCGCAAGGCGGCCTCGTCTGATCACCCTTGGCGATCTGCAGCACTCTGCAAACAGCAAAAGCGCCTAAAGAAACCGTGCAGGCCTTGACCATACTCAAACTGTCCGCCGGTTCGCTTTTCGACACTGGAAAGGACATGCGAGCCGCGCAGACGGACTGCGTTCGGCAGATGAATTCCTTCAAGCGGGAGTCGGTCATGGACAAGCATCAACGAGGCAACAAGGCAGCGCTGACCCAGCCACAGCACCACGACCGGGATCGGGCTCACCAGCATCACGCCGGCCACCAGCACTGCAGCGGCTGCGGCGCCTATTTCAGCACCGGGCGCTGGTCCTGGCAGGCGCCGCCGGCCGACAGCCCCTGCGAAACGGTCACCTGCCCGGCCTGCCGGCGCATCGCCGAGCACGACGCGGCGGGCAACCTCAGCCTGTCGGGGGCGTTCCTGCAGGCCCATCGCACGGAAATCGTCAACCTGATCCGCCACACCGAGGCCCAGGAGAGCAAGGAACACGCCCTGGAGCGGCTGATCGACATCGCCGACGAGGGCGAACGGCTGATGGTCAGCACCACCGGCACGCACCTGGCCAACCGCATCGCGCACGCCCTGGAGGCGGCCTACGACGGCACCGCGCATTACACCTACACCGACAACGAAACCCACCTCGACGTCAGCTGGAAGCGCGACTGAGGCCTGCGAACGACGCAGGGCTCAGTCGCGCAGCGCAACGACAGGGCGCAGTGCCGAGCGGGCAGGAATGCGCAGCGGCGGCAGGGAGCGCCGCCGTATCAGGGATTGCCGGCTAGCTGGCCGTCGCCGAGCACGCGGCGGGCGTCGAGGTAGTGGCGCTGCCAGTAGCTGTTGCTCAGGCTGTCCAGACGCACCGTGCCGCCGGTGCGTGGCGCGTGCACGAAGCGGCCGTCGCCGACGTAGATGCCGGCATGACTGACCCGGCGCCCGCCGGCCGTGGCGAAGAACACCAGATCGCCGGAGCGCAGGTGCTGACGCGCCACCTGCGGCACGCGCAGCGCGCTCATCTCGCCGGTGGTGCGCGGCAGCTGCAGCCCGGCGGCATGCCGATAGACGTAGCCGATCAGCCCGCTGCAGTCGAAACCGCTGTCCGGGGTGTTGCCGCCCCAGCGATAGGGGGTGCCGACCAGGCCGATGGCGCGGATCAGCACATCCTCGGCGACCCCGGACGCCGGCAGGGTCTGGCTGACCGGCGGTGGCGCGACCGGCGCCCGTGACGCGCAGGCGCCGAGCAGCAGGCTGAGGGTCACGACGAGAAGGCGGGCGGGTACGGACATGAGCGGCGAATCCCTGCGAAAAAACGCCTGCCACTGTGCCGCGCGTCGCACGCGCCCGCAAGCCCGGCCAGGCAAGGTGGGGCAAATATAGATGGCCATGATGCAAAAAGCCCATCGGGGAACCGATGGGCTTTTCGAGAAGGGCTCGGAAGCGGCGGGCGATCAGTCCAGCACGCGCTTGGCCATCAGATAACGGCTGTTCCAGTAGCGGCTAGACAGCTTGTCGACCCGCACGCCACCGCTGCGCTTGCTGGCCGAGTGAATGAACTCGCCGTCGCCGATATAGATGCCGGCATGGTCGACGCGACCACGGTTGGCGAAGAAGATCAGGTCGCCCGGCTGCAGGTCGTGGCGCGCCACCTTGGGCGCATCGAGCTTGATCATCTCGCGGGTCGAACGCGGCAGCTGAATGCCGGCCTCCTCGCGGAACAGGTAACCGATGAAACCGCTGCAATCGAAGCCGGTGCGCGTCGAGGAGCCGCCGTAGCGATAGGGCGTGCCGATCAGTTCGAAACCACGTTCGAGGATCGCGCTCAGGGTCGGCAGCTCGTAGGGCTTGTCGTCGAGCAGCTGTTGCTCGGCGGCAGACTCCTCGGCCTTGGCGGCCGCGGCGGTCTCGCGTTCGAAGGACAGCGCGTGCTGCGCCGAGTCGTAGGACTGCTGCGGAGCCTGGGTCGTGGCACAGGCGGTCAGCAGAAGGGCCAGGGTAATTGGCACGAGGGGTGCGAAGCGTTTGAGCATGGGCACAGCCGTGTCGTTGAAAATTGATGACGCGGGACTATGCCGTCTATCGACCTCATTTGCAAATTTTATTGCCCGGAGTGTGACTCGCCGCCTGCGCCGGACCGTCTAGGCGCGCCCCGGCTCGGCGACTCAGTGGTTGACCGTGAAGGCCAGCATCGCCGACAGCTGGCACAGCGGCCGTCCGCTCTGCATCTGCCAGGCGTTGAAGGCGGCCTGTACCGCGGCCAGGTCGCGCTGGCTGGTCGGCGCCCTGTCGACGATGCCCTGGGCCCTGAGCGCGGCGACCACGTCGTCGGTGGGGATAAAGGTGTCCTTACCGGCCATGCGCAGGAAGCGCGGCGCCGATAGGCCGCCGAGCTGGCAGCCGCGCCGCGCCAGCTGGCGCCACAGGCCGACGATGTCATCGACCGGCCAGTCGGCCAGCCAAGCGCCGAAGCTGCCGTGCTCGCGGGTGATGTCGAGCACCAACTGGGCGTTGCGCGGCACGCTGTTCAGCTTGGCCAGATGGCGGATCAGCCGCGCATCCTGCATCAGCCGCTCCAGATGCTCGGCGCCCATCAGCACCACCTTGTGCGGATCGAAGGCGAAGAACGCCGCTTCGAAGGCAGGCCACTTGGCATCCACCAGGCTGTGCTTGAGACCGGCGCGGAACACCCGCAGGCTGAGCAGCGACAGGTAGCGGTCGTCGGGGATCGCGCGCAGCTCGTCCGCCGACCTTGCCTGCGGCAGGCGTGCCTCCAGCGCCGCGGCCGAGCCGAAGCGGTTCAGACAGTACTCGTGCAGCCATGGGTAGTCGCGCATGGTGGGCCGCTGTGCCTCAGAGGCTCATCACGTCGATGAAGCGCGGTGTGGCCTGGCTGTCGATGCGCAGGCTGGCGAAATCGAACAGGTTGCGGTCAGCCAGTTGCGAGGGCACCACGTTCTGCAACGCGCGGAACATGATCTCGGTACGCCCCGGCGACTTGCGCTCCCACTCCTGGAGCATCTCCTTGACCACCTGGCGCTGCAGGTTCTCCTGCGAGCCGCACAGGTTGCAGGGGATGATCGGGAATTCCTTGAGCCTGGCGTAGGCCTCGATGTCGGCCTCGCTGCAATAGGCCAGCGGGCGGATCACCACGTTGCGGCCATCGTCGGAGAGCAGCTTGGGCGGCATGGCCTTGAGGGTGCCGCCGTAGAACATGTTGAGGAAGAAGGTCTCGACGATGTCGTCGCGGTGGTGACCGAGGGCCATCTTGGTCGCACCGATCTGGTCGGCGAAGGTGTACAGGGTGCCGCGACGCAGGCGCGAGCACAGCGAGCAGGTGGTCTTGCCCTCGGGGATCTTCTCCTTGACCACCGAGTAGGTGTCCTTCTCGATGATGTGGTACTCGACGCCAATGGACTTCAGGTACTCGGGCAGCACGTGCTCGGGGAAGCCCGGCTGCTTCTGGTCCATGTTCACCGCCACGATCTCGAACTTGATCGGCGCGACCTTCTGCAGATAGAGCAGCACGTCGAGCATGGTGTAGCTGTCCTTGCCGCCGGACAGGCAGACCATGACCTTGTCGCCGTCCTCGATCATGTTGAAGTCGGTGACGGCTTCGCCGGCCAGGCGACGCAGGCGTTTCTGCAGCTTGTTCTGGTTGACCGAAAGGGTGCCCATGAGCGTGAAATCCGGGGAGTTGCGAAAGCCGGCGATTTTACGCACAAACACGCCGCCGCCCCAGCCCATTCGCGCACTCGCCGGCGCCAACGGTCGCCGTGCCACCCATGCAGCCTGGCTATCAGCCGATACCCTTGAAAGGACAAATCGCTCTATAGGGTGGCCGCCTGCCGGCCCGTGGCGCACCTATACTGCGACACAGGGTCGCAACAGACAGCTCGATACCGACGCCTGCTGCACAGGCAGCGCCATGATGTGTCAGGGGCGATCCCCATATAACGAGGAGGTGAACGACCATGATCCACCACGTTTGGGGGCTCTTCGCCCATCCTGATCAAGAATGGCAAGAGATTCGTGGCGAGAAAGAAACCATCAGCCACATGTATCTGAGCCATGTGCTCATCCTTGCCGCCATTCCCGTCGTATCCGCCTACATCGGCACCACCCAGGTCGGCTGGTCGATCGGCGGTGGCGATGCCGTGCGTCTGACCACCGGCAGCGCCCTGCAGATGACCGTACTGTCCTACCTGGCGATGCTCGCCGGCGTTGCGGTGATGGGGGCCTTCATCCACTGGATGTCGCGCACCTACGATGCCAAGCCGAGCCTGACCGACTGCGTGGTGTTCGCCGCCTACTGCGCCACGCCGCTGTTCATCGGCGGGCTGGCCGCCCTGTATCCCAACCTGTGGCTGGCCATGTTCATCGGCACCGCGGCGGTGTGCTACACGGCCTACCTGCTGTATGTCGGTATCCCGGCCTTCATGAACATTCCCAAGGACGAGGGGTTCATGTTCTCCAGTTCGGTGCTGGCCGTCGGCCTGGTGGTGCTGGTCGCGATGATCGCCGTATCCGTGGTGCTGTGGGGCTTCGGCCTCGGCCCGGTCTACACCAGCTAGCCGCGAGAACAACAACAGGCGGTGTCAACAAGAACAAGCCGTCACTTGAGCCGCCTGCGGGCGGCTCTGCTGTTTCCCTGTCGGCCACGGCATAATCGTGTGTCCCTTCCCATGGACCCGCCCATGCCCGAACAGTTGCTCGCCCGTGTCGAGGCCTGCTTCCTGCAGGCCGAGCGCTTCTTCGACCGCCGTTTCGCCCGCCCCGAAGTCAGCCTGCGCCTGCGCGGCCTCAAGGCCGGCGTCGCCCATCTCGACGAGAACCGCCTGCGCTTCAACGCCCAGCTGTATCGCGAGAACCGCGAACACTTCCTGCGCCAGACCGTGGCCCACGAGGTCGCCCATCTGGTCGCCCACCAGCTCTACGGCGCCCGCATCCGCCCGCACGGCAGCCACTGGCAGGCGATCATGCGCCAGGTCTACGATCTGCCGGCCGAGCGCTGCCACCACTATGCGGTCGAGCGTCGGCAGCGCCACTATCTATATCGCTGCCGGTGCCCGGACGGCGAGTTCGCCTTCACCCCGCAGCGCCATGCGCTGGTGCTGCGCGGCCGCCAGTACCTGTGCCGGCGCTGCCGGGGGCAGCTGCGCTTCACCGGCGAGCAACGCGGCGAAGATCAGGGTTAGCGCACCGTACGCGGACGCCATCACCCGGACAGATTTAAACTGCCGGCCCGTTCAGGATGCGGACACCCATGCTTTCCTCGCCCCTCACCCTTCGCCAGGCGCTGCTCGCCGTGCATGCCGGCGCCCTGCTGTTCGGCCTTACCGGCGTACTCGGCAAGCTGGCCGAGGCTTCGCCCCTGGCGATCACCGCCCTGCGCGCCGCCTTCGCCGTGCTGGCCCTGGGCCTGCTCGCCAGCCTGTCGCGGGGCGGCCGCGCCCTGCCGAGCCTCGCGCAGCTCGCCCGGCTGGCTCTCGGGGGAATATTGCTGGGCAGTCACTGGCTGACCTTCTTCGTCGCGGTGAAGGTTTCCGGCGTCGCGGTGGCGACCCTGGGCTTCGCCAGCTTTCCGGCCTTTACCTTGCTGCTCGAAGGCCTGCTGTTCCGCGAGCGCCTGCGCCTGCCGGAGTTCGCCGTGGTCGGCCTGATCGCCATGGGCCTGCTGCTGGTCACCCCAGGCTTCGATCTCGACGCTGACGCCAGCCGTGGCCTGCTCTGGGCCATTCTCTCCGGCTTGCTGTTCGCCCTGCTGTCGCTGCTCAACCGCGCCAGCGCCCGCGACATCGGCCCGGTGCAGGCTGCCCTGTGGCAGAACCTGACCATCGCTCTCTGCCTGCTACCGCTGGCCGCCGCGCAGGTCCCGCAACTGCCGCCCAGCGACTGGCTGTGGGTGGCCCTGCTCGGCGTGCTGTGTACCGGCATGGCGCACAGCCTGTTCGTCGCCAGCCTGAGCGTGCTCAAGGCCCGCAGCGTCGCCGTGGTCTTCGCTCTGGAACCGGTCTACGGCATCCTGTTCGCCTGGCTGCTGTTCGCCGAGGTGCCCGGCGCACGCACCCTCGCCGGCGGCGCGCTGATCGTCCTGGCGATCATCCTCAGCGTGCGCCTGCCCCGCTGAACGAGCGGGCTAGCGGGTATGACGGTCGCTGTGCCCCAGATCGCGGTCCGGGTCGATCCGGTCGCGTACCCGCTGCTTGAGCACCTTGGCCTCGGGGAAGCCGCCGTCGGCCTTGCGCTCCCAGACTTCCACGCCATCGCAGGTGATGCGGAACTGGCCGCCGCGGGCGGGCTCCAGGCTCACCCGACCGAGGTCCTCGCCGAAGGTGGAAAGCAGCTCCTGGGCCAGCCAGGCGGCGCGC
>RRZT011362635.1_pt1 | contig 24958 bp, 21 predicted proteins | sample 2165551 | NCBI WGS metagenome assembly RRZT01 (sample SAMN10456910, study PRJNA506462) | wastewater metagenome | biome: wastewater; feature: sludge; material: wastewater sludge; isolation source: wastewater sludge with Escherichia coli K12::gfp cells carrying plasmid... | place: USA: Moscow, Idaho... | reverse complement strand
TGCAGCGGCAGGCTGGCCTGCAACTCGGCCACCAGTTCGAACAGATCGCCGACCTCGCCAGCGAGCAGTTCCAGCTCGATCTCACGAATCGTCTGGCGTTGCCCTCGCGCCTCGATCCAGCCGCGGTCTAGCGCCAGCTCGATGCGCACCCCCGCGTGCGGTTCCAGCAGCCAGGTATCGCGCATGAAGTGGGTCGTGAAGGCTGGTTGGAGGTCATCACGCAGCGATTCGAGCAGGTCGCGAACGCCGCCATCGATATGCGAAAAATCGAACTCTCCGGGCCGGCTGGGAACCCCCCCCTCGCTACGCTGCGCCAGTCCGGCGGTGAGCATCGGCGCGGTCTTGACGGTCAACAGCCACTGCCGGCCCTTCTGGCGGTGGCGAACGACCATCCGCTCGCGCCGCAGGCGCTTGTCCTGCGTATCGTAATAGGTATTGATCAGCAGTTGCCGCTGTCGCTCGATGTTGCTCAGCATGGCTTGCTTCGCCAAGGCACTCGCGGCACGCGCCGACAGGGACAACTTGATTTCGGTTTCGGTGGCCATCGCAAACCCTCATGCGGTAGGAAACTAGGACATCTTTTCGATCAGATGCGCCTTGAGTTGCGCGCGTCCCGAAGGATTGGCCAGGGCGATGATGATACTGCCGGCCTGAACGAGGTCATCCACTTTGGGATTGAATATCCAGGCGCCATCCTGCTCGCGTACCGCCAGCAAAATATAGTCCGGGCTGCGCAGACGCAGGTCGCCGATACGGGTCTGCGGGAAATTGGCGGGCACCGGCACCTCTTCGACACGCACGTTCTTGTCCGACCGGATCATCTCGTCGAGGAAGCCGACGACGTGCGGTCTGACCATCGCTGATGCCAGTCGAATGCCGCCGGTGAAATCCGGCGAGATCACCGCGTCGGCGCCCGCCTTGCGCATTTTCTCGACATTTCGCAGTTCCTGGGCGCGCGCCACGATGCGCAAGCGGGGATTGAGCTGCCTGGCAGTAATGATGATCATCAGATTGCGCGAATCGTCGCCGGTGACGGCAAACAGGCCGCGGGCATCCTCGATATCTGCCGCTTCCATCAGATCATCGTCGGAGGCATCGCCGTGCAGATAGAGCAGCGCGGGAAACTTGTCGAGGTTTTCCTCGAAACGCGCCTCTTCGATGTCGATGGTGACGAAATGTCGACCGGTATTCTGCAATTCTCGGCCGACGCTGCGGCCGACCCGCCCGAAACCGCAAATGATGAAATGCTGCCGTAGCTTATGAATGCTTTTTTCCATTCGTCGTCTCCGCAGGGAATAATCCAGATCCTTCTCGAGGAAGAACACTGACAGGCTGGTAAACAAAAAGGTCAGTGCGCCCAGGCCAGCAATGGCAATGAAACCAGCAAAAAGGCGATCCTGAAGCGAATGGAGAGGGATAATCTCGCCATAACCCACCGTCGAGATGCTGATCAGGGTCATGTACACCGCATCGGACCAGTTCCCGTTGGCTCCGGCAATCTGATAGAAGCCGAGTATCCCGACAACGGTCAACGCCAACACCGCGATACCCGCCCATACGATACGCAGGACAATGCGCCGCAATTGCGTGGCTACCCCCGCCTCGGATTCCCGCATACGGCGAATGCGGCGAAGGCTCTGGCGAGCCTGCAGCGGGTCGTCATACATGCAAAAAAGAGGTGTCTGATTGGAATCGGATAGTCATTGGCAAAGCTGGCGAAGGCAGAATCAGTCCAGCAGGAATCGGAACCTGATATGCCGAGTGGGCGAGATTGGCACATCCGCAGACGATTTGCAACTCAACATCAAAGATTCGCCAGCAATGGTTTACCATCGCCTCCAGGACAATCCTGCGCAGACCCGTTCAGTGACCGACCACGACCATGCCATTACCCAACACCACTCCAGAACAAATCACTGCCCAGACGCTCGCCCATTACCAGCAACGTGCCGAAGACTTTCGCGAGGGCACGCGCAACCACGACGTGAGTCAGAACATCGCCGCGCTGCTGCGCCACCTCCGTGGCCAGCCGCCCTTCACGATTCTCGACTTCGGCTGTGGCCCCGGCCGGGATCTCAAGGCCTTTACCCGCCTCGGCCATCTGGCCGTAGGGCTGGACGGAGCCGCGAACTTCGTCGAGATGGCACGAAGAGACACTGCCTGCACGGTCTGGGAACAGAATTTCCTGAATCTCGATCTCCCGCCGGAGCATTTCGACGGGATATTTGCCAATGCCTCGCTGTTTCATGTTCCGAGCCGGGAGTTGCTGCGCGTTCTGCGACAACTGCATGCCACCCTCAAGCCGGACGGCGTTCTGTTCTGCTCAAACCCTCGCGGGGATAACCAGGAAGGCTGGAATGACGGACGCTATGGGGTTTTCCACGACCTCGCAGCCTGGCGCCGCTGGCTGCTGGATGCGGGCTTCGTCGAACTCGAGCACTATTACCGCCCAACCGGCCTGCCGCGCGCGCAACAGCCCTGGCTCGCCAGTATCTGGCGCCGGGCGGCCAGGCACGAGGATGACATTCCTGCACCTCCCGACACGCCTCTCTAACGGTCATGGCTCAGGGCAGGATTCGTGAGTCGCTGACGCCACTTTCACATTAACCATAGCCAACACACGCTCACCATGTCAGATAAACGCTTCGCAGGACGCCAATCAAGCCTTCGGGCCAGTCGAAGAATCGCCGAAGCGATTCTGGATTATGTCGGCCAGACGCCGGCCAGCAACGAATGCCGAAGACAGAAACCGGCAGGGCGCGCCCGTGCGATCGCCCGAACGGCCGCCCGACAGGCTGCCGTGACTGCCGGCAGCCTGACGCTGCCGCCTGGCCCACTCGGCTGGCTTACCCTCCTTCCCGAACTTCGTTCGCTGTGGAAACTCCAGACGCAGATGGTCGCGGATATCGCTGCTTGCTATGGGAAAACGGCCGAGTTGAACCGTGAAGAGATGCTCTATTGCCTGTTCCGGCATACCGATCCACAAGCCGTTCGCGATCTGGTCGCCCAGATCGGCAATCGCCATGTCGTCCACCTCGCCTCGCGTCCCGAAACCCAGTCGGTAGCCCTGAAGATCGGCATGCACATCACCCAGCGGGTGATCGGCAAGGGAATTTCGCGCTGGATCCCGGTCATCGGAGCGATTGGCGCCGGCGCGTATGCCTATTACGACACTGACCAGGTCGCCCGCACGGCCATCGAATTATTTACTGGGGTCATTGACGTGCAAGGGGAAGAAACGACATCGGATGATGATCAGAGCGAGCCCTTGCACAAATCACACTGAGCCGATCGCTTGCCGGAGAACTTTTGACTTTGCCACGGATGGCGTCATAACATGCTTGATCAATCGGAAGCGAGACAGGCAGACGGCATGGTGACACAACCCATCAGGCATCTGGAAGCGTGGGCAAACCCGCGGACGGTGGTCGTATTGACGCTGCTCTTGCTCGGCGCACTCTGGACGACGGTCATCGTCTCTGCGGTTTCGGCTCGGGATGCCAGCATCGCCAGCACCGGCGAGCTTCTGCAACGCCTGAACCATGCGCTCGAAGAGGAAACGCGGCAGCAGTTTCGTCTGGCCGATACCTTCCTCGCCACCTGTGAGCACTGGCTGCAAACGAACCCCGCTCGGGATCCGCGCAGCAACGCTGCCTTCCGAAAGTTGGTCGAGGGTTTCCGGAGCAGAACCGCCCAGTCCATCGACATTCTTCTGCTGGCGGCCGATGGCGAGGCATTCGACGTCCTGGAGAGCAGCCGCAGGCCGCTGGAAAATGCCGCTGGCAGCCACTTTTTGAAGGACGCTCTGGCCAGCCCCGGTCTGTTCATCGGCGCTCCCACGCTCAATCCCCTGCGCGGCCATTATGGCTTGCCCATCGCATTAGCGCTGCATCGCCCTGCGCACGGCATCCAGCTATTGCTCGCCGTAATCGATCTGCCAACGCTGACCAGAACCTATGACGAGCAACGCCACCAGCCCGGCGGCGCGATCACTCTGCTCAGGCTCGACGGCACGGTTCTTGCCAGAGCCCCTGACGATACGCCACGCCTGGGCCAGTCCCTTGCCAACAGCAGGCTGTTTACCCAGCACCTGAGGCAGCAGCCTCGTGCTTTCGTGTTGCTTGACGACGGGGCGAACCAGGCGAAGGAATTGGTCAGTTATTCGTCAATGCACGACTTTCCCCTGCTGATCATGGTTTCAGCGGACTACGACGAGGTGCTCACCCCCTGGCTGCGGCAGACGCTGTGGGTCTTTCTGCTGGCCCTGGGGGTGACGGTACCGCTGGCCGTGGTCGCCTACCGATCGCTGCGTCTGCTACAGGCGCTGGCGAATCAGGATGGCCAGTTGCAGCAACTGACGACCACCGACCAGCTTACGGGTATCAGCAGCCGCAAGCACCTCATCGACACGCTCAACCATGAACTCAACCGCGCGCATCGCTATCGGTCGCCGCTGAGCTTTCTGCTGCTGGACATCGATTTCTTCCAGCGGATCAATGATGGTTATGGCCATGTCGTCGGCGATCAGGTCCTGATCGAGTTCGCCCATGCGGCAAAAAAGGACCTGCGTGACATGGACCTCCTGGGCAGACTCGGTGGCGGGGAATTCGCGCTTCTGCTGCCCAATACCGAGGTCAATGAAGCCATCCCGATTGCCGAGCGAGTGCGCGCGGCAATCGCCAGAATATCGATCCCGAGCGACAACGGCACCGTCCAGTTCACCGTCAGCGTCGGGGCGAGCCAGGCCAGTCCCACTGACCGGTCGATTGACGATCTTCTGAAGCGCGCCACCGAGGCGCTGCACAAGGCCAAGGCGGCAGGACACGATCAGCTAGCGATTGTCTGAGCGCCCCGGCGCGACGCCAAGGGCACGCCAGGTGACGCGCCGGGCAGATTTACCGGCCCTTCCACTCGGCCTTGCGCTTGCCGATGAAAGCGTCGATACCTTCCCCGGCATCGTCGGTCATCATGTTGCAGGCCATGACTTCTGAGGCGTACTGGTAGGCGGCGTCCAGCCCCATTTCGAGTTGCTTGTAGAACATCTGCTTGCCCATGCCGATGGCCACCGAAGACTTGGCGGCGATCGATCGGGCGAGTTGATCGATCTCGGCATCGAGCGCATCGACGGCGACCACACGATTCAGCAGGCCTTGCTGCAAGGCTGTCCGGGCATCGATGAAATCGCCGGTGAGCAGCATCTCGAGCGCCTGTTTGCGACCGAGGTTGCGCGACAGTCCCACCCCCGGAGTCGCGCAGAACAGGCCAACATTGATGCCGGAGGTGGCAAAGCGCGCACCATCGACCGCAACCGCCAGGTCGCACATCGACACCAGCTGACAACCGGCGGCCGTGGCGATGCCATGTACGCGCGCGATCACCGGTTGCGGGATCTGCGTCAGGGTCATCATCATCTTGCCGCAGCGCCGGAACAGATCCTGCATGAACGCCTTGTGGTGGTTGGTGCGCATCTCCTTGAGATCGTGTCCGGCACAAAAAGCCTTGCCGGCAGCAGCGATGACCACGACGCGCACCGCTGGATCCTGCGCAATGGCATCCAGGTGTGCCTGCAAGGCAGCAATCATGGCCTGCGACAAGGCGTTGAACTGCTGCGGGCGATTCAGTGTCAGCGTGGCGATGCCATCGTGATCGGTGCGAATGACGTAGGGGTCATCCTGACCTGGTGTTGCGGTGTACATGTTTCTCTCCTTGCCGTGAAAGTCGCGGAAGCCACTCACGAATCTCCCCCTCCCGCGAGCGAGAGAGGGCAGTACCGGTCTACTCGATTGCGGCGGTAGCCTTCGCCTGTTCGCGCAACACGTACTTCTGGATCTTGCCGGTCGAGGTTTTCGGCAGAATACAGAAGATCACCCGCTTGGGAACCTTGAAACGTGCCATGTGCTGGCGACAGAACTCGATCATTTCCTGCTCGCTCGGCTTTGCCCCCTCGCGCAACTCGATGAAGGCGCAGGGCACCTCGCCCCACATGCGGTCAGGCGTGGCCACGACGGCAGCAGCAATCACCGCCGGGTGTCTGTAGAGCACGTCCTCGACTTCGATCGACGAAATGTTTTCACCTCCGGAGATGATCACGTCCTTCGAACGATCCTTGATTTTCACATAGCCATCCGCGTGCATCACCGCCAGGTCGCCGGTGTGGTACCAGCCGCCGGCAAAAGACTCCGCGGTCGCTTTCGGATTCTTGAGATAGCCCTTCATGACGAGATTGCCGCGGAACATGATCTCGCCCATCGTCTCCTTGTCCCAGGGCACCGCCTCCATGCTCGCCGGATCGAGCACCGTGATCGCTTCCTGCGCGTGGTAGCGCACTCCCTGCCGGCCATTCAGCTCAACCTGTTCGGCCACCGGCAGAGCCGCCCAGTTGGCGTGTTTGGCGCAGACCGCCGCCGGCCCGTAGGTTTCGGTCAAACCGTACACATGTGTGAGATCGACGCCGATATTCGCCATCGCCTCGATGACTGCGGCTGGTGGCGGCGCGGCAGCGATCAGGCCGGCCACCTTGTGCGTGATGCCGGCACGCAATTCGGCCGGCGCATTGGCCATCAGGCTGTGCACGATCGGTGCGCCACAGTAGTGGGTCACGCCGTGTGTGCGAATCGCTTCGAAAATCAGTTTCGGATCGACACGACGCAAACAGACGTTGGTGCCAGCATTGGCGGCCATCGTCCAGACGAAGCACCAGCCATTGCAATGGAACATCGGCAGCGTCCACAGATAGACCGAATGCGGCGGCATTCCCCAGCTGACGATGTTGCTCATCGAGTTGAGATAGGCACCGCGATGATGGTAAACGACGCCCTTCGGATTGCCGGTGGTTCCGGAAGTGTAGTTGAGCGAGATGGCATCCCATTCGTCGGCCGGGCTACCCCAGGGAAACTCTGGACTCCCGTCGGCAATGAACTGCTCGTACTCCTGCGTGCCGAGGCGTTCTCCGGGGCCGCTGTACTCGGGATCGTCGACATCGATCACCAGGATCTGGCTGTTCAGAATGGCCAACGCCCTTTTCATGGTAGATGAATACTCCCGGTCGGTAATCAGCACCCTGGCCTCACCGTGCTCGAGCATAAAGGCAATCGTTTCGGCATCCAGACGCGTATTCAGCGTATTCAGCACCGCGCCGGTGACCGGCACGCCGAAGTGGCACTCGACCATCTCCGGAGTGTTGTTGAGCATCACCGCCACGGTGTCGCCCTCGCCGATACCGTGGTCGGTGAGCGCCGACGCGAGACGGCGAGCGCGGGTAAAGGTCTCGAGCCAGGTGTAGCGACGCTGACCGTGAATCACTGCCGTGCGCCCGGGATAGACATAAGCGCTACGGGCGATGAAAGTCAGCGGCGTCAGCGGCGTGTAGTTGGCCGTATTCTTGTCGAGCCCTTCTTGATAAATTGTTGGCATCCCCTGCTTCTCCTCTCAAGTGATTAGTGTGATTGGCTTTCTCCTGCCGTTGACCGACAGTGCTTCAGCCTGCCACGTTTCTCCAGATCATTCAACCACGCAGCGAGTTCTCGCCCGAGTTCTTCACTGGCGGCAACCAGGGCAATGACACCGCCCTGGGCGTCGGCGGTCGCTGCCGGCTGCGCAATGGCCAGCCGTCGCTCGGCGACGAACTGGCGCCCGGCGTCGAGGATGCCGGCCCGACCCTGCAGAATTCCGCGGCTACTTTGCGGGCGATCGAACACCTGCGAGAACTCGAAGAGTTCGAGACGCAGCAGACAGCCGGCCAAGGTCTGCCCGCCGACGCCAAGGAAACCCAGTTGCTGCCGCAAGCGCTGCGACAGCAGTAATCCCGGCGCTGCTGCCCAATGACTGCGCGCGTAGGTTCGCAACTGCAACGGGTTTGCGTAGAGCAGGCGATACTCGATGTCACGCGAGTCGAACCAGTGCGGCGCCCTGATCTCGAGCAACACGTTCGACCAGCGGACATCTTCGGCGACTGGCTCGAGCGGCGGCCCGAAGTCGTACACCTCGGCCAGCGGCGAGTTGCGCATGCTGCCGACGCAGCCCGAGAGCAGGCAAGCGGCAAAAAACATCAGGCACCTGTTCATCGCAGTTCCTCGCGGCTTGGCGGCACGACAAAACCGGGCTCACCGGGTCCCGGAGCCGACGCTGGCGGGCCAAAAACAAGACTCTGCGGCGATTCTTCGAGCATCTGCAGGACGCGATTGAGTTGCCGCGAGTTTGCCGACAGATCGCTGCCGACCTCATTGATGCGGGAAACCAGGGCCGCGATCCCGCCCGACGACGGCTCTCCGACCAGACGATCCAGTTTGTCGCCAAGCGGCTGCAGGCGAACCACCAGCCGACGCGACTCGACCAGCAGCGGTGCCGCCTCGGCCGCCGCCTGCTCGGCACGCACCAGGGTGGCATTGAGCAAGCGCAGATTTTCCGGTGCCAGCAACTGGCGCAACTGACGTGCGACCTCGTTGGCGTTGCCGGTCGCCGCTTCCAGGTTGGCCAGGGTTCTGGCCAGATGCTGCCGGTTCTCGAGGTCGAGCACCAGGTTGGCGTTGGCCAGGAATTCCCGCGCCTGAGCGAGCGCTGCCGCGCCGGTGTCCGAGAGTTCCTCGATCAGCGAGGAGCGCATTTCGATACGCCGTGAATCGTCACCACCAGCCAGGCGCGTCGGGTCGTTACCGCTGTCTTCCAGCAGAATGTGGGCAATACCGGTGACTCCCTGGTAGCCCAGCTTGGCGGTGGTCGCACGGGTGACCGGAACGTTGCTGTCGACACTGATGCGAATCAGGATGTTGTGTGCGTCCTGCGGATCGAGGGCAATCGCCTGCACCTTGCCGACCCGGATACCCCGATAACGCACCTGCCCTTGCAGGCTGAGGCCGCTTACATTGTGTCGAGTGACCACCGTGTACTCGGTGGTCGCCTCATGTTTGCCGCCGAACCACCAGATCGAGAGCGCCACCGCGATACCGAGAAACAGGGTGAACAGCCCCGCCGCCAGGGCATGCGAACGATTCTCCATGGGCTAGATCGCTTCCTGTCCGATGGCTGCCGCAGCACGCCCGGAACTGAAAAAATTGCGAATGAAAGGATGCTCGACAGCCAACACTTCTGCTGCCGTCCCGCAGGCGACCAGTCGCTGATCGGCGAGCACGGCCAGACGCGTCGCCAGCCCAGCCAGTGTCTCGGGATCGTGCGTCACCATCACCACCGTAAAACCAAGTTCCTGCTGCAGCATTCTGAGCAGCTTGACGAAGTTCTCGCTACGATCCGGGTCGAGGCCGGCAGTCGGCTCGTCGAGGACGAGGAGTTCGGGCTCCAGCGACAGCGCCCGCGCCAGAGCTACCCGCTTGACCATACCACCCGACAACTCGGCAGGCATCAGGCGGGCGTGACGCGCTTCCAGCTCGACCATGGCGAGCTTGAGCAGAACCAGATCGGTGATCATCGCCTCGTCGAGCGTGTGCAGCTCGCGCAGCGGAAAAGCGATGTTGTCATGCACGGAGAGAGCCGAAAAGAGCGCCCCCTGCTGAAAAAGCATACCGAAGCGGCGGCGCAGCGCGCGGCGACGCGCCGGATCGGGATCGAGAACTTCCTGGCCGAAGAGCTTGACGCTCCCCTTGCTCGGCGGCAGCAGACCGACAATCTCGCGCAGCAGCGTGGTCTTGCCGCTGCCCGAACCGCCAACCAGGCCGAGCATCTGCCCGGCTTCGATGTCGAGATCGATGTCGCGATGGATCACGACATCGCCGAACTGTGTGCACAGGCCGCGAATCTCGATCGCCGGCAGCCTGCTTCGGCAGGCCTTAGCGGGAAAGTCGCCGAGCACGCTCACTAGGGAATCCCGAGGTTGCGCGTCAGCACCGCAAAGACGGCATCGACGATGATCGCCACGGTAATCGAGGTCACCACCGAAGTGGTCGTGTGCGACGACAGACTTTCGGTATTCGGCTTGACCTGCAGGCCAAAGTGGCAGGCGATGAGGGCAATCAGCACGCCGAAGACCACACCCTTGCCGATGCCGATCCAGACGTTGGCAACCGGCACCACCCTGGGCAGGGTATCGATGAAAAAGCCGTAAGACAAATCCATCTGCAGCTTGGCCGATAACATGCCGCCGATGATCCCGGCGCCCGAGCACCAGATCACCAGCAGCGGCATCGCCACCGCCAGGGCCAGGATCTTCGGCAGGATCAGACGCTGGCTACGCGACACGCCCATGGTGGCCAAAGCATCGATCTCTTCGGTTACCCGCATGACCCCGATCTGGGCGGTCATTGCCGAACCTGAACGTCCGGCCACCAGCACCGCGACCAGCACCGGCCCGAGTTCGCGAACGATGCTGATGCCGAGCAGATTGACGATGAAGACATCGGCGCCGAAGGTTTTCAGTTGCAGAGCTGACAGATACGAAAGAACGATGCCGATCAGAAAACCGATCAGGGCGGTCACCGGCAAGGCCTGAGCTCCACTCTTGTAGAGGTTGGCGGAAAACTCGCGCCACGGAATTTCACCGGGGTGCACGCACAGATAAGCCAGGTCCAGGATCAACTGGCCAAGCAGTGCGAGCATCGCCAGCAGATGCCTGACGGCGACCAACGACCGCTGGCCAAGGGCAAGTAGCCAGGCCAGGGATGGTGTCTGCGGCTCCGGCTCGACATCGACGCGGATTGCCTCGACACGTTCGAGAAGCGCCCGGTGCTGTGGAGAAATCGCCAGCGATTCCGGCCACTGCCGTCCCCAGGCGCGCCACAGCAGGATCGCGCCGGCACTGTCGAGGCGCGCGATCATTCGCAGATCCCAGCCCGGATGGCTCACCACCAGATCGCGCAGACGGCGTTCGAACCCGGCAATCGGCTGCGGCAGGGTCGCCAGAGTCCAGTCACCGGAAAGCACGAGCTGTTCCTGGTCGGCTCGCTGGACGGACTCGATCGCGGCCACCGCCATGGCAACTCAGAATTTCTTCACAGCGCCAGCGGTACTGCAATCTGGCCAGGCACCGTCGGCCGGATTCGCAGCTTGATGCCAATCCGGCGCCAGAGCAGCGCTTCCTCGGATAAGGCGGCGGCAGTCATCGGATTGGCATCCTGCCAGCCGACGGGCAGGTCGAGCTGGAAACCGACCGGATCTTCCCGGACCGACAATTCGGATGGTGGATGATCATCGCGCGCACGATGCAGAAGCACTGCCAGGCGAAGACAGAACACCAGGCGCCAGTTCGGATCGCCGGCCGGCATGGAAGCCAGCTTCTGGAGTTTGCCGCGCTGGCCGAGCACCAGCAGGGCCAGGCGCGCCTGATCGCGTTTCGAAAAGCCCGGCATGTCGGCATGACCCAGGATATAGGCACCATGCTTGTGGGACTCGCTATGCGCCACCGATACGCCAACCTCGTGCAGGGAAATCGCCCAGCGCAGAAAGTGAACATCGTTCTCGTGCTCCGGCGAATCGAGCTTGATCAGTTGTCCAAGAAGCGCCAGGGCGGTTCGCTCGACGCGGCTGACCTGCGCCGTGTCGACCTGATAGCGGCGCAGAAACTGCAGGACCGTTTCGTCACGCGTATCATGATGCTCGAAGCGTCCGAGCAGGTCGTAGAGGACACCCAGCGGTAGCGCGCCATCGGAATAGGTCATGTGTTCGATGCCCAGTTCCGAGAACACCGCCGACATGATCGCTATGGCGCCGGGAAGAATCGCCAAGCGGTCACTGCGCATGCCTTTCAGCCCCAGCGATTCCGCCGAACCGGCGCGGATCAGCAGCTGACGCAGTTTCGCCAGCCCCTCTCGACTGATGCCGCTGACGCCTTCGGGATTCAGATCGTTCATTTCCAGGATCTCGGCGAGTTCCTGAGCTGACCCCGAAGAACCGACGGCTTCCTGCCAACCAAAGCGCTGGTAGTCGGCGGCAATTGCTTCGACCTCGCGCGCCGCCGACACTTCGGCCGTGTAGAAGCGCTTCTTGTCCACCTTGCCTTCCGGAAAGAAACGCTGCCGATAACTGATGCCGCCCATGAACAGGGACTCCATCAGCAAGGGTTCGGTGCGCTCGCCGATGATGAACTCGGTCGAGCCGCCGCCAATGTCGACCACCAGACGCCGGTGAGTGGCTGCTGGCAGGGCATTCGCCGCGCCGATGAAGATCAGGCGCGCTTCCTCGCGACCACCGATGATCTCGATGGGAAAGCCCAGAGCAGCCTCTGCCTGCAGGAGAACCATGCGCGCATTTCTGGCCACCCGCATCGCGTCGGTGGTCACCGCGCGCACGGTTTCCGGATCGAAGCCGCGCAAGCGTTCGCCAAAACACCGCAAGGCTCCGATCGCCCGCTGTTGTGAGGCATGATCGAGCAGCTTCTCGCGGGTCAGACCGGAGCCCAGCCGGACGTTCTCTTTCAGAGTATCCAGCGGGTGGATGCGATCGCCAACGACTCGCCCGATCTGCAGACGAAAGCTGTTGGAACCCAGGTCGACACCGGCAATTAGTTCGTAACTCATGGCTGCACGCCGCAGGTGGTTTCAGGTCGATCATTTTATCACTGCCGGCAAGCACATCATTGCTCCGGGCAAGAACGGCAGCACAGGCCAATCAAGAAAACCGCCAGCCAATCGACCAGCAACAAAGCTATGGTTGTAATATGCTCGTTTTCAGATCCCCTTGCCCGATCCATCTTTTCTGACGGAACGAACCCATGAATATCGTCGCCACGACTACCGAAAACCCTCCCATTCAGGCCGCCACCGGGTTCCCACCGGAATATTTCCAGAATCGCGAGATGAGCCTGCTAGCTTTCAATCGGCGGGTACTCTGGCAAGCCAGAAACCCGCGCACACCACTACTCGAACGCTTGCGCTTCCTGTGCATCGTGAGCAGCAATCTCGACGAGTTTTTCGAGATTCGCGAGGCCGGAATCAAGGAACAGCTCAAGCTGAATTCCGTGGCGATCACCACCGACGGCAAGACCGCCCGTGAAGTCTATCGGCTGGTCAGCGACGAGGTTCATTCCATCGTCAAGGAACAGTATGCGCTGCTCAACGAAGAGATCCTCCCGCAACTTGCCACCGAGGGCATCCGCTTCCTCAAACGTGGGGACTGGAACGACGCGCAGCGCGAATGGATTCGGGATTTCTTCTTTCGGGAAGTGATGCCGGTGATCACCCCGATTGGTCTCGACCCATCGCATCCCTTCCCGCGGGTGCTCAACAAGAGTCTCAATTTCGCCGTCGAACTCGAAGGCCGCGATGCCTTCGGCCGCAGTTCAGGCGCTGCCATCGTACAGGCGCCGCGGGTCCTGCCGCGCGTCATCCGGCTGCCGCGCGAACTCGGCGACAGTGAGTACGCCTTCGTTTTTCTGTCTTCGATTCTGCACGAGTTCGTGCACGAGTTGTTCGCCGGAATGAAAGTACTCGGCTGCTACCAGTTTCGCGTCACGCGCAACAGCAACCTCTTCGTCGACGAGGAAGAGATCACCAATCTGCGCGCCAAGATCCAGGGGGAGTTGCCACAGCGCCATTTCGGCGACGCCGTCCGGCTCGAAGTGGCCAACAGTTGCTCGGAAGCGATGACCCAGTTCCTGCTCGGACAGTTCAACCTCACCGAGAGCGATCTCTATCGTGTCGCCGGTCCGGTCAATCTGGTTCGCCTGATGCAGGTACCCGACTGGGTGCTGCGCAACGATCTCAAGTTTCAGCCCTTCAATCCGGGAACCCCGAAGGCGCTGCAGAAGTGCCACAGTATCTTCGACAGCATCCGCGGCGGCGACATCCTGCTGCACCATCCCTACCAGAGCTTCAATTCGGTGATCGAACTGCTTGAACAGTCCGCGAATGACCCCCAGGTGGTGGCGATCAAGATGACCGTCTACCGCACCGGCACCGACTCGGTATTGATGCAGTCGCTGCTGCGAGCGGCGCAGAACGGCAAGGAAGTCACGGTGGTCGTCGAACTGATGGCACGCTTTGACGAGGAAGCCAACATCGGCTGGGCGACCAAGCTCGAGGAAGTGGGCGCGCATGTCGTCTACGGTGTCGTCGGTTACAAGACGCATGCCAAGATGTTGATGATCGTCCGTCGCGAGGAAGGAAAGGCCGGCAATAGCATCCTGCGTCGCTATGTGCATCTCGGCACCGGCAACTACCATCCCAAAACCGCACGCCTGTACTCCGATTTCGGCCTCCTGACCTGCAACGAAGAGATCGGTGTCGATACCAACGAAGTCTTCAAGCAGCTCACCGGCCTCGGCCGCGCACAGACCCTGACGCACCTGTGGCAGGCGCCGTTCACGCTGCAGCCGAACGTCGTCACCGCGATTCGTGCCGAAGCCGAAGCAGCACGCGCCGGCAAGCGTTCACGAATCATCGCCAAGATGAACTCGCTGCTCGAACCGGAAACCATCGCCACGCTTTACGAGGCTTCGCAGGCCGGCGTCAAGATCGACCTGATCGTGCGTGGTGTCTGCGGCTTGCGCGCCGGCGTCAAGGATCTGTCGGAAAACATCAGCGTACGCGCGATCATCGGCCGTCAGCTCGAACATCACCGGGTATTCTATTTCTACGCTGGTGGCGAGGAAAAAGTCTACCTGTCGAGCGCCGACTGGATGGAGCGCAATTTCTTCCGACGTATCGAACTGGCGTTTCCGGTGCTCGACCGCAAACTGAAGCGCCGGGTCATCGCCGAAGGCCTGCAGATCTATCTCACGGACAACGTCCTGGCCTGGGAACTCGGGCCCGATGGCACTTACCATCAGCGGCGCGGTTCCCGAACCAGCCCGCATTCGTCGCAAGCCGAGTTGATCGAACTGCTGCAGGCCTGAAATCGGCAGGGGGACGCCCGTCCCTCTGCTCTACGGGAGCTTCAGGCGCGGCGCGCACCGACGACACCCTGCACTGCATGCAACAAAGCCAGGGTGCGATTGAGCTGCGGGATGCTGCCGACTTCAGCAGTGAAGCGCATATGTGCGTTACCCTGCCGGGACTGCGTGTTGACGGCGATGACATTGATTTTTTCGCGCGCGAGAACGTCCGACACATCACGCAGCAGACCCTGCCGGTCGTAGGCGTCAATCACGATATCGACGGCAAAAATGCCATCGGTGCGTCGTCCCCAGCTTGTTTCGATGACCCGCTCGGGATGCCTCGTCTGCATGTTCGAGAAATTGCTGCAATCGGCGCGATGCACCGAGATCCCCTTGCCGCGCGTGACAAAGCCAACGATGGCATCCGGCGGCGCCGGCTTGCAGCAACCCGCAAGTTGCGTCAGCAAGCGATCAACGCCAACGATCAGGATTCCCTTTTCAGCCACATCGCTGTCGCGTTGCCGGCGTACCGGCAGATCGGCAAGCTCGCGCTCGTCCACCGGCGTCTCGCCCCCGCGCACCGCCACCTGCAACTGGCGCATGTTCAGCTTGGCGTGCGCCACCGCAATGAACAGATCGTCGCTACGGGCAAAGCCCAGCCTGGCCGCAAGATCGTCGAGGTTGACGCTGGGTTGTCCCATGCGCTGCAGTTCGCGGAGCACCACCGCACGCCCCTCGGCAAGGGTGTCCTCGATCGCCAGGCTGGCGAACCATTGTCTGACTTTGAGGCGCGAGCGATGCGTAAACAGATAGGCCTGCGCAGGGTTGAGCCAGTCGCGCGACGGTCCACCGTGCTTGGCGAGAATGATTTCGACACGCTGGCCGGTACATAGCTTCGTGTTGAGCGGCACCAGCGCACCGTCCACCTTGGCGCCGCGGCAACGGTGGCCGATGTCGGTGTGCACGCGGTAGGCAAAATCGACCGGGGTCGAGCCCTGCGGCAGATCGATGACGCGGCCCTGCGGTGTCAGGATGTAGACCGTTTCGTCAAAAGCCGCCTGTTTGTAGTGCCTGACCCAGTCCGAGGAATCGGCAACTTCGTCGCGCCAGGTCAATAGCTGCCGCAGCCAGGCGATCTTTTCGTCGTAGCGGTCTTCCGGCGTGCTGCCGCCTTCCTTGTAGCGCCAGTGCGCGGCAACCCCCAGTTCGGCGTGACTGTGCATGTCGCGAGTACGAATCTGCACCTCCAGGGCACGCCCGTCGGGGCAATGTACCGCCGTATGCAGCGATCGGTAATCATTGCCCTTCGGATGCTCAATGTAGTCGTCGAACTCCTTGGCAATCGGCGACCAGATATGGTGCACGATGCCCAGAGCGGTATAGCAGTCCTTCACTTCATCGACGATGACGCGCAGTGCGCGCACGTCGTACACCTCGGCAAACTCGACACCCTTCTTGCGCATCTTGTTCCAGATGCTGTAGATGTGCTTGGGACGGCCGTAGATTTCGGCCTGGCCGACGCCGGCCTTGGACAGCTCATGCCGCAGGCGGTCAACGGCTTCGCTGATGAACTGCTCGCGTTCGGTTCGCTTCTCGTCGAGGTGCTGCGCAATCTCCTTGTAGATTGCAGGATGCAGAAAGCGAAAGGAGAGATCCTCGAGTTCCCACTTCAGTTCCCAGACGCCGAGCCGGTTGGCCAGCGGCGAATAGAGCGCCAGCGTCTCGCGCGCCACCGGCACGCGCAGTTCATCGGGTTCACCGGCAAAGTGACGCAGCGTCTGCGTACGCGAAGCCAGCCGCAGCAGGACCACACGGATGTCCTCGACCATCGCCAGCAGCATTTTGCGCAGTACCTCGATCTGCGTCTTCATCTCCTGCGGATTCTTTTCGCTGCTGTCGACGGAGTGGGCGACAAAGCCCCGCGTGATCGGCCGCATGCGGTTCAGACGCGAAATCCCGCCGACCAGTTGCGCGACGCCCGTTCCAAAATCCCGTTCGATCTGTAGCAGGCCCTGTTCCAGTTGCGCCGGCACCGCGAAGAGCAGCGCGGCCAGTCGTGAATCCACGTCGAGCTTCAAACCGGCAACGATCAGCGCCATTCCCAGGGCATGCCCCCAGACATCCTCGGTGCTGCCGAGCAAGCGATGGCCATAGATCGAGCGGGCAAAGTCGACGGCCCGTCGCAGCCGCTCGAGTTCGGCGGTGGCGAGGCCATCACCGAGAGTCAGCAGGGATTGTTCGAAGTCGCTCTGGGCGGCGACCGAATGTACGACGGAAACCATCAGCTCATTATAAGGGCAGGCTCGGGCTTCATGCATAATGCGCATTTTCCTCACTCCCGCCCGCCCGCCTGCCGTCGATGCCTGCCCGCCTGCAACACCCTTATCTGCTGCTCGTGCTGACCACCCTGTTCTGGTCCGGCAACATGGTCATCGGGCGCGCCATTCGCGACCAGGTGCCACCGCTCTCGCTGGCCTTCTGGCGCTGGGCGATCGCTCTGACGCTGGTGTTGCCGCTAGCCCTGCCACACCTGCGCACGCAGTGGCCGCTGCTGCGACGCGGCTACAAAGCCGTCGTCATTCTCGGTCTGCTCGGTGTCGGCGGTTACAACACTCTGGCTTACATTGCCCTGCAATACACGCCGGCAACCAACGCCGTCCTGCTCAACTCCTTCATTCCGATCGCCACGATCACTCTGTCGTGGATCTTTCTGAAAAAGCACCTGCGTGCTGTCGAGAGCTTCGGTGTTCTGCTCTCGTTCATCGGGGTCACGACGATTGTCTGCCGTGGCGACGTCGAGACCCTGGCCAGGTTGAGCCTGAACGTCGGCGATCTGTGGATGCTGGCGGCTGTCTTTACCTGGGCCCTGTACACCATCGGACTGCAATGGCGGCCGGCTGGTGTCCACCCGATGCTGCTGCTCGCCGCGTTCACGATGGTCGGCCTGCTCGCCCTGACCCCCGCCTACGCCTGGGAAATCGTGCAGGGCAAGACGATCCATGTCTCGGCCGGCGTGTTGACAGGAATTGCCTACACCGGGGTGTTTCCCGGTTTTCTCGGCTATGTCTTCTACAACCGCGCCGTCGCCGAGGTCGGGGCCAGCAAGGCCAGCCTGTTCATTCATCTGATGCCGGTATTCGGAACCCTTCTCTCGGCGATCTTTCTCGAAGAAGTTCCGCAACTCTATCACTACGCCGGTATCGCCCTGATCTTTGCCGGCATCTACCTGACCACGACGGCGCTGCCGCAAGCGAAAACCGCATGATCGGCAAGCTGCTCGGCTGGTTACGGCATCGCCAGAAGCCGGCAACGGTGCCGGATCCACTCTGGCTCTCGGTGATTTCGGCACTGCCGTTTCTCGCTGCGCTCAGCGAAAGCGAGCAGTTCCGCTTGCGCCGCCTCGCCGAGGGCTTCCTCGCCGAGAAGGAGTTCACCGCTGCGGGCGAACTCGAACTGTCCGACGCGATCTGTGTCTCGATTGCCGCGCAAGGTTGCCTGCCGATCCTCGAACTCGGCCTCGATTATTATCGCGGCTGGATCGGGGTGATCGTCTACGCCGACGAATTCATCATCCCGCGCAGCGTCGAGGACGAATTCGGCGTTGTCCATGAGTATCAGGAACTGGCTTCGGGCGAGGCCTGGGACGGCGGACCGCTGCTGATTTCGTGGCGCGACGCGCAGATGGCCGGCAGCGGCTATAACGTCGTCATCCACGAGTTCGCGCACAAACTGGACATGCTCAATGGTCCGGCGAACGGCATCCCGCCGCTGCCCCCCGAAATGTTCCTCAGCCGCTGGCAAGGAGTACTGGATGCCGCTTACGACGATTTTTGCGCGCGTGTCGACGCAGCGGCAGGCAGCGCTCAGGAAACCTTGTTCGACCCCTATGCCAGCGAGAATCCAGGCGAGTTCTTTGCGGTCATGAGCGAGGCATTCTTTGAGACGCCCACCCTCCTGCACAGCGAGTATCCGGCACTCTACGCACAATTTGCCGGCTTTTACCGGCAGGATCCGGCATCGCGAGTTTTCCGGATGGCCGGCCGGCAATAAGCGGGAGCAGATCGCCTGCGGCTTCTCGGCTCAGCGCGCCGCAATGCGGTCAATGAAACGGACGATTGCGTCGATGACCGATTGCGGCTGATCGCGGTGCGGCGAATGCCGGCAACCGGCCAGCTTCAGCAGCTCGACATCGGCAGCCGCTTCGGCAATGCACTCGATCTGGCGCATCGTCGCGTATTCGTCGTCTTCGCCCTGGATCGCCAGCAGCGGACAGGTGATCGCCGACAGGCAAGCGCGAATGTCCCAGGTACGGAATTCGGGCGCCAGCCAGGTATCGTGCCAGGATCGGAAAACGGCATCCGGATCGCGGTGATAACGACCCAGTTTCTGCGGCCACTCGCTGCTCGCGTAGAAGTCGCCGGCAGCACGGATGCCGGCAAGCGCCTTTTCCTCGACGAACTCGTGCGGTGCCATGAGCACCACGCCACTGAGCCGCTGCGGCCAGGCGGCAGCATAAAGCAGCGCGATCGAGCCGCCGTCGCTATGCCCGACCAGCAGCGGCCGTTCGATGGCCAGCGCAGCAAGCAGGGAGGGCAGGCGCTGCAGCGCCTCTTCATGCAGGTAGGCAGCCGTTCGCGGTGCTCCCAGGGCGGCCGAATGGCCGTGCCCCAGGCGCGACCAGACGAGCGTACGGCAAGCGCTCGCCCGTGCCAGTGCGGCCGGAAAATCACGCCACTGCGTCATGCTGCCAAGACCTTCGTGGAGCAGGCCCAGCGTCGGCCGATCGCACCGCTGTGCCGGAATGATCTCGTACTCGAGCAACTGCTCGTCAATGTCGACGAAAGCCCTGCTCACTGGGCCGAAAGTTCAGAAAGCGCGCGCATCCGGCAATTCTCCCTGCAATTTCCAAGGGCATCTCGGGAGTCGGCTGGCCAGCCATTCGCTTCGGCGAGAAGGCTGTGACTGTAGCACACGAAGCATCGGGTGGAACATCAGCAGGCGGTCACCATTTGAAGAAATCGAGATTGATTTCAGGTATGTTTGTCGCAAGGAATAAGGAGGAAGGAGGAATCAAGGATGCGATGTTCGACCACTTCGATCATTGTACTCGTCGAATTGCAGCAGGCGTGGCGAGAAGACTTCGCTGACCAATACCGACTGGCTGCCGAAGCCAAACTGCGAGCGACGCGCCCAGAGCATGCGCGGAACCTGGTCGGCATGTTGCAGCGCCGCCACGGCCGGAGTGAACAGCGCATGCCGGCGATCGATGCGATGGAAAGTCATCGGCCCACGGCGGAATCCGGCGTGCGCGAAGAGTAGCGCACCCAGCGAACGGCTGCCCAGGCGCGCCAGCCAGAGGGTCAGCGGGCCACGCGGCCGGCAAGGCAGGACGGTATGCGCGAAGACCACCCGCTGATCATCACAACTCAGCGCCACTTCCCGTATCCAGGCCTTTTCCCCGCCCATCAGGCCGAGCGCCAGCGCTTCATCGGCGGTCGGTCTGGCCAACCCCTGGCGCAACACCCGCAGTGCGAAACGCCCACGGGCCTGGATGCGAGCTGTCAGCGAAGCACGGTCGCGTAACCAGGGCAGGAAAGCGACATTGTCAACCGTGCGCAGCAAGCTGCTGCGCCAGCGTTGCTCAGGCATTCCTGGAGACCTCGGTGTGCGCGTCTACTGCGGAGCCGGCGCCTTCTCGATGCCGCCAACGCGCGCCCCCGGCTTGATGCCTTTGCTCGAAAACCAGCCGAGATTCATTTCCAGCGCGTAGCGTGCCGCTTTCGTGGAGCAGTGATTCTCCTCGGTCTGTGGCTGCATGTTCTCGATGTTCAGAATGCGGCCGTCTTCGTCGAGAAAGGCCACCGACAGAGGCAAGAACGTATTTCGCATCCACATGCAATGGCGTGCCGCCTGCGGAAAGACGAAGAGCATGCCCTGGTTGGCCGCCATGTTGCGGCGATGCATCAGCCCCTGCATGCGATTCGGATCGTCAGCCGCCACTTCCGCCTCGATGCGGTAAAAGCCGGCCGTCAGCTCGATGCGCGGCATTTCCGCCGCAACCGGGAATACTGCCAGCAGCAGAAAAAGGGTCGCCAGGGAAGCGAGAGACTTGTGCATCGAATACTCCGGCAGGAACTGCTGAAAAGGCGCAATCGGCCTGGCAAGCTCCGGCTTGCCACCGAACCGGCAGTGCCAGCCACTACTTTTTCCCGGCCTTGCCCTTGGCTTGCCCGGAAACTTTCGTGGCTGGCGCCGCCTTGGCAGAGGAACTGGTGCCTTTGGATGCACCCTTGGCAGGCGGTGATTGGCTGCTTGCAGTTGGCTTTCTGGCTGCCGCCTGCCCGCTTGCGGGAAGCCTGGCTCCCTTGGCTTCTGGACGCTTGGCGACCTTGGCTTCGACCGGTTTGGGCGCCTTGGCCGCTGGTGGCGCGGAGTGTTTTGCCGTTGGCTTCGGCGGGGCGCCGGCCTCACCAAAGGTGACCACATCCTCCTCCTGCTCGGCAGCCTTGGGGACCGCCAGAGCCGCCGTGCAGGAAATGCACAGGCCCACCGCCAGAAAGTAGTGCAGCAGACTGTTGATGGTATTTCTCATTCAGTGACTCGTACCCTCCGAACGTGATATTTTATTCCATACGTTATATTTGCCGACCGGTTTCTTCGCCGGGATGCGTTTCACTTCCTTGAGCGTCTGCGCGTCGATCACCAGGAGCGCTCCGTCCATTTCCCACAGGCTGGCCAGCGCGTAGCGCCCATCACGGGTGAACTCGACATGCGCCAGCGTCTGTCCGGGTTCAGCCTGGATCTGCGCCACCACTTCGAGGGTCTCTTTGTCGATCACCTGCAGCGTGTTCTTGTTCTCTTTGCTCATCATCGAGTCTGTGAAGGCATAGCGGCTCATTTCGTGGCTGCGCAGGAAGAAGCCTGGACCAAGGGTCTTGATCTGTTTGATGGTCTGGTAGGTTTTCAGGTCGATGACGGTAACCAGACCGGCGTTGAGATTGGGCGAGGCCATGACCATGCGTTCGCGTCCTGCGGGATCTCGCCATTTCCAGGTGATTCCGGAGCCGAGATGTGGCATTCCCGGCAGATCCAGGCTGGCAATTTTTCGGCGGACGTCCAGTTGAACCACCTGCCCGCTGCTTGCCGAGCGCGACGATCCGAGAATCGTGTCGTAGCTCTGGGTAAAAAAGAAGTCATCGAGGCAGTCTGCGAGCTGCGTCCGCCGCGGAGAGAACATCGCCGGCTTGAAGTGACCCTCCCCATACCGGTAGTCGTGCACCAGCCCATCGGCAAGTGGCTCGGCGGCCGGATCGTAGCTGATCTCCCAGACCTCGGGCAAATCCTTGAGCGCGGCCACGAAACTCTTGCGCGGGGCTGCGTCATAGACCGCCGAGACCCGCGAACTCTTGTCTCCGGCGGCATTTTGCACCGGGATGATCTTCACCAGCGAAAGATCACCGGCATCGAGTACCACCAGGCTGTGCGGCAGGTAGTTGCCGACCAACACCCACTTGCCGTCGCCGGACACAGCGGCGTTGCGCGTATTGAGACCGGCGCGGATCTCGGCGACCACCACCAGATGGTAGAGGTCATATTTGCTGATCCAGCCGTCGCGCGAGGCGAAATAGACGAAGCGGCCGTCCGGTGAAAACTTCGGTCCACCGTGCAGTGCGTAGCGGCTGGGAAAGCGGTGCAGGCGCTCGAAATGGTCGCCATCGAGGAGTGAAACATGGTGGTCGCCGGTTTCGACGACGACGAACAGATTTAGCGGGTCGGCACCCTTGAGGCCAGGCCCCGGCGTCGCCGGCAGCGCTGCAGACTTGGCTTCGACAACATGCGAGCCGCGAATCTGTGCTTCCCCCCAAGCCGGCGCGGGGGCCACCGGGCTGTAGATCCATTCCGTCAGTTGCTGTGCCTCGTCGGCACTCAGTTTGTCGCCGAAAGCCGGCATCTGCGTCGCCACGCGCCCTTCGCGGATGACCTTGACCGCCTCCGACCGGCGCAGGCGTTCGAGGCTTTCCGGCAGCAGCGCCGGGCCGATGCCACCAAGCCGGGATTCGCCATGACAGGTGACACAGTGTTCGCGATACAGGCTCGGCACATCGGCGGCGCCAGCCTGCAAAGACACGCCGGCCAGGCAGGTGGCCAGGGCAAAGCCGGCAACGCGCAGATGCCCGTTCATCAGGCCCTCCGTAGCTTGATGTGAGGAGTGACGGTGAGCCGTTCACGGCCGGGGGTGACGCCGATTTCCTCGTCTTCGAGATAACAGCCGGGATCCTCGGCCCATGCGTCGCCGGTCAGTTGCTGGGCGCGCACGCGGGTATTGCCGTTACAGATGTCGAAGTGCCGACATTCGCCGCAGCGTCCCGAAACGCGCCGGGGAAACTGCTTGAGGCCTGCCAGCAGCGGGTCTGAAACGTCCATCCAGATTTCCGAGAAGGGGCGCTGGCGAACATTGCCGAGCGTGTAATGCCACCACATGGTGTCGGGATGCACGTTGCCGAGGTTGTCGATATTGGCCACATTGACGCCCGATGAATTGCCACCCCACTGCACCAGACGGGCGCGCATTCTCGCCGCCTGCTCGGGGAATCGCTTCTCCACCCAATGCAGAAAGTAGACGCCGTCGGCATCATTGTTGCCACTGGTGAATTCCTTGTGCAAACCACGCTGCTGGTAATCCAGGCAGGTGGCGAAGAGCAGATCCATTGCCCAGCGGGTCAGTTGGTGCTGGGCGTCGTCCTTGCGGTTCTTGTTGCCACGGCCGGCGTAGTTGAGATGCGAAAAATAGAAGCGGTCGATACCTTCGTCCTCGACCAGCCTGAGCAGTGCCGGCAAATCCCGTGCGTTATCCTGCGTCATCGTGAAGCGGACGCCGATTTTCAGACCGAGTTCACGGCACAGGCGAATGCCCCGCAGCGAAGCGTCGAAGGCGCCCTGCATCTGGCGAAAATGGTCGTGGGTAGCACCGATGCCGTCGAGCGAGACGCCGACATAGTCGAAATCGCACGCAGCGATGCGATCGATGTTCGACACATCGATCAGGGTGCCGTTCGACGACAAGCCGACGTAGAAGCCCATCGCCTTGGCGCGGCGAGCAATGTCGAAAATGTCCGGACGCAGCAGCGGCTCGCCGCCCGAGAGGATCAACACCGGCACACGAAAACGCTTGAGATCGTCCATCACCGCAAAGATCTCGTCGCTCGTCAGCTCACCGGGGAAATCCCTGTCGGTGGAGATCGAATAGCAGTGCTTGCAGGTGAGATTGCAGCGACGAATGAGATTCCAGATCACCACTGGCGCCGGCGGGTTCTGTCTGGGTCCGGGCTGCCGTGCGGTCGACAGCTCCTGCATGTACTGCGAGATGCGAAACATCGGGCAATCCCCAAATCCGTGTATTAGAAAGCAGGGTCCGAGCAATGGCCTTGACGTGCATCAAGGGCGCTCGTGCATCGGGTCGTGGTTTTGACCAGGCCGTTGCGCCTGGACTTTTCGTCAGCCCGGCAACACGGTATTCTTGCACGAATCGTTCTGGCGGGTGCGTGTCCATGGCTGCTCCCGAGGCTGACGGAGGGGTTACTCCTGATCCGGCAACTTCCTCCGAGGATGTGCTTGCACTGCCCCGAACACAATGCGAAACTGCGCCTACCATTAAGCTCGGAGGGGAAACTCATGAACAAGGAAGACATCTTGCGCTGGCAGGATCTGGCTCTGCAATACGGATCGGAACTCGGCATCAAGGTACTTGCAGCGATCGCATTCTGGATCATCGGTCGCTGGTTGATCCACTGGGTCGGTCGCATGGTCCAGAGCGCGCTGGGGCGCCAGAAGGTCGATGCGACCTTGATGCGCTACCTCGGGACGGTGATCAATGTCACACTGAATATCCTGCTGGTGATCGGCATCCTCGGCTATTTCGGCATTCAGACCACGACTTTTGCCGCTCTCTTCGCTGCTGCCGGTGTCGCCATCGGCCTGGCCTGGTCCGGCTTGCTGGCCAACTTCGCGGGCGGGGTATTCCTGATCATTCTGCGACCGTTGAAGGTGGGCGATTTCGTGACCGTGGGCGGCATCACCGGCACGGTCAAGGAGGTTGGTCTTTTCGTCTCGGCGATCAACACGCCGGACAACGTACTGACTCTCGTCGGCAACAACAAGATCTTCTCGGATACCATCCAGAATTTCTCGACCAATGCCTAT
>RRZT011105053.1_pt1 | contig 24983 bp, 20 predicted proteins | sample 2165551 | NCBI WGS metagenome assembly RRZT01 (sample SAMN10456910, study PRJNA506462) | wastewater metagenome | biome: wastewater; feature: sludge; material: wastewater sludge; isolation source: wastewater sludge with Escherichia coli K12::gfp cells carrying plasmid... | place: USA: Moscow, Idaho... | reverse complement strand
CCTGAACGCTTTATGGTTGATACTTATAATGAAAGTATTAAATTAAAGCAGCTGCCTAGCACCACGCCCTATCCCTACTCTAGCACGCTATCAGAAAAACTGGTTGATGCCTTGCTTTATGAAACCAATTGCATCATTGATAAAAGCCATTTAAAAGATTTTGTGCGTTGTACGGATTTTATCACTTATCAATATTCATCACACCATGATAAACTTTTTGAGCGGGAGATTTGTTATTTTCACCCCGACTATGAAGTATTTATCGTATTTAATGGCGGTGCCAGTGATAAAGATGACAAAGAAGCCAGTAAACCTTATCATAGATTGGATAATGTGTTTTATGACAGCCAAAACCAAGCCTTAAGAGAAAAATTGCCTGAATTTTTTGCCAAATATATCCAAAAATATTTGGACGAAGAAGCTAAAATTTCTATCTTAATCAAGGATTGTAATGGTTTAACCTTACGCACGCACCAAACCAAGCCTTATCATATTGACATGAATACCATGTATAATGATGATTTTCCTGCCGTGCATGAACACATTAAACAGACGCTCAACACCACCACCAAAGGCATTGTGTTATTGCATGGTTTGGCAGGCACAGGTAAAACCAATTATATCAAATGGCTAACCAGTCAATTACCTGATAAAAACTTTATTTTTGTGCCCACGACAATCATTCACTCACTGACCGATCCGTCTTTTATTCCGCTGTTGATTGATAATAAAAATTCGGTATTGGTCTTAGAAGACTGTGAAAACTACATTGCCGAAAGACGGGCAGATAACCCGCATACCGATGTGGTGGCTTCCCTGTTAAATCTTGCCGATGGGGTGTTGTCAGACGTGGTAGAATGTCAGCTACTTTGCACTTTCAATGCGCAAATTGATGATGTTGATACCGCTCTACTGCGTCAAGGTCGCTTAATTGCTGATTATTATTTTGATAAATTAAGTATAGAAAAAGCCAATCAATACCTTGCGTCTGTCGGTCGTAATGATACAGTAGATAAGCCAGTGACTTTGGCACAATTAACACATTTAAATGAACCTGTCTTTAAAAGTGAAACCGCTCATAAACATGGCATGGGATTTTTAAGTGATTAGAGGTTAGCCTTCACAAAAAATAAAAAGACAAATATTCACTATTTGTCTTTTTTATTTACCATTACCGCTTAAACGTGTAAATCATACCCACAACGATCGCAAAACTTAGCATTGGATGCATGACCAAATTTACCGCAATTCGGGCAAGTGATCGGATGTAATTGTGGTCGCATGGTGCGAGTCAGTTCTGCGGTAAAAATCCCCGTGGGTACGGCAATGATGGCGTAACCTGTGATCATAACCATACTTGCAATGGCTTGACCCAGTGGGGTTTGCGGTGAAATATCGCCATAACCGACCGTGGTCAGTGTTACCACCGCCCAATAAATGGACTTAGGGATACTGGTAAAACCATTTTCAGGACCTTCCACCACATACAAAATTGATCCAAAAATGGTCACCAGTAGTAGCAGTGATAAAAAGAACACGGTGATTTTATGCTGACTGGTCTTAAATGCCGCCACCAAAAAGCCTGCTTGCTGCATATGTGACATCAGGCGAAACACCCGAAAGATACGCAAAATCCGCAAAATACGTATCACAAGCAAATATTGTGAACCTACAAACAGCAAACTTAAATAACTGGGCAATAAGGCAAGCAAATCCACAATACCAAAAAAACTAAAGGCATAGCATTTACGGTTGGGGGCAGAATACATTCTTAGGATATATTCTATGGTAAATAGCGTGGTAAAAAACCATTCAGCATAAAAAAACAGTGTGCGGTACTGCAACCGCCACGCTTCCACGCTGTCAAGCATGATGATAAGCACACTTAGCACAATCGCAACAAGCAGTACCACATCAAAAAACTTACCTGCGGGCGTATCCGTGCCCTCAATGATGACATGAATACGCTCTTTTAAAGGCAATTTTTTGCGGGCAGGTAGCGACATAAATTAAAAACTCCAATCCACGATTTGCCAATGTTGCGTATTGGCGTATTGTCGCAAAATATCATCAGGTGTCACACACACCGCCACATCAGCAAACTGCAATAATGGTAGATCGTTTTTGGAATCTGAATAAGCAATGAGTTTATCAAACTGTATGCCTTTGGCGTTTTTTTGTGCGATAAAGTTAGTTAAATGAAACAACTTACCTTCTTTAAAATTGGGGCGATCTGCCACTTTGCCCGTATAAGCATTGTCCACCACTTCTAAGCGTGTTGCCAAAGTATGGGCGCTATCTACACCAAACAATGACGCAATCGGTACAACCACAAAGTCATTAGTGGCACTAATAACTACCACGGTATCGCCTGCCTGCCTGTGTTCCTTAATGGCACTTATGCCGTTAGGTCGCATGGCAGGCTTAATCCATGTGTTTAGATAAGTTTGGCGGTAAGCGTGAAGCTCATTCATGGTTTTGGTTTTTAAAAAACTTGCCACAAACTCGTTATACTCTACCGCATCAAGCGTGCCTGCGATATAGTCTTGATAGAATTTATCGTTCATGTCCTTATAATATGCCCGATCTACCAAGCCCTGCTCCACCAAAAACTGCCCCCAACTGTGATCACTATCAACATTTAGTAAGGTCATGTCAAGGTCAAAAAGTGCTAAATTTGCCATCAGTTTACTCGCTTTATTGTCAATAAATTAAACGCCAAAACGCACCCCTTTTTATGTCAGGTGTGCGTTTTGATTTGTAGTCTATGCCTTAAAATATTGATGTTAAGACTAAAAAGGCAATAGCACTAATGGCCGCTGATGCAGGTAACGTGATGACCCACGCCAAGCCAATTGGTTTCATTAGCTTCCAGTTGGTGTTTTTATTTACCATGCCAATACCCAGTACCGTACCAACCAAAATATGTGTACTTGAAACAGGAATACCAAGGCTTGACGCTCCCATGACTACGGCAGCGGCAGCAAGCTCAGCGGCAAAACCTGATGCAGGGTGCATTTTGGTAAGGTTAGTACCCACCGTCTGGATAACTTCTTTACCAATAAACCAAAGACCAACGATCAGTGATACACCAAAGGCAACCAATACCGCAGACGGTACACTGGCCTTCGCTTCTATCGCATTGGTTCTAATAACATCCATGATTGCCACAAACGGACCAACCGCATTGGCGATATCATTTGAGCCATGACTAAAAGCAAAAGCACACGCAGTAAACACCTGCATCCAGCTAAACATAATAAAAGTGGCTTTACCTAGGTCCTCTTTATGCTTGCCACGAATGGTTTTGGTATAAATAAAGGCAGTCAGCCACACCATCGCCCCAATCATACCCATCACAAGGCTTGCATGTAAAGTGGATAGATTTAAGCCTGTATTTGCCAAACCTTTAAATACCACCATTGCCGTCATAACCACTGCCCCAAGTGCTGCAATTAATGGCACCCAAGTTTTTAGGGCTTTTAAGGTATCAAGATTTTCTCGGCGGTTTTCTAAATCGTGCAGTTTTTTATAATAATTGGTTTCCAAGTCATCAGGATTGATGTCACTGTCTTGATAAGTCTCCTGATCTCGCAGTAGTGCTGTGGTATAAGACAATTTATCATCACCATCCAAACTTGCAATATGCTCTTTTTGTTTTTGTTTTAGGGCTTTTTTCTCAACTTTAATGGCTTTAACTTCAACTTCCATTTTATCATTATAAGCCAAGATATTTTTCTTAATCAAACCATACAAGATGTAAGAAAAGATACCACCAAGCACTGGTGACAATACCCAAGAGACAGCAATTTCACCAATTTTAGACCATTTAACGGTAGAAAATGCCAGCTCTGTTCCACCCAAGTTAATACCAAGCACAATGGATGAACCAACAATACCACCAATGATAGCGTGTGTGGTAGAGACAGGCAAACCTTTTTTGGTGGCAAATAACAGCCAAAATGCCGCCGCAATAAGGGCTGAGAGCATCAAATAAATAAATTGGTTAGGTGTTACACCCAAATCACCAATATCAACAATCCCGCTACGAATGGTGTCGGTAACCGCAGCCCCAGCCAACACCGCTCCCGACACCTCAAAAATCGCAGCCACTGCCAAAGCTTGAGGTACAGTGAGTGTCCCTGCGCCAACCGACGTACCAAAGGAGTTGGCCACATCATTACCACCGATGTTAAACGCCATAAATAGACCAAAAAAACTGGCTACCAAAAATAAGGTAACCTGATTATAATTGGTATATTCTAAACCCCAAATTACAAAGTAAGTACATACACCTGCCATCAAAAGTGCAAAAAACACACTTGCCATCAAAGGCGTGCTTTGCTTGGTTGATGAATTTGTCATAAATCCGCCATTACGCTATGAAAATGTTTTAGATATAACAGGGTATGACAAACAGCCACTATCCAAGTAATATAAGTCACCCGATAGTATCGACCATTCATCACACCCAAAAAGTCACTTCACTTTTTATGAGATTGTCACATCTTTAAGTTATTGTCATTATATAACCGCTTTATGACAATTTGATGACAATTCTATCATACTACAAAGGGGTTAATATAGTAGATGATACTTTTATGTCAGTCACCGTTACAAATACTTACTATTATTTAACAAATTGTACAATTTCATCCAGTGCTTTACGAGATTTAGGGCGAATGTCTTTATTTCGATAACCAAAAGTTACCATCACTGACACGCCCCACTCATTTGGATCAAACAGCTCCGCATCTGCCAAAATTTCATTGACTGCCTTATAATCAAAGCCTTCAACAGGACAGCTGTCAATACCCAAAAATGCCGCTCCTGTCATCATATTGGCAAGGGCGATGTAAGTTTGTTTGCCCGCCCAATCAAACAAGGTGCGATCACTGTCTAAAATGGCGATGTCCTGCTCTTGGAATTTTTGATAAACCGCCAGAGCCTTGACTTTATTTTCGTCCGTCAAACCCCGTCTAGCAATCACTGCATCAAAAAATGGCGAGTCCCAGCGGGCATTTTTCTTAGCCAAAATCACCACCACATGACTGGCAGTTTCTACAGTGTTGGCCATACCCCACGAAATAGGTTTTAACGCCTTTCGCAGTTCAGGATTTTGAATCACCAAAAACTGCCATGGCTCAGAACCTACCGAACTTGGGCTAAGGCGAGCACATTCCAAAATGGCAAGAAATTCATCATCGCTGATTTTGCGAGTGGCATCATAAGAACGGGTTGAAGCACGATTTTTAAATACTTGTAAAACATCGTCTTTATTAAAGGTAGTCATAAAAACTCCTAAGTTATTTCATAGTGTTGATTAAATTTGCCATTATATCAGCATCGGGTGTATTTAGGGCGGTCAATCCTTCAATAACCCCTTGTTTGTTTTCTAAACTTTTGTTTTGGCTTAATTTAAAGGCACATTGTACGTCCAAGATGGACAGCTCAAACGCCACCAACGCAGGGCATAATTTATCAATAAAGTCATCAGGGGCATCGGCAAGCGTCCACGGATCATGGGTTTTGCTTGCCAGTTTTTGTTCAAAAAACTGCGTGGTCTGCGCCAAAATTTCTTTGACAGCGGACAATTCTTCTACAAGGACTGCTTGCGTACGAATATGCACCGCCTGATAATTATAGGTAGGCACTTCTTGATGAGTTTTTTGCTTATTAGGATACCAGTTAGGGCTGATATAATGACTTGCCCCTGTAAAGATGACAAGCCACGGTTTATCGGTATTTTGCCACAGTGTATTACCACGATGCACATGACCGATAAGCCGCTGCCCCTTGTCATCATTGACATACAGTATAGGAATGTGGCACGCTTGGGGCAAGTTATGTTTATCGTTATAAACCACGGTCGCCAATGGATTTTTGTTCATCAGTGTAATGATGTCCGCTTGGTTATCATGGTTAAAGATTTTGGGGATAAACATTAAAGTTACTCCTAGTTGTCCGCAGGGAAAGCCTGTGGTTTATTGGGTTTATCATTGGGTGGTGGGGCAAATTGACGGTCTTGTTGTGGTTTTTGTAGTTCAAAAAACGCTGTCCCGATCACACCTGTGTTATTGATGTCGCCTTGATCGTTATGATTGGCGTAGGACGCTTCGGGTTTGCTAAAGGTAAAGGACGCAACCGTATCGCTGTCTTTACGAAAACCTTCAATGATTAGAGTTTGATTGGGATAAAGAATATAGCCATCGTTATATTGTGATGCTGCCGACCCTGTAATAACATCTAAGCCATCAACGCTGGCGACCACTTCATAGATCTTTTTACTTGTATTGGTGTATTTTAGGCGGTAGCTTTGTCCTTCTTTACCTTGGATTTGATAATCACTGCCCTTACGATAAGTAGGTAACGATCTGCCATTGTCATCAATCACACTAAACTGCACTTGCCCTGCCAATAGTGAGATACTGTTTACTTTTTTGCCGTCTGCCTGCCCTGAATAAAACACGTTAACGCTTGCTACCACATCACTGACACGCCCTAAATTCTCAAATTTTATCTTAGAATTTATCTCATCGCCCCACGCTGTGCCCAAGCGTTTATCGTCCACTTCTGCGGCAGCGGCACTTTCTGTAGATGCACTGGCATCGGAGGCAACATCAGCGCTGGCAGGGACAGCTTCATCGGTATTGGCAGGGGCGACATCCTTATGACTGGTTGGCGTATCCGCTGATTTTGTGGGAGCAGGGCTGTTTACATTTTCTGTTTTACTGCAAGCGGATAAAAACAGCACCGATAATAAAAGCAGCAACCAATAACGCCAAACAACAAGTAGCTTAACCATGATATTTTCCTTTTAAAAAACATTTGTTTAGTGTAACAAAAAGCAAGCATCATTGGCAAGAAAACGATTTATTTTTCAAGGTTTTTCATCAATTTTCCATAAAAAAGCCCGTCAAAAATACTTTTGACGGGTCTTTAATGGTCAGTTAAGTTAAAATCAAATGACCATAAATACTGCTAAAATTACTGCTTAACCCAACGTTCTTGGCTATGCTTAATCACTTCTTTGGCTTCATCAATACCAAAGAAACCTTGCACCACGGTTGTGCCTGCTTTTTTTAGGTCTTTATAGTGATTAAAATGGAACTCAAGCTGTTTAAGTAGCTGGGCTGGTAGGTCTTCTAAAGTCTTGTAAGCATTGCCATTATTGCGGTCATCTTCGGGCACAACGATGATTTTATCATCCACTTCGCCATCATCAACAAACTTCATCACACCAATGATGCGAGCCTTTAAAAAGATGCCCGTGGTTAGGGGTTGTTCGGTAATCACCAACGCATCTAGCTCATCGCCATCTTCATCTAGAGTTTGTGGGATAAAGCCATAATTGCAAGGCTTGGCAAAAATCGCAGGCTCAACACGGTCAAGCTCAAAACACGCCAATTTACGGTTCCATTCAATTTTGTGGTTTGAGCCTGTAGGAATTTCAATCACTACGTTAATAATGCCACCATCAACATCGCCTGCGTCTAAGATTTGGTTAAAATCAGCCATAATAACTCCAAAGTAAAAAATAAGTAGAAACTACACCAAAGACCGCATTGTAATATCAATCCGCCCGAAGTGCAATCTCCCCATTATGTCTTTTGCGAATATTGTTGATAAATTTATGAATAAAATCGGGCACATCTTGCTCGCCAAAACGTCCAAAACTTGACAGCTTAACCATCTGCATACCTGCATAACCACAAGGGTTAATGGCATTAAAAGCGGTCAAATCATTGGTTAAATTTACCGCAATGCCATGATAACTAAAGCCCTGCTTAATCTTAAATCCCAAAGAAGCGATTTTGCCCAGCATATCGCCACTGGTGTTATAAATATAGACCCCAGGGGCATCACGTCTGGCTTTAGCAAGTAGGTCATCGGGCAAATATTCGCCCACCACATCTTCTAACGCTTGCTCGGCATGGCTGACAAAATCCCGCACGCCCATAGATAAGGCGTTTAAATCAAACAGCCAATACACCACCAGCTGTCCTGTGCCATGCCATGTGACTTGCCCGCCCCGATCGGTCTTAATGATTGGGGTATCAGTTTTGTATAAAATATGCTCTTCTTTACCCGCTTGTCCCAGCGTATAAACGTCTTGATGTTCCACCAGCCACAGCTCATCGGGGTGCGTGATGCCGTTTTTTTTGTCATCAATGCGTGTCATCACTCGCTCAAACATAGCATCATGGGTGGCGTTATATTCGGCATGGGGGTGCGTTGTTGTGATTAGATCTTGCCATTGTAATGACGAAAGGGGTAATTTGTCTAAATTTAAACCGCTCATGAGTGTACTTTATGCCACCTAAAAGCAATATTATAGCCCAATTTCTCCCCATGCCAAAGCCCAAGAAACCCGCTAACCAAAATCGCACATAAAAGTCCATGCAATTTGTGCAAATATTTTGTATCATAAAGCAAATTTTTCTAGGAAGTTATTATGACGCTTGATCAAAGCCCTATCATCACCTCGCTTTTAGATAATGATTTATATAAATTCACCATGCTACAAACCATGTTGCACCAGTTTCCACAAACACATGGGGTGTATCATTTTCGTTGTCGCAATCATCAAGACACCGCTTATCCACTGCCCGAGATTAAACAGGATTTAGAAATACAACTTGATCATTTATGTCAATTGGGGTTTCGTCAAGATGAATTGGATTATTTGCGATCTTTGCGTTTTATTAAATCGGATTTTGTGGATTATTTAGAATTATTTAAATTAAAACGTCGTTTTATTAACGTGACCATTAAAGACGGGCTATTAACCATTGAAATTGAAGGCCCAATGATTCAGGCAATGTTTTTTGAAATCTTTGTGCTGTGCATTGTCAGTGAATTGTATTATCGCCGCTTAAATGACCCCAATGCTCTAATCGAAGGACAAAAACGCCTTGATGAAAAAGCACAAATGCTCGGGCATTATGAAATGCTCCAACAAGCCGATTTAGAAAACCCGCCCTTTATTGTGGCGGACTTTGGGACCCGTCGCCGATACTCTAAAGCGTGGCATTATCATGTGGTCAAAACCCTTGCCAAAGCGTCTCCTGCGATATTTCGTGGCACAAGCAATGTCTATCTTGCCAAAGAATTGGGGCTTACACCAATTGGCACCATGGCTCATGAATTTATGCAAGCCTTTCAAGCCCTTGATGTACGTCTAAGAGACTCACAAAAAGCAGCCCTTGAAACGTGGGTGCGTGAATATCGGGGCGATTTGGGCGTGGCGTTGACCGATGTGGTGGGCATGGACGCATTTTTGCGTGATTTTGATCTCTACTTTGCCAAGCTGTTTGACGGACTGCGTCATGACAGTGGCGACCCTTATGCATGGGGCGATAAGGCGATCGCTCATTACCAAAAACTAAAAATCGACCCCAAAACCAAAGGGCTGACTTTTAGCGACGGCTTAACCCTACAAAAGGCGTGGGATTTACATCAATATTTTAAAACCCGCATTAAAACCAATTTTGGTATTGGCACTAACCTGACCAATGACATGGGCGTAACACAGCTAAACATTGTCTTAAAACTGGTCAAATGTAATGGGCAACCTGTCGCCAAGCTTTCTGACAGCCCTGGCAAAGTAATGATTGAAGATGATACTTATTTGGCGTATTTAAGACAGGTGTTTGAGATTAAGGAATAATCAAGAATTAAATACAAAAGCGGGTATTAAATTATCCGCTTTTATCTTGGATATACTAGGGTCTACCCCATATTCATCATGCCATCAGTATCTGTAGAAAATGTAATAAAAATATCACGCTTTTGTGCTAGCTGTTTATTAAAAAATGAGCCAAATCTTGTTTTTATTCGCCAAAGTCTTACCTGATAGAATGACTATTAGTCCACAACTTTTTTCCTTGAAAAACTTAGTGATTTTGCTTATTTTTTCCCACAAATACGAAAGTAGGGCAGACCCCAATAATTGAATATTTAACTTAAAAAAAAGCAAAAATGGGGTACACCCTAAAAGTGTGACAATTTTTTCAACAAATGCAGTGAAATATTACGAAATGTCAGTATGTCCTGCTTTGAGGTATTTTATTTGAAAAATCATGAAAGCTAACCCATTACAAAAACTCTCACCCACCGCCCAAGGCTATGTCTTTGCCCTTATTACCATGTGTGTTTGGGGCGGATTTAGCCTGATGGCTCGGCTTAATGTCCATTGGGGCATACGCTCATGGGACATCATCGCTCTGCGTTATGGCGTATCGGCACTGATTTTATTGCCCATTGTTCTATATAAAAAAGACCACCATTTTTTATTTAACATCAAGGCGGTCATCTTAGCAATGGTGGGTGGCTTGGGTTATAACTGCTTGGTATATAGTGCTTTTTTGCTTGCACCTGTGGCAAATGGGGCGGTGTTTTTAAATGGCATGATTCCTGTTGCAACCGCTCTACTGGCTTGGGTTTTTTTAAAAAAACGCCCCGACCAAAACACCAAAACCGCTCTGCTCATCATCGGCATCACACTTAGCATCATGACTTTTTTGATGTGGCAAAATGGCATGAAACTTGGGCTTGGCGATTTATTATTTATCGCTTGTGCCTTTTGTTGGAGCGTTTATGGGCTACTGCTAGCACAGTGGAAAATCAGTGCATGGCAAGTGGTGTGCGGTACTGCCATTTGGTCGGCGGTGCTGTACTTGCCTGTTTATTTTTTATTGATTGGGGTAGATGTCAGTGGCGTACAAACACATCATCTTATCATTCAAGGGGCGTTTCACGGGGTGCTGGTCATGATTGTGGCGACAGTGACTTATACCTTGGCGGTGGAGCGTTTGGGTGCGTTTTTTGCAGGTGGCTTGGCAAGTACCGCCCCTTTTATTGCCAGTGTCCTTGCCTATCCTTTACTTGGCGAACCCTTAAATCAGGTAATGATTTTGGGCTTAATCGGCATGGGGCTTGGCACAGTACAACCTTGGCGGTTTTTTAAATTTAACAAAAAGACCTAACAAGCGTTTACCAAAGTCGCTTTTCATTTTAAGCAGATACTGGTATCATGGTCATTTTTACTTTTAAAAACGAGAAAAATCATGAATGCAATGAATAACATCGCTGTTTATTGTGGCTCAAATTTAGGCGAAATCTCCGACTATTACTACGGAGCAAAGCTGATGGGCAAAGCGATTGCCGAACGTGGCAGTCGCTTGGTTTATGGGGGTGGCAGTGCAGGTCTTATGGGGACACTTGCCGACAGTGTGCTCGAGCATGGCGGTAAAGCCACAGGGGTCATTCCTTACTTTTTGGCAGAAAAAGAGATTGCTCATGACGGACTTGACGAGCTTATCATGACCCATACCATGCCAGAACGTAAGTCCAAAATGATTGAATTGGCGGACGCTTATGTGGCAATGGCAGGTGGTCTTGGCACTTATGAAGAGCTGTTTGAAGTGCTTTCTAATGCTCAACTTGAGCTGGATTTAAGCCCGATTGGTTTTTTAAACATCAACGGTTTTTTTGATCCCATTTTAACCCTACTCAAACACACTGCCGAAAATGGCTTTATGCCCCTTGATAACCTTAAATTGGTGTGTGTCAGTGATGATCCCTATGATTTGCTGGATAAAATGAGCCAATATCAATTTACCAAAGCGGTCAAGTGGAACACTCCAGAGTGGTTTAAGGCACTACAAAATTAATTTTTTACACTTTAGCAAGAAATAAGTAACTATCTGTACCTTTTAGAAAAACAAACAAATTTGTTTAACTTTTTTGATAAAAAATGCTTGCAAAAAATTATAACGAATGTACACTATGCAACATGGTTAGCAATTTTAACAAAAACCGACTGGGCTACGGTTTTGCAAAAATTTGTTACAATAAACGCTTCTACACTTATTTTTTTATTTTTCTTTTTAAGAAGGTGGTGACTCATGGACATCAATCAAATTCGTGAACTTATTGATTTAATGGAAGAAAAAGACTTAGTTAATCTTGAATATGGTCAAGAAGACAACTATATCAATCTTACCCGTAATGTCGCCGTACAGACCGCCTATGTGCCACAAGTAGCCGCCCCTGTTGCAGCCACACCAACCACCAGCACCCCCAAAGCCCCTAGCGGTAAGGTGGAAACCTCACCAATGGTTGGCGTGTTCTACTCTGCCCCAAGCCCAAATGATCCTCCTTTTGTTAAAGTGGGTCAAGAAGTGGAAGCAGGCGACCAACTTGGCATCATTGAAGCCATGAAAATCATGAATCCCTTAGAAGCCACCCAAAGCGGTATCATTGAAGAGATTTTGGTCAGTAATGGCGACGTAGTCCAATTTGGTCAGCCAGTCATTCGCTACAAAGCCTAAGCGTTGGAGTAGCCATGATTAAAAAACTACTGATTGCCAACCGTGGCGAGATTGCCCTGCGGATCGTGCGAGCGTGTAAACAGCTAGGCATACAGACGGTGGGAGTGTACTCCACTGCTGACAAGGATTTGATGCATTTACGCTTTGTTGATGAAGCGGTCTGTATCGGCAACGCCCCGTCATCACAAAGCTACCTTAGTATCCCTGCCCTACTGACCGCTGCCGAAGTGACAGGGGCAGACGCCATTCACCCCGGTTACGGTTTTTTGTCCGAAAATGCTGACTTTGCCGAAAAAGTAGAATCGGCAGGTCTTACCTTTGTAGGCCCTACCCCCGATCACATTCGCCTAATGGGCAATAAAGTCAGTGCCATTAACGCCATGAAAGAAGCAGGCGTACCCACCGTCCCTGGCTCTGTGGGGGCAATTACCCTACATAACGCTGAAGAGCAAGCCCGTGCCATTGGTTTTCCGCTGATTGTCAAGGCTGCCGCTGGTGGTGGTGGTCGTGGTATGCGTGTGGTGGAACGCTTTGAAGAGCTAATCCCCCAAGTCCAAGCCGCTAAAGCCGAAGCCGAAAGTGCCTTTGGCGATGATACGGTCTATATGGAACGCTTCCTTAAAAATCCCCGCCATGTGGAAGTGCAAGTATTGGGCGATGGCAATGGCAATGCACTGCACTTATTTGACCGTGATTGTTCACTGCAACGTCGCCACCAAAAAGTGCTAGAAGAAGCCCCCGCCCCCGGCATTCCTGATGACATCAAAGCCCCGATTTTGGACGCTTGTGTCAGAGCTTGCCAACAAATCGGCTATCGGGGTGCGGGTACTTTTGAATTTCTTTATGAAAATGAGCAATTTTTCTTTATTGAAATGAACACCCGTGTTCAGGTAGAGCACCCTGTTACCGAGATGATTACAGGCATTGACATCGTGGTCGAACAGCTTAAAATCGCCGCAGGTTATGGTCTGTCTTATCATCAAGACGAAATTACCATTCGTGGTCACGCCCTAGAATGCCGTATCAATGCCGAAGATCCCAAAACCTTTATGCCCTGCCCTGGACGTATTGACAACTTATTTACCCCAAGTGGTTCGGGCGTGCGTTTTGATTCGCACCTATATCAAGGCTATAACATTCCAAGCTATTATGATTCACTGATTGGTAAATTGATTTGTCATGCCCAGACCCGTCGCCAAGCGGTCGCCAAGACCTTAAATGCCTTGGACGAGCTGGTGATTGAAGGCATTAAAACCAACATTCCTTTGCATCGTGACGTGATTTTGCAAGATGATGCCTTTGTTGAAGAAGCCCAAAACATTCATTATTTGGAAAATCATTTGCTAAAAGCGTGATTTTAGGCTTAAAAAAACCGTTTATATTCAATGATATAAACGGTTTTTTGTGCCTGTTACCTATTTTTCTGCCTCAGATACGCCAGAATCATCCAACTCTATACCAGGCATAGATTCATCATCAGGATAAGCTTCAGCCGATGCAGTGTCCGATCCCATAAGTAGGTTCATCAGTAGCTGCAAATATTTGTCATCGCTAGATTTTAAGCTTTCTAAGAACTCTTCTTTATAATCCAATAAATTAACACTATTTTGAGCATTAGGGGCTTGGACAGTAGCAGGCAAACGGGCAAATTCATTATCTGCGGCTTTAGCAGGACTAAGTTTGGTAAACACATCGACAAACATCGGTTCTTTGTCGCTGACAGCGGTACGAGCAAGCTGACCGCCTGCCATGCCTTGATCGGTTAGATACTGACGATAATGCACCCAAGATAGCTTACCGCCAGAAAAACCATAATGAGTCATGGGTGCATATTTATTCTGCTCGGTCGCATCACTGTCCGCCTCTGGCGCGTCCGCCTCGCTGCTTGGTGCGCCCAATGTGGCATAATAACTATCTACTTGTGATCTAAACTGACTTAGCAAAAGTATCATCAGTGTTTTACTGTTGGTGCTTAATATCGGCTGATTTTCATCAGAAGATGTCTGCGCATCTGCATCATCATTACCGCGATTGGTCACATGGATAACGCTTTCGCCGTCCACAATGTCACGCTCACTGTCCTGATAAGAACCAAAATTACTCTCCAAAGTCAGCTCAGGATATTTTTTGGTTAAGGTCTGATATAAAACATCATAAAATACATAGTCACTATAGGCTTTATCTTTGCCACTGATAGTGCTTTCAATGATGTATGGAGTTTGGCTGATGGTATTTATGGTATCAAGTGGTAAATTTTCTTTGGCAAAAGGTGCTTTATCCAAAAATGTTTTACTGTCCACCCATGTAAAACTACTGGCAGGTTTTGCCAAATAACTTTCTTTTTTGGCTTGAACATAAGCCTTTAAAAGATTTTCACTAAAATCAGCAGGCAAACTGCCGTCATTCAAGGGCAAAAACAGCCATTTATTACGCCAACGATCGCCCAATTTTTTGTCCAACAGCTGACTGTTAGCAAGGGCAAAATTATCCGCCCACAAATAAATCCCGCCTGCCTTTAGATCCACAGAGATTGGCTGATTGACAGATAGATTGACATTGCGACTGTTGTAACTGACGCTGGGCAGTGCGGTAAATCTACCCAATGACGGCTCATAACGCCCCACCACCGACAAGGCGGACGGCTTTAATAAATAAGCATCAAGCAATTTGGCTTTTTTGGCTTGTAAAGGGGTGTGATTTTCATCTTCTGCCTCATCACTGACTTGACTTGCCATATGAGCTTCTGTGGTTGCCATAAAGTTTTGTGCTTTGGCTGTTTCATCCAAATCTTTATTGCTTTGATAAAAACCTTGTAGATCAAAAGGAGTGTAGCTGCCCCTTGCCAAACTTTCGGACTTTTGGCACGCCAAATACTGCTGTTTGATTGCTTTTAAATCACTCTTATAAAGCTCATCACTGATTTCTAGCTTATCTTGCTTGGCACGCTTTAGTACCGCCACATACTGCTTGTCATGCACACTATCGCACGTTTCTTTTTCGCTTATGTCCTGCAAGGCATCTTGGCGAATGTCGTTTGCCACATAAATATCACTACGATAGGCAAAAGCAGTTTGTAGGCGATCGCTGGTGGCATTTTGTAAAAACGTCTTAGGATCGCTATTTTCATGATTGATTAAAGCGGGTGCAGGAGTGGTGGTGGCGGTCTTACCAGCACAAGCCGTTAAGAGTGCTACAGACACCGCAACAGTTAAAGGTTTTAAAAAACGTAAAGTCATGGGTTGTCCTTAAAATCAGTTTGGGCATTCTTTTTGTAAAAAGGCATCAATTGTTGCTTGGGCGATTTCATCACCAATACTGGCAGTAGTCGCTCTTGGGACGGGCTTGCGTTCATCTCTAGGATTTTCACAGACTGTCATCGCTTCTGACACATTGGCTTGGCTTAGATTATCGCTGTCGCTGCTGTATTCATAGTCATAACGGGCATATCTGGCATCACGTAAGAACTTCTGTTCATCCCATTTGTCCTTAATCCATTGACCGCCGTCCATAAAACTTTGATCACCAAAGGTAGTAAATTCAGCAGCAAGGGTATGTCCCTTGACCTTATCTTGACCGTAATAACTTTGGGTGACATTTTGTAATTGCACATCACGCAAATCATCATTGATAGACGATACATTTTGTGAAGCAATCAGCTTACCGTCTTTATCCAAATAAGCATACATCACATTATCAAGCTCAAAAGGAATGATTCCTTCAAGCATTTGCGCCAAACCACCTATATCACGGCTGCGATAGGTAGTGCTTAGGGTGGCAAAGTCATCAATCAAGCGTTTGACTTTATCGGCTTGGTTATCGCCTTTTTTAATGCCGTTATATTTGTCGGACTTTTCGGCAATGGTATCAGGATAAAGCTGGGGGTTGTCGTCCACATAGCGTTTTAAATCGGCGGCAACGGCTTTGGCAATATGTGCGGTCAAACTGCCAAGCTCTTTAGCACCCAAGTCAAGTTTAATGACGTTTGTTGCGCCCACTTCTTTGGCAAAACGGTCATGTTCCATGGCAACAGGAGTAAAGCGTTCGCTAGGTAGCTCCTTAAATCCTGCAACAATGCCTTGACTAATGGCATTATAAATGACTCGACTGGGAATTTTTTGGGCAAGTTCATCGGGCAGTTTAAACAGCACTCGCCCGTCATTAACTTCATCAGGCAGCGGGGCATTTTCAGGATCAACAATAGCAAAAATAGGCAACAACGCCGAAACATCCGTACGTACTACACCTTTTTCAAAGTCCATTTGTACAGGTACTTTGGCGCTTTGGCGGGCGGTAGGCGACTCAAAGTCCAATGACCATAATAAATTCACCTGACCTGTTTGTGGGTTGTGATGTGATAAACTGGTGAATTTGGTGTGATTGTATTGATATAGGTTACTTGCTTGCAGCTGTTCTGGGGTTTTTTTGGCGTGATCTAAAAAGGCAGAAACCATACTACCAAAGAAGCCAAACCGCCCCATTGGACTACTTTCTGGGTCTGCTGCATCTGCTATATCACCCTTGCCGTTATTGGCCTGCATTTCACGATAAGCCTTTAGCCAACCCGACACACCACGGTATTTATAATAGTCATCATAATTACCTTCATCACTTTGGTATTGAACATAGTTGGCCACACGATAACGAGCATCCGACAAGTTGTCATAATCCTCGATATCCAAGTCATTATCTGCATCAAGCACATTTAGGGCGCACATCACATAATGATCATGGCTTTCTTGATAAGCTTCGGCATGATGTAGATAAGTTTTACCTGCTTTACGTAAGGCATCCTGTTCGGCTTGAGCAGTCAATAAGCAAGTTTTAATGGCGGACGTATTATCCAACAAGGTTTGACTGTGCTCTTTGGATACGTATTCTAGCGGACTTAACGTGCGGTTAATGTCGCCATAATTTTGACACATACGAAAGTTTTGCCAAACGCTGTCATAGGCATCATGCGCATCACCCGAAAGCTCTTTGGGTGTGCGGTTTGGGTTCATGATTTCTTTGATGCCTTGCTGGTATTTACCTAGACAGCTTTGGGCTTGTTTGATTTCATCAAGCTGATAACCTCGTGCCTTTTTTTGTAAGGTGGTGGCGGTTTTATCGGCAGATTTTTTACAACTGTCTAGGGTTTTTAATGTTGTTTTAACTTCAGCATCATTGCTATCAACGCTAGAGTTACGCGACACTGCGGTATCTAAATCTAAAGCAGCGGAGCTTACACAAGAGCGTACTTCATATTCTAAATCAGCGATTGATGATTGTACGCTTTGGTAATCTTCATCGCTCATCGCCTCTTGACGGCTAATGGTTTTTGGGGTGCGTCCTGCCATTTCGTCATCATAACGCAGATACGGCAACTCGCCCAAACTCTCCTTTGCTATTGCCGCCGCTCCCACTTCTGCTGCTGCGGCTGCCTCCTCTGCCGCTGTCATGGGCGCGGCATCTGGGACATCACTTTGCACTACAGACATAGACTCATATAAATAGTCATCCATACTGCGATAAGCATCACTGGTGGCATAGCGACTACTGCTTTGGTTGCGTTTATATTCGCCAACCTTCATCACACTACTCCAAAAACTTTGGGTAGTGGTTTCTTTACTGTCCTTGTTATAAAGCGGTACAGACTGTGAATACATTTCAGTTAGGGTATAGCGCTCCTTGGCTAAGTGTTCGTTTAGCGCCTGTAATAGCTGTCCTTTGGCAAGGGTCGCGGGTGATTGACCGCTATTTTCAAAACGAACACTGGCAGTGGCAGGAATGACTGTTTCAGCAATGGCGGTTTGGGCTTGGGTGCTTGGTTTAGCACTTTGACAGGCGGACAACATGGCAGTTAGCACCGTGCCTATCATTAGCACGGAAAATTTTAAAGGGAATTTTTTTGTGGTGGACATTAGCGTTCCTTATGTCATTAAATATCATCACGAATTTTCACATTATAACACCAAAAGTCTGTTTTTTAATAACTTTTGTATCATGTTTGTTGCTGTTGTACATTTATACATAATTTACACAATCAAATAAGGCCGCCTCTAATTTAAAATTTAAAATAAAACACATTCATAATCAATTTTTTTAAATCAAAAAAATACCGCCCCCAATGGAAGCGGTATTTTGCGATGATTGCACCAATTATTTGATACGCATATCACCAGTCTCAACAAAACGCTGATGCCATGACAGCGCCTCTAGTAGCAGATGCGGGGTGTGCACGCCACCTGCTTTTTGGCTTGCCGCTTCTGCGCGCGCATAGTAATCACGTAGCATATCACGATAATCAGGATGTGAACAATTATCAATGATAAGCTTGGCACGCTCTTTAGGTGACTTACCACGCAGATCAGCCATGCCTTGCTCGGTAACGATAAACATCACGTCATGCTCGGTGTGGTCGTGGTGTGATACCATAGGTACGATGGCAGAAATTGCCCCATTTTTGGCAGTGGATGGGCTGACAAAGATAGAGAAGAAGCCATTACGTGTAAAGTCACCAGAGCCACCGATGCCGTTCATCATCTTAGTGCCCATGATGTGCGTAGAGTTGACGTTACCATAAATGTCCGCTTCGATCATGGCGTTCATGCCGATGATGCCAAGGCGACGAATCAGCTCGGGGTTGTTGGTGATTTCCATGGGGCGTAGGACAATCTTATCACGAAGGAATTCAATATTGTCATTAAAACGCTCTAATGCATCTGGACTAAATGACAAGGCGGTGGCTGACGCTGACTTCATCTTACCTGCGATGATTAGGTCAAGCATACCGTCTTGTAGCACTTCGGTATAGCCTGTTAGGTTTTCAAAGGGAGCGTCCAGCAGTCCAGCCAGCACAGCGTTTGCCACGTTACCTACGCCTGATTGTAGTGGTAGTAGGTTCTTAGGCAGGCGACCTGCTTTAACTTCATGATCTAGAAAATCAATGATTTGCGCGGCGATACGCTTGGAGGTGTCATCAGGCTCGGCAAACTTAGAGTTACGGTCAAAAGCGTCTGTCAGTACAATCGCCACAATCTTATCCGTATCGCACTCAAGATAAGGCGTACCAATGCGATCAAAAGGACCAACCAGGGGAATAGGCTGACGGTTTGGTGGCGTGCCGATGTCTTGGTAGATGTCGTGCATACCATCAAGTAGCGGATTTTGCTTGGCATTGACTTCAATGATGACTTTTTTGGCAGCTTTTAGGATTTCGTTGTTATGACCGATACCCATTGAACCGATGATTTTACCATCTTCGGTAATGCCTGACGCTTCGATGATAGCAACTTCCATATCACCATAAAAGCCTTGGCGAATCTGCTGTTCTACGTGTGATAAGTGCATGTCTTGATAAGCGATGTCACCTGCGTTAATGCTGTTACGAATCCCTGGGTCAGACTGGAATGGGCTACGGAACTTCACCGCACCAGCTTCAGCAAGCACGCCGTCACACTCAGGGGCAGTAGATGCACCTGTTACCATACGAATACCAAAGGGCTTGCCGTCTGCGTGGAATTTTTTGGCACGCTCAGCGATGGCGGTAGGTAGGGCTTTAGGATAGCCTGCACCTGTAAAGCCACTGATGCCAACCAGCATATTATCATGGACAAACTCGGCAGCTTGGTCAGCACTCATCACTTTGTCACGCAAACCTGCGTGTTTGATACGTTCAATAGACATAACTGTCTCCTTATAGGGTTAAAATAGTAGCTAGGCATATCCGCCATAAAAGCTAAACCGATTTTACCATAAAATTTTACAAAAAAAATAGTTAAAAACAGTTAATTTCCGCTAAAACGACTTTTCAAAATTTAAATAAACTTGGTTTTTATTGGTGCTGTACATAGAAGGTATGTTACTGTCCACTTTTTTATATTGGTAATTTAACCGTGGGGTAATGCCCCAAATGTGCCAATCACGCTTCCACAGTGACAGCGACACGCCCAACTCATCATCAGATCGCACCACAGTTAAAGGGATAATATCACCAATGATTGCTGTGCCTTGATAATCACGCCTGCCAAAGGTCAGCCCCACACGGCTTGAGATGCCCTTTTGCCATTCTTGCCCCATGCCAACACGCAGCGCTTTATAATGATAGGCATGATGACGGGCGGCAGCGTTATCTTGGCTGATGTCCGCCCCTGCATAAACATAACGTTTGGGATTGGTCAGCCAAATATGCGTTAAAGATAATAAATAACTGTCACCGTCCAAGCTGTGATAATCCTGATAGCAGTTATCGGCATATTCAAAAGCCACGGACGTTTGGTGTTTAGGATTTAGCCAACGGGCGTATTCTGTACGCACACCCCATGCGTCCTTATAGCTTTGGTTGGCATAACTGCGAAATTCATAAAATGGCAATACCGCCACACGGCTTTTATCATCTTGGTACACATACCCTGCGGACGTGCGGTTAATGAGATCGTTATAGTCGTGATTATCCCAATAATATTTACCAAATAACTCATTACCAAGGCTTAAATAATGGTTGCCCGTCACATTAACGTCCTTTTGAGCGGTCAAGCCATAAGAGATGCCATGAGCGGACTGCGGTAACATACTGTCGCTTTTGACAAAGGGGGTGTCAGCGATGTTTTTGTCGTGGGTGGCGTTATTGACGTTATTATCATTTAGGTAATTGAGCGAAAAATTTAGCGTGCTTTTGCCCCGTTTTCGTAGGGCGGTCAAAAATAAATCGGATAATTCTTGCACAAATGCTGGCGGATTATCGCTTTTTACTTTTTCAAATTGGGCTTTGGCATTGGCGTTTTGTTTATCGTCAAACAGCACCTTGGCAAGTTCAAAGCGAATGGGCGTAAGCTCGGGATTATCGGCTAGGATTTTGCGATAAATGGCGATCGCCCCTTTTAAATTGCCTTGCTTTTCAAAAATCACTGCTTTTGCGTATTGTAGGGTAATGGGGTCGGGGTTGGGCTGGCTTTGGTACAGTGGCAGTAGCTGTGCGATGATCTGTTCGTCTTTATCAAGGATTGCCCTATCTAATGTCTGCTGTAGGTCATCAGTTTCGGGCGTGGCGTGGGTTTGCGGTGTGGTGGTCATGGGCGTGTCATCTGTGGTAATGACAGGCAAAGCAATCTTTGGCATGGGTTCGGGGGTATTTGGCGGTATTTGGGCAAAACTTGTTTGATAAGCCACAATCCCCAACAGTGCCATAAAAAGTTGATTAAATTTCATAAAATCAGTCTTAATATACAACAAAAACCCTTATAAAAAAGGGTTTTTGTTTATCGGATAAAGGATAGGGATTATTCTACTTTTGAGCCACTAAAGGACGCACCAATAGCCACTGATGAGAATAAGGCTTTACCTGCCACTTCTTTTGCCCCTTGACCCATAAAGCGCCCATCATAAACGCCACTGGCATCAATATTGGCACTGGTGTAATCACTATATCTAGTAAAGCCAGTAACATTAGCCAAACCACTAAAACCAATCGCTCCACCATCATTGACGATATGAGCTTCTTTTAGACCGATATTAAAGTTACCATCTGTAATACTACCTGAAACTTTTCTAGTATCAAAGTTCGCTTGAATATTGGTATTAGCCTCTGACACTCTAGCATTATGATAATAATTATTAACAATCAAACCTTTACCCACATAATTTGCCGTACCTTTTAGGGTTGCCAATTCATTGGCGTTGGTGGCACGTCCTGCATAGCCAACCAACGTTTTATCTGCTGCAATATGATAAGCGGAAATGGCAATAATCGCAGCATTAGACAGATTGTTACTATATATATTATACGACACCCCCTTACTTACATTTACTGTTTTACTGCCTGATCCATCTAGGGGCATATAAGTATCTTTAATAGGATCGCTAACTACGCCTGTATCTTTATCGGTAGTTACTTCCAATATTCTATCAAAGTTGCCAGCATTTCCACTCACATAACCAAGGTGCGATTTATAAGCTTCGGGCTGTTTGGCTTTAGCTTCTGCTTCCGCCTTGGCTTTGGCTTCTGCTTCTAGGCGAGCTTTTTCGGCTTCCGCTTTTGCCTTGGCTTCTGCCTCAGCTTTGGCTTTAGCTTCGGCGGCGGCTTTTGCGGCAGCTTCCGCTTTTGCTTTGGCTTCGGCTTCTGCCTTAGCTTTTGCCTCTGCTTCGGCTTTGGCTTTATCTTCTGCGGTGGTGTTGGTGGTTGGTTTGGTTGGAATGGTGGTAGGATTGTTGGTTGGGGTATCGGACGAACCACTGCTACACGCCATGATACTAAAGGCTAGGACAGTTAAGGTGCCGATTTTGCTAAGATTGGATAAATACATTTGTTACTCCCTAAAAGTATGGAACATTTTAGGGTGGGGAGGGTCTAGCAACTTTTTTTGGTTGGCAAGAGACCCCCCCCCTGAGATTTTGAGTGTATAATGGTACACTAATGCACAAAAATACACATTCGTATTACGTTTGTTATTCTTACGCAATTTATGTCATAAATCAAGCGTATTTTGCTTAAATTATGCCAATATTTACAAAATACAACAGTTTGTAAAAATAAACGGCTAGGATATGACGATAGATTACAAAGTGGTTGGTTTTTGTGCAAAAAAAATGACCTTGATAAACACCAAAGCCATTTTTAACATAAATCCTACAACCCAGCCTTTAAACTCGCCTGTATAAACTTATCCAAATCGCCATCAAGCACCGCTTGGGTATTGGACGTTTCTACCCCTGTGCGCAAGTCCTTGATACGAGCGTCATCAAGCACATAAGAGCGGATTTGACTGCCCCAACCGATGTCGGATTTGCTGTCTTCTAGAGCCTGCTGTTTTTCCATGCGTTTTTGCATTTCAAGCTCATAAAGCTTAGCACGCAACATTTTCATGGCGGTGTCTTTGTTGGCGTGCTGACTGCGTTCATTTTGGCACGCCACGACCACGCCCGTGGGCTGGTGAGTGATACGCACGGCACTATCGGTGGTATTGACGTGCTGACCGCCCGCCCCACTAGAGCGATAGGTATCGATACGCAAATCGGCAGGGTTGATGTCAATTTGTACATTGTCATCAATCTCAGGCGACACAAACACAGCAGCAAAGGACGTATGGCGACCGTTATTGCTGTCAAAGGGCGATTTACGTACCAAGCGATGTACGCCAATCTCGGTACGTAGCCAGCCAAAGGCATAATCACCCTTTACCGCAATGGTTGCCGACTTAATGCCTGCCACACCGCCTTCAGAAACTTCCAAAACTTCTGCCTTAAAGCCATGACTTTCGCACCAACGCAGATACATACGCAGTAGCATTTGTGACCAGTCTTGGGCTTCTGTACCGCCCGAACCTGCTTGAATGTCAAGATAGCAATTATTAGCGTCCATCTCGCCACTAAACATGCGCTTAAACTCAAGGTCTTCTACCTTGGCGGTGGCGGTGTCAAGCTCGCTTTGTACATCAATGAGTAGGCTTTCGTCATCTTCTTCTAGGGCAAGCTCTAGCAGATCGCTTGCGTCTTGTAGCGTGCGCTCAAGGCTTTCTATGGTGTCAATGATACTGTCAAGCAGGGCTTTTTCTTTGCTGATTTTGGTGGCGGTATCGGGATCGTTCCAAATCTCGGGGTTTTCTAGTTCAAGATTGACTTCTTCTAGGCGTTCTTTTTTGCTGTCAAAGTCAAAGATACCCCCGAAGCTCTAACCCACGGCTGGATAAGTCTTTGATTTGTTCACTAAAGCTTGCAATTTCCATAAAATTTCCTTAAAAATAAATACATTAAAATGAAGTATTGTTTTAAAATTAAACTTCCATTTTCCAATCAAACGGCATTTGATGATGTCCACGCAATGTCATCATCAGCGTCTGTTTCATGTGCTGTAACACTTCAGCGGTATAAGGCACAGCAGGCGTGCCCCAAACAGGATTTGGCCAACGGCTGTCGTTTTGGTAACGCACGATATGATGAAAATGCAGTTGTGGCACTTGATTGCCAAGGGCGGCAACGTTCATTTTATCCGCCCCAAAGATTTTTGCCATTTGACTAGAAAGCCAGCTAGACTCACGCAAAAACTGCACTTGGTCGGCAGGGCTTAATTCATAAATCTCTTTAATGCCTGACACTCGGGGCACAAGGATTAGCCACGGAAATTGACAATCATTCATCAAACGCACGGTAGATAAAGGAAAATCGCCCACTAAAAAAGTATCTTTGGCAAGTGTTGGGTGTAATTGAAACATTATGTACTCTTTATAAGTTTGTAAAATCAACCGATTATTGTAACATAGTTTGGGTGGTTTTTATGGGTTTTTAGTTTGATAAATTACTCTGTTTTGCCAAATCCTTTAACAGATCTGACACCGCCCCGATACGCTCTTTTAGCCCCATGACCGCCGCAAACGTCCGCTTTAGTCCTGTTGCCCCATTCATGCGGTAGCCGTCTTGGGATTGCACCAGTTTAATGATTGCCATGGCGTCCACGGGGGTATCGGGCTTAAATTCTAGTATCATGACAGTTTCGCTGACATCAATTTTACTGATGGCAAGCGGTTTGGCAAGGATACGCAGTTTATGCACGTCAAATAAGTTTGCCGCTTGGGTCGGTAGCACGCCAAAACGGTCTATCAGCTCGGTACGCAGGTCAGTAAGCTCGCTCATCTCATCGGCATTGCCAATGCGTTTATAAAACAAAAGACGCTCATG
>RRZT010878024.1_pt1 | contig 25001 bp, 28 predicted proteins | sample 2165551 | NCBI WGS metagenome assembly RRZT01 (sample SAMN10456910, study PRJNA506462) | wastewater metagenome | biome: wastewater; feature: sludge; material: wastewater sludge; isolation source: wastewater sludge with Escherichia coli K12::gfp cells carrying plasmid... | place: USA: Moscow, Idaho... | reverse complement strand
CAGGCCAATGTTCGACCACATCTTGCGTTTGGCATGATTGCACGCGGTAACCACGAATTCGGCAGCGAGGTAGATCGAGCCAGTCTCAAAAGACTCAGTAGCGTAGCCGCCGTCCCAGCCCTGAGAGGGGTCGTCATAGCCACCAGGCTTGATGGTCATACGCACCGGCACAACTGTGCCCTTGGGGATCAGATCAAAGCCAGATTGCTGAGACTCGGCGTCGTTGAAGTCATTCCAGTTATTCGTTGTCATAGCTATTACTCCTGAGATTCGATATGTGTGGGTGTTGGGGTGGTGGCGCTGACAGGCGCAATTGATGCGCCTGCGCACTTGGCAATCAACGCACCGAGATGCGGCGGCTCCAGCAGGTCGAGACGTCCGCTGCGGTCTTTAGCCGGAAAGCCATAAGGATTGATCGTGTTCGTGACAAAGGCACGGTAGGTACTACCGTCCTCGGCCTTAATCTCGGCCAGCGTCACAACCTCGTCGACGATGCCGGGTAGTTCCAGACTGGTTTTGCTGCCTTCTATCTGCGGTACAAACACCTTGCGGTTGTAGTCATCAAGACGTTCGTCAAGGATGGCCACGAACACCACGTTTTTGCCGCGTGCGTGCTGCAAATGCGTCAATGCGCTGATCATTTCCTGGCCGAGCAAGCCATAGGCCGCGCGCAGGTCAGGCTTGCCGGATCGGTCGCTAACTGTACCCGGCTGTGTCTTGCACCACGCGAAGCATTGGCGGGACAGCTGCGTGATCGAGTCAAGGAAGAAAGTCTGGTAGCGGTCGAGTTGCGCTGTGTCGCCAAACTGCTCAATCACGTGGTCGTAGTGCGCCTGCGAGAAGGCGCTATCAGGCGGTAGCGACTTGTCCGGCCCCGCGAGGAACACGAAGAAGTCTCGGCTCTCTGGCCATGATGCTGGCCGGATGGTGTCGCACGGCCAGTCAGCTACAGCCAGATCACCGGCCTCGATGTCAATGAACAGCGTGGTAGCAGGATCGAGATCTTTAAGCCGGGTGGTTTTGCCAATACCGGATTTGCCCAGCATCAAGAGCTTGACACCCTTGCGCTCGGCCATGCGCTGTTGCGCGGAAATGATGGGAAGGCTCATCACGCGGCCTCCTTGATCTTATCGACAACGGCAGGATTCCAGAGGATCTGGTAGCCACTGTGGCCGTTGCGCGAATACGGCATGGCTTCGGCCCAGGCTTCACCGGCATCGCTCAATTCCCACTCATCGCGATCGTTGCGGATCTGAAACCCATTGGCCGCCAGCAACTGGTTGGTGGCTTTGGCCGAGCGATTAAGCAGCTTGCCCAGTTGAGTGGCGTTCAGCGCGCAAATTGGCTCGTTGGCGAAAGGCAGTGCGCGGCGCAACACTTCCGTGGTGATGCCAGTGTTCTCCTGGATGCAGGTAAGCGTGGCGGCGGCTGCAACGCCCGCTTTCACACCCGGCACCTTCGCCACAGCCTCGCCGATCAGCAGGATGGCCGACACGCGGTCTTGGGTAGGTGCAGGCAAGGTAGCCAGCGCACTGGGGGCTGCGTAGCTTCCTGTCTTGCGAATGGCAGGCAACACTTCACTGGTTACCCAACGCTTAAATCGTTTGGCGGCTTCTTTGGTGCTGCCGAGGATCAGCGTGTAGAGGCCTGACTCGTTGATGAAGTTGGCGCGTTGCTGGCGACCAAGTGTATCGATGACCTCACGTTTCGTTAGGTCATCGGAATCGACGTGATCAGCGACGGCTTTGTGAGGGTTGCTAAACTCCAGTGCCGAACAGACGTCATTGGCGTTGAACCACGGCTGGCCGGAGTCGTCGAGTTGCACGCGAACCGCGTGAGCATCGAACTGGAAGGGAATGATTGCGTTCATGCTGATTACTCCGAATCAAAAGAAAGGGTGAAAGACGGTTTGCCAGAATCCACGGTGCGAGCAGCGGAGAACTGCTGCTGCAATGCTGGTGGCCAGTTCGTGAAACGGGATTCGGATACGGACAACTTGACGTCGATGTAGACATCGACCCTCTCGCCCGAGGCCACAATGCGTTCGGAGATCTCGGCCAGTTGCTGCTGGTTCCAGATGACTTTCTTGGGCAACTCGAACTTGACCTTCAAGCCATCTGCCTGGATATAAGCAGTGCCAAAATCGCGTCCGCTGTCACGCAAGGCTGCGCGCGCCTGTTCGCCAAAGCGCTGCTCCAGTGCGGCATCCACTTTGCTACGCGCGCTTTTAAGCCAAGCAATTGCCTTGTCGAGTTCAGTGTCAACCTGGCAGAGCTGGGGGCCAGAAAGTTGAGACAATTGATTCACCGACATTTCGGCGATGTCAGCGGGAAAGATAGTGATGTCACTCATGACCATCCTCCTCATTGGTAGGCTCGAGCCGATGTTGAGTGCCGCGACACGCGACGCTCAAATGCTTCGACTTCGGAGATCAGGTAAGTAACACGCGCGCCGAGCTTGCAAAAAACAGGACCGAGCTGTTCCTGCCGCCAACGGCGCAGGGTTTTGACGGAAAGCCCCCAGCGAGCGGCGAGCTCGTTTTCGTCAAGGGCGATGCGCTGTGGCGCACCAGTTTTGGCCTGACTATGGCCAGATATTGCAGTAGTGAAGTGAGTTTGCATTGCGATGTGCCTCCTTTATGAAATGGGCACATCGAAGTATCCGCACAGTTTTATGTGTCATTTATGTTTGATTTATGGGTGCATTTATGTGTTGCGCCTTACCCTGTACTTGCTACGCTTAACAAGTTCGAGCACTTCCTCGCGAACAGCCTTTCCTCCGAACGCGTCATCGAAGGATTGAAAACCTGTGTTAACGGTGGTTGCACCATTGACCTCCGCCCAAGACATTACTGGCGGAGGGCTGCCTTCAGTGCCCCACATGTACTTGAGGATCTTTGCGCGCGCTTCCGTCAGACAAATGGACGATTTGAAGTGCGGTAGCTTGAGTCGAGTGCCGCTGAAAAACTGTTCCGGCTCCAGCTCGCCAATTGGTGAAACGTATCCACTAATGACACGATCGAATGCATCGGCATCAAAGTAATCTGTTCTATCAACGGCACGAATGTATTCATCGAGGCCACGCAGCATATGATCACGTGGCAGCGAAGCATTCGTTCGACTTGGGCACAGAACAACGCCACCACGTGACCACACAGAGTCGGCAAGTACTGCGGCAACCTTATCCCGAGGTGCGCGTGACCATGCTCGCGCAATAAATACCGGTGCAAAATTATGTGTTCCAGCGATACGCTGTTCACCAAGATGCCACAGATGATTCGGTATACGGCAAATGTTGCTGGAGCGTCTCCTATCCTCAATGCCGATCAACGCCGACAGATCCGCAAGCCACGAACCTATCACGATGGAATAGAGGGCGATCCCTGCCAATGGTTGGACGACAGTTCTGCCATTCAGAGGACTGCAGTAGCTGTAGCGATTGGCATCCACGTCGACATCTACTTCGACCTCTTGCTCGGAATCGAGAAACGGCACCATCACATGTGTGAGATGACCCGCAGGCACAATCCATCGACGCTGAACAAACTGCTGGTGGTCGCGCCCAAACCTGTCGGCCAGTACAGATGCGTCGAGCCGTGGAAGATTGTCCAGCGCACAGAAAAAACTCAGATGCGGCGATGTCATCGGTATCCTCCTCAGAACTGACTCAGTACGCCTATCTTGATGAGCTGTTCCTGCACGCGCTTGCGATCTTCGTCCGTCCTGCTCTTGTCATTCAGTCCGTTCGGCGCGGTGATCTGAACCGCGACGTTGTGCGCCTTGCGATGTTGCGTTTTGGACATTTTCATGACCAGTTTCACCTGTACGAGCGCGTACTGACTCAGATCTTTGTCGCCGAAATCCTCACAAGCAATCTGATAAATGTTCCTAGTATCACGCCGATCACGGGTAATTTGCATCTTGTTGGATAGCTGCCGCACCACATCACGCCCGCCGTACTCTGTGGTCTGCTCGTACGGCTTGGCCACCGTGATCTGCAGAATCGAGATGTCGTCGACGCCTGCGACACGGTTACATTTGAGGCAGTTGAGCATATCGGAGGTCGCAAAGCCGAGCAGATCGAACTGTCGCATTGGCATGTCCTCGATCTGGCCATCGTGCGCTAGCGCGACATCGCGAAAAACGGTGGCCAGCTCACGGCGCGCCTCCCGTTCCTCGCAGAACACACTGAGCGAGCCAGTCTCCGGCTCCCACGAGAAGCGTGCCGACATTGCAGCAGGTTCCTCGTGGTCGACGACATGCCCATTCGTCACTTGCTGAAACGTTGCAGTCTTGCCATTGAAGGTCGCCGTCAACGTGTGCAACTGCTCCGACTGGCAGACTTCGCAATCATCATCCTGCTCGCATGAAAGATTGCGGCGCGTGAATTGCTCGATCAGGGTTTGATCCTTCAACACCTTCGGGAACAACTCGGCAATGCGCACGCGCAAGATCTCCTGTACATCGGGCCCAGTCTTCGGCACGATGCCCTTGGGGCCCAGGTAGTGGCTGGAGTAGTGGTCGCTTTTCCACTGGCGATGCATCACTTGCAGATGCTCAGCCTGATCGAAGCGTTCGTCGCGGCGGGCGCCTTGCTCTGGAAAGTCCTGCAAGAGGTGCAGATACAAGGCGCGGCTGTAGCGGTCGCTGGGCGCAGCCAGCACGGCGGCATCGTCCGCACGATCCTCATTGAGCAGGGATAAGACGGCCTGTGCCCCATAGTCATCGTCAAGGAGCATCACTCGCTCGGCGGCACACTCGATGCGATTCAGGGTTGTCTCCTCCAATTCACCAACGGCATGAAAAAACGCCTTGCGCGACTCGATTGGCAACTTGCCGCCGTTGGCTACTTCCACCATTCTCTTTAGCTCCGGCAATGCCGTCGCACTGGTGCGCTCGATCAGATCTACCAAGAGCCCCGGGTGCGTGGCCTTACGTACAAGACTGACGAAGTTCTCTGCGTTCGGCAGGATGTTTGCGCCGTCATCAGATCGCAACTTCCGCGCACGTTTCGGCGAAGGCTTGCTCGTCGCCACGCCGGATTTTTTCTTGGTATTAGAGACTTGGTCAGATGACATAGGTAAGCTCCTTTAATAAAGTGCGCGATTGCGCGAACTATTAATCACATAACTCAAAAAATGCCGACACGCGGTCGGCTCTGTTGATGAAAAATCATGCCCAGTGCATCGTGGCCTCTTGAGTGGTCAGGCCGTATCGGTTCAAACGCACTTGGATGAATCGGCGATTGACACCGAAACGCGTGGCTAAGGCTTTCTCGAAGCGTTCCATATCGAACATACCCATCTCTGCGTCCGCAGTAATGCGCAGTGCCGTGCCGGGGTGGTAGGCATCTGTGGATGGATGGCGATGGATGGTAATGTTGTGCATGGGCGCCAGTTCTTCAACGGCAGCAATGATACGTTGCCGGGGCACGAGCAAGGAACCCATGAACTCATTGGCTCGTAGCTCGGCAAAGTGTTCTTCCGTCGTTGGCTTCGCAGATAGTGCCTTGGATAGGTGCTCGCTATCGGGCGTCGTGGTGCGGTAGGCGCGTTTCATCGTCGGTTCGACATCATCGAACAACCCGGGGCCTTTGCTGCCTTGGACGATCCAGCCGGGGGCATCAAATACGGCGTGACCCAGTTCGTGGGCTAAGGTGCTAAGAGCCAGCAGATCGCTGAGAATCTCGCCTACAGGCGAGATAGAAACCATTGCGGCGTCAGGCATTGCGGGGTCAAACTCACAGACGCCGAATACATGGTTGCCGAGCTCATCATGCACAGGGTAGTCGGTGCTGACCTCCAACGCAAAATCGATACCGTTGATTTTCAAGCCAGATATCTGGCGCAGCGCATCAAAAGAAACGGTATCGATGTCATCTGCGACCAGTTGCTGGCGCGCAGTCGCGGCGATTCGCTCAACCTCGATGTGCTTGATATACAGGGGGCACTTCCGGTCGCAGCACCGATAGTCAAGGGTCAGTGTCGCCATTTACTTTTTCTCCGACACGTTCCGGCGGTACATCCGAACCAGGTTGCCAACATCGTTGCGGATATCGGGCGGCAGACGACTGGCCTTAACGAAAGCATCGTCAACACTAATACCAAGAATCTCGGCCGCTTTGTGGATCAGCTCGTCCTTGGGTGGTTTCTCCATATCGCGCTCTATGCGCGACCAGTAGGCGGGCGATATTTCCAGCTTGCGCGCAAAGTCATTCATCTGAATGCCTTTTTCTTGGCGCTTCTCGCGAATGAATGCTCCAAAGGACATGACTGTTTCCTAATTGCGTGATTTGTTAATTTTTTGATTCTAGAGCAAGAAGATTCATCAGTCAACTGTTTCGTAAACGCACAATTATCTTGCCCAATTGCCCTGCGTTGCCATCCGCTTCGGACGTTCTGCTTCACCATCCCTGACTGTTGCAATTCCTCGGAGCCCATCATGAAAAATCTCGAACTCGCATCTCCCTCGAAGATGAGCGCCAGTGCCCGTGCTGACGAAATAGCCACCATTCTTGCAGCCGTCATCATTCGCACGCTCCTCACTAGCAAGCAAACTCAAAGAGCAATTGACCTTGACTTTCTGCCCGACCAGCGCGTTCATACAACCCCCTATCAAGAGGAGAAGTTGTAATGAACGATAAACAAGCATCTGTCGCCGCACGTGTAGCCGAGTTGTCCTGCCTGCCGATGTCCGAGCTCTGGACTGTGTGGGATCAGTATTTCCCGCGCCGCCCCATAAACCCCAATCGTGTCTTTATCGAGTCACGCATCGCCTACAAGGTGCAAGAGGAAGCGTTTGGTGGTTTATCAGACACCGTTCGCCATCGATTGGAAACCATTGGAGCCAGGCATTCCAGGATCAAGTTGCGTGCACGGCCACGCGACATCAACTTTGTGCCTGGCACCGTGCTGCTGCGCGAATGGGGTGATCGTGAGCACAAGGTACTGGTTACCGCCGAAGGCCTGTTCGAATACGAGGGCAGCACCTTCAAGAGTTTGACTGCAGTGGCCCGGCAGATTACTGGTGCCCATTGGTCAGGACCTATGTTCTTTGGCCTGAACAAAAAGGCAGGTGCGTAATGATCGACAACAGCCAAATCGCCAGCCCCAAAGCACGCAAACGCTGCGCCGTCTACTGCCGTGTGTCGTCCGACGAACGTCTTGATCAAGAGTTCAATTCCATCGACGCTCAGAAGGAAGCAGGCCACGCATACGTTGCCAGCCAACGTGCCGAGGGCTGGATTCCGGTAGCCGATGACTACGACGACCCCGGATTCTCCGGAGGCAACACAGATCGACCGGGGCTCAAACGCCTGATGGCCGACATTGAGCACAGCCAGATCGATATCGTGGTGGTCTATAAGATTGACCGCCTAACGCGCAGCTTGTCCGACTTCTCCAAGATGGTCGAGGTATTCGAGCGCCACGGCGTTTCGTTTGTGTCGGTCACACAGCAATTCAACACCACTACCTCTATGGGACGGCTGATGCTCAACGTACTGCTGTCCTTTGCGCAGTTCGAGCGCGAGGTCACCGGCGAGCGCATCCGCGACAAAATCGCAGCCGCCAAGCGCAAAGGAATGTGGATGGGTGGCGTGCCACCCTTGGGCTACGATGTCGACAATCGTCTGCTGGTTATCAACGACACCGAGGCTGCGGTAGTGCGACGCATCTTCGAGGAAATGTTGACCATTGGCTCGCCCACCAAAATTGCCGCCAATCTAACGCTGGAAGGGATTACTACCAAGGCGTGGAAGACCCAAAACGGCCAAATGCGAACTGGAGCGCGCATCGACAAGAAGTATTTGCACAAGCTGCTGCGCAACCGCATCTACCTTGGTGAGTTATCGCACCAAGGCAACTGGTATCCCGGCGTGCATCAAGCCATCATTGACCCCGGTCTATGGGGTCGGGTTCACGAGGTGTTGGCCAAGGACGGTCACACCCGGGCAGTGGAAACCAAAATCCGGTCGCGCACCGACGCGCTGCTACGTGGCTTGCTGTACGCGCCATCAGGCGAACGTATGTACACGACCTACTCGCGCAAGAACGGGCGCAAGTACCACTACTACGTGTCCAAGTCGGAAGCACGATTCGGCGCACCGGGTAAAAGTTATGAACGCCTGCCCGCGCCTGAGATCGAGAGCGCAGTTGTGGCTCAGATCCGCACAGTGTTGACCAGCCCGGAGTCAGTCACTGCGGTAGTGCGGCACATCCAGCGTACCGGTGTCCAGATTGACGAAGCCATGACTGTAATGGCGATGGGACGACTCAACAATGTGTGGGATCAATTGTTCCCGGTTGAGCGCCACCGCATCACCAATCTAATGATCGAGCGCATTGATCTTGTTCACGCGGGCGAAGTGCAAGGGATCAAGGTGAAGTGGCGGGAGCTCGGTTGGAAGGCACTGATACAGGAATTTGCCCCTGACAGCATTGGGGCCGAGTTAATTGAGGTGGAGGTCTGATGGATGAGTCTCTGGAAACCTTTGTGCCTCTGAGGTTTCGCCGCCGGGGCGTCCGGCGTGTGGCCTCCGACGAACGCAGTGTCCATGACGTAACACTAATCGATGGTCTGGCACGCGCTTTCTATTGGCAGCACTTGCTTGATATTGGCGCGATGCAGAGTGGTTCGGCCATTGCGCGCGCCGAAAAACTGCATAGTTCTGTGGTCACTGAATTAATGCGACTCACATTGCTTGCGCCCGACATCATTGAAATGCTGATGTCTGGCCAGCAGCCACGCAGAATGAGTTTGATCTGGTTTCAGCGCAATCCGCTGCCGGTAGATTGGTCGAAGCAGCGCCAGATTGTGCAAAGTTTTGAGGAGGATGCATGAGCAAGAAACACCGTGGTCAAATAAAAGGTGATCCTGTTACGTATCAGACACCACTGCCTGCTGGCGGCGTGCAGCTGGAAACATTCCTGCCCTGGACATTGGTGCACCGTGGCTTTAAGAAGCAAGTTATCACGCCACTGGATGCGCCGCAGGAATTTCTGGACGAAGCGCTCCACGAACAGCAGGTACGGGAAATGAGGCAAGATACACCCTTGATGCGGGCGCTTGGCCTCGCACATCACTGGCAGCGCCTGCTGGACGAAGGGCGATTTGGCTCGATGACCGAGATCGCAGTGGCCGAAGGCATCGACCTCGGTCAAGCCAGCAAGATGAGTCGACTGGCGCAATTGGCTCCCGATCTGATTGAAGCCATCGCCTTCGGACGCCTTGAAGTAGGCATCAGCCAATTACTGCAGGGCAAGTTATCGGCGTCTTGGTTGCTACAGCGTGAATCGCTGCTAACAAGCTTGTGCTGACTGTCCGCTAACTGCATTGCGCCGCCGCAGGGCGGCTTTTTTGTGTTTTTTTCTTTCTCGGTCGCGCCCGCTAGAGCAAGCGAAAACACAAACCTATGGCTCGAAAAGCCGCGCAGATCCACGACTTTGTGCCTTGAATACTCAAGAGGAAAACAGAGAACAGAGAGAAAAAAAGGAGAAAAATGCGCCTGAATTCTCGACTTAGGAAGATGCCTGCTCAAGAGGCTATGCCAGAAACCCGCGCCAACACTGGCGTTGCGGGCAGAAAAAAGCCCAACCGATAATGGTTGGGCTTAGGGTAACTGGTGGAGCTGGCGGGATTTGAACCCGCGTCCACGAGCCTTGTTCGTACAGTTCTACATGCGTAGCCGGCTGCTTTAATCTTGTTTGCTGCGCCGCACAGCGGCACGCTGCGCAACAAACCAGTGCCCTTGAGTTTTGCGCCGCATCAAGGCACCCGATGCGTTGCTAGTCAATGTAGTATGACCTTGCAGCCTGGATAGCTTGCGCTACCCTTGCCCAGCCCATTGACCTGCTGTTGCAAGGCTCACCGGATTAAGCGGCGAGTGCGAAACGTTCGTCGTTTGCAGTTAGTTTTGTGAACCGAGATTTACGAGCGTGACTCAAGCTCGGCATGCTCCGCAACGCTTCCGAACCCATGTCGAAACCAATGCAGCCCCAAGCCGCGCATTGTAGCTGCTTGCGCAAGTTTATGCACGCGCCTTGTGCGCAGAGGCGGGTTTGTGTGGTGTTTTGGCCGCATAGGCGGCTGTTTTTGCAGCGTTTTGTTTGGGTTTAGTGCTTGTTGCTGTGGCAGTTGCTGCCGTCGCGTTGCGTTGTTTTGTTTCGGGTTGCTTTGCCTTGGGTAGACTGGCTTTGGGTGCGGTGGTTTTATTCTTGTAGCCGCAACTGTTGGCTACGGCGCAGCGCCAGCATTCGGGCGTGCGGGCTTTGCAGATGTAGCGGCCGTGCAAGATGAGCCAGTGGTGGGCATGTTGCATGAAGGCTTCGGGAATGCGTTTGAGCAGCTTGCGCTCTACGTCTAGCGGGGTTTTGCCAGGGGCTAGGCCTGTGCGGTTGCCTAGGCGAAAGATGTGGGTGTCTACTGCCATGGTGGGTTGCCCGAAGGCTACATTGAGTACGACGTTGGCAGTTTTGCGGCCTACGCCTGGCAGGGCTTCAAGCGCTTCGCGGTTATCGGGTACTTGGCTTTGGTGTTGTTCTAGCAGTATTTGGCAGGTTTGCAGGATGTGTTTGGCTTTGCTGCGGTACAGCCCGATGGTTTTGATGTGCGCTTCCAATCCCTCTTGCCCTAGTTGCAGCATGGCTTGCGGGGTGTTGGCTACCTTATAGAGCGTTTGTGTGGCTTTATTAACGCTGACATCAGTAGCCTGTGCGCTGAGTAGCACGGCGATAAGCAGTTCAAACGGGCTGGAGTAAACCAGCTCGGTTTGCGGATGGGGGTTGGCCGCTTGCAGGGTGCTGAAAAACTGGATGATTTGTTCTTTTTTCATGGTGTTGGCCTGTTTCAAGGCTGGTTTGCCGCGTATTTTGCACTGCGGCTGCTCTGCGCGGAGGTGAAGCGGCTTTTTCCTGTGTGATTTTGCGGGCATTTTGCTGTTTTTGTTTTGCCACATAAACTCCTTACAATGCCCGCGAGGTTTCAAAAGCCAAGACCTGCCCTTTTTAGCATGGTCTTTTTGCTTGCAGCTTTGCTCTGCTGTCGAATTTCGTCTGATGCAAGGATTGCGGTTTTTTTGCTGTTTTTTGCTGTAGTTGCATTCCTCGATAAAGCGGGTTTGCTGCTTTTGTGGATTTTTATGGCTTTTTGAAGCAAATATTCCTGTATTTGGCAGGTTTTATATACGTTTATGCCATGCGCTGCCCGCCAGCGCAGTGCCGCAAGCATTTGTGCAAGCGTTGCAGGCGGTGCTTCAGCAAGCCATTTATTACTGGCTTGCAAGCGCTGCAGGTATGCCCAGCAGTCTACGGTCTAAGTTCTAAGGTCTAAGGAGAATGGTTCAATGAAAGCACTGGTCGCCGTTAAGCGCGTGGTGGATTACAACGTGAAGGTGCGGGTTAAGTCTGATAACAGTGGCATGGATGTTGCCAATGTGAAGATGAGTATGAATCCGTTTGACGAGATTGCCGTTGAAGAGGCTGTGCGCTTGAAAGAAAAAGGCATTGTTTCCGAGGTGATTGCCGTTTCTTGCGGCGTAGCGCAATGCCAAGATACGCTGCGCACGGCTATGGCTATGGGTGCAGACCGCGCTATTTTGGTCGAGTCTGATGAAGAGCTTCAGCCACTGGCCGTAGCCAAGCTGCTCAAGGCGCTGGTCGATAAAGAGCAACCACAGCTTATTTTTCTGGGCAAGCAAGCTATTGATGACGATGCCAACCAAACTGGCCAAATGCTGGCTGCCTTGTGCGACATGCCCCAAGGCACGTTTGCCAGCAAGGTTGATATTGCTGACGGCAAAGCCACTGTGGTGCGCGAGGTTGATGGCGGGCTAGAAACCGTCTGCCTGCACCTGCCCGCAGTTATTACCAGCGACTTGCGCTTAAACGAGCCACGCTACGTTACGCTGCCCAACATCATGAAGGCCAAGAAAAAAGAAATCGCCACCACTACCCCTGCAGAGCTGGGCGTGGATGTGGCACCGCGCTTGAAAACGCTCAAAATGCAAGAGCCACCCAAACGCGCTGCAGGCATCAAAGTGCCCGATGTTGCCACCTTGGTAGATATGCTGAAAAACACTGCCAAAGTCATCTAAACACCACCCGCGCCCCAACACCCATAACAAAGCCAACAACAACGCCGCAGGAGAAACTCTCATGACAGTGCTGGTCATTGCCGAACACGACAACACCCAACTCGACCCATCTACCCTTCACGCCGTAGCCGCTGCAAGCCAATGCGCTAATGATGTGCATGTGCTGGTTGCAGGCTGCCACGCCGCTGCCGTTGCCAGCGCTGCTGCCAGCATTGCAGGCGTAAGCAAAGTGCTGCACGCCGATGGCGAAACCCATGCAAACACACTACCAGAAAATGCGGCAGCACAAGTATTGGCGATAGTTGCAGCACAAGCAGGCGCTTACAGCCACATCTTGTTTGCAGCCACTGCCAACGGCAAAAACATTGCCCCGCGCGTAGCTGCCAAACTTGACGTTGCGCAAATCAGCGACATCAGCAAAATCGTATCTGCCGATACTTTCGAGCGCCCCATCTACGCTGGCAACGCCATAGCCACCGTGCAAAGCAGCGACGCAACCAAAGTCATCACCGTACGCGCCACCTGCTTTGATGCAGCCGCCGCCACTGGTGGTAGTGCAACGGTAGAAAGCATTGCGCCTGTAGCCGACAGCGCCATCGCAACCTTTACCAGCCGCGAATCTGCCAAGTCCGACCGCCCCGAGCTCACCGCCGCACGCGTCGTCGTATCTGGCGGCCGCGCCTTGGGCAGCGCCGAGCAATTCAACGCACTGCTCACCCCGCTGGCTGACAAACTCGGCGCAGCCATCGGCGCCAGTCGCGCGGCTGTAGATGCAGGCTACGCCCCTAACATGCTGCAAGTCGGGCAAACAGGCAAAATCGTTGCCCCCGAGCTGTATATAGCCTGCGGCATTAGCGGCGCTATCCAGCACCTGGCAGGCATGAAAGACAGCAAAGTCATCGTCGCAATTGACAAAGACTCCGATGCGCCCATAGCCAGCGTCGCCGACTACTTTCTGGAAGCCGACGTGTTTGAAGCCCTGCCCGAGCTAGTCAAACAACTTTAATCAGCCCTCACGCCCGCCCTGCCGCACCAAGACAGGGGCAAGTGCCAACGCAAACCGCATGCAGCAATGCGCCAAGCACTTGGCTCTGCTCCACCTTGTGCAACCGCACTTGCTTGGCTACTTGTTTTAATATGAATATTAGATTAATTAATACAATCTGCTTATAAAACAAACAACAGCCTTGCCAACATAGTTTGCAACCAACTTACAACTACTAAAAAATCCCAATAAAACAACAACTTGCAGCAATAAAAAACATGCTGCATGAAAACCCATTACCTTCTATTAATAAACTATTCATACAAAAGCCTTGTTTAGATAAATTTAATAGTTGCTAATTTTGCAAAGGCAGTGCTATGATTACCACTGATTAAACGCAGTATGAAGTAAATAAAGGTGAAGGACATGGCTACAGGTACAGTCAAATGGTTTAGCGACGCCAAAGGTTTCGGCTTCATTGAACCAGATGAGGCTGGTGTAGATATATTTGCGCATTTTTCTGCCATCCAAATGGAAGGCTTTAAAACGCTTAAACAAGGTACACGAGTCACATTTGCTTTAAGCGATGGCCCCAAGGGTCCTCACGCCCTTGATATCGTAGCTGCCGCGCCTTTAGCCGCTGATAGCGTAGCCACAGCAGATGCCGCAAATCAGGCTCAAACAGCCGCAGAGCCACTTGCCAACGCCACTGCAAGCAGCGAGTCGTAATCAACGCTCTGCGCCAAGCACAAGGGCTGCTAGCGTAGCCCGTGCTGTTAGGTTGCCAGTGCTATAGCTCGCCTTGTTGTGAACAGATTTATTTTTGCGCCTTTACAGGCGCTTTTTCATGCTTTTTTCTGCCCTCTGTTCGCAGAAATGCAGCCTTGCGCTGGGCTACCTTGCCCGCCTTTAGCTTGAAACGCCACCAGCTCGTTGCGGCAAACAGTTGTCAAAACAAAACAGCACGATAAATACTGCATGTTTTCCTAGGCTTTCTTGGAATATTTTTTTTGTTTATTTTTCTGAGGGTTTTTGCAAACAGCTTGGAAAATGGCTTTCGTGATGGCGCTTACAAGTGCGCTTTTCAATGCGCTTGCAAGAGCGTTTATAAAGTTTTCCCAAAAGGCATTCTCAACAACACACAGCACAAAAGTGCGGACAAAAAGCACTGGAAAAATTCTCTATGTCTAATTGATGTCACCCGTGTGACACCCTATTTTGCTTTCTCAGGGGTTTCATTACAATAGGTAGCTGGACTTTTCGCCTTGCGATTTTTCCAGATGTCACCGCCCGGTATTCAGGATTTACTCCCGCTGAATCTGTGGGCTCTTTTAACCAGCCTCCAAAATATTAATACTCTTATGCGCGCGATTAAAGAAGCTCGAAAACTTATTGAAAAATCTCCCAAAAGCCAAGCGGCTCTCACACTGTCTCAGTTGGTGTTGGCGCTTGAATCCGAGTCCGCTTATCGGCTTACAGATATTTATCAACTAGATTACGACCACTTCAAGCTGGTTCTCGAAATTTTGAAAGAGTGGCGCTTGGATCGGCACTTTGCTGGCAAATCACGTTTGTTTGCTGCTTCGCTGCAACTGGCTGATTTGCAGCAGCAGCAGCAGCCCGAGCCCGAGCCCAAGGCAAAAGCAAAGTCTAAAAAGGCTGCTGAAGAGGCAACAGGCAAAAAATAAGCCAGTGCCTACTAAAGGCTTGCCTGCGCCAGTAGTAGCCCGTCTACTTCGTAGAGCGCAGCAAGCCCGTGCAGGTGTGCATTTGCCGAGTGCACCTGCAAGCTTGCCCCTTGCTGGCATGCCACGCGCCAAAGCGATAGCAGCACAGCCAGTGCAGATGAATCAAACTTTTGCAGGGGCGATGCATCCACCACAATAGCGCCACACGCGCCTTGCGCCTGCACTGCTGCATGCAGGCTTTGCGCTACGGCTTTTGCGCATGCGTGATTGATTTGCTGTGGCACGCTGATGGTTGCGGTGGGAGCAGCCACGTTTTATTTTCCTGCGTTGGCTTTGTTTTGGGCAGCCAGTGATGCAATCAGGCCATCAATGCCTTTGGTGTTGATTTCCTGTGCAAACTGCTGTTTGTAGCTTTGAATCATCCAAACGCCGCTGATGGCGATGTTGTAGGCTTTCCAGCCCATGCCTTGGCCTGGGGTTTTTTCAAGGCGGTAGTCCATAGGGATGGGTTCGGCTGCGCCAGTTAGCTGGCTTTGTACGAGTACATCGGTGCTTGTTGCAGCATCGCGCATGGGCAGCATTTTTAGCTCTTTGTCGTTGGCCATTTTGAATGCGCCAGCGTAGGTGCGCACCAGCAGGGTTTTAAATTCTTTTTCGAGCTGTACTTTTTGTGCGGGCGTGGCTGTGCGCCATGCTGGGCCAACTGCCGTACCTGTCATGCGGGTGAAATTGACGTTGGGCATGACGGTGCGATCGACCAAGGCAATGATGCGGTTGATGTCGCCGCTTTGCATGGCTTTGTCGGCTTTGATGGCGGCGAGTGTGTCGCCAGCTACTTTTTTAACCATTGCGTCGGGTGCCAAGTCTGCGGCAAAGGCTGGCAAGGATACGACCAGGCAAGCCAAGGCGGCTGGGCGTAGAAAGAAACGGGTCATCATGGCAAGCTCCTTGAAAATGGGTGTGGGTTTATTATGCCAAGCTATGGCGCTGCGTGCAGGTGGCTGCTCGGTGCAATCTAGTGTAGTGCTGGTGCAATGGTCTGGCTTGGCTGTGCGCTAGCGGTTTGCGTGGCTGCTGCCTGCTCTTTTGGCATGGCAGCTGCTTCGGCAGCGGCAGTGCTGGCTGGAGCAGGTGCTGGCGCGGCTTGTGATGTTGTTTGTGATGTGACTTGTGCTTGGCTGTCAGTGCTTGGCGCACTGCTGGCGGCTGCTTGCGGCACGGTGCTTGCGGCTTCGGTGCTGGCTGGTGTTTGTGTTTCTGCCTGCGGCTGCGCTTGAGCTTGCGGCGGCGTTTGTGCGTCTTCTGGCGGTGGCTCGTAGCCGTCGTCTGCGGCGGGTGCGGTGGCGCTGGTGCGGCGCAGGCGTGCTTCGCGTTGCTGCAAGTAAGCATCGCGCATAAGGGCGTAGGGGTCTAGCGCGGCTTGTTCTAGCAGGTTGCTGGCTTCAAGCAGCTCGCTGCGTTTGTTGATGATGCCTAGTCCTGTGAGCGAGTTGCGGATTGCCACTTCGCTGATTGCGCCTACTGGCTGACCTGCCAGGTCTACGGGCAAGGCTACGGTGTCGCGCACCGTAGAAGCGCCAAAAAATGGCACAACAAGGTAGGGGCCTGATGGCACGCCCCATGTGCCCAGGGTTAAGCCAAAGTCTTGCTTGGTTTGCGGTATGCGGGCTTCGGTGGCGATGTCAAAAATGCCGCCAAAGCCCAGTGTGCTGTTGAGCACGAAGCGCCAAAAGTTGTTGGTTGCTTCTTCGCCTTTGCCTTGGAGTGTGCTGTTTACGGTAGACCATGCGTCGCCCAGATTGCTAAAGAAGTTGCGCACGCCTTTTTGCAGCAGATTGGGGGTAACGGTGGTGTAGGCGGTAGCTACGGGCTTGAGCACGGCTTTATCGACGGCTTCGTTGAACTTGTAAGCGCCACGGTTCCACGGCTCCAAGGGGTCGTTGGGGTTAGCTTGGGGGCCCGTGGCACAGCCCGCAAGTAGTGCGGTTGCCAGCAATGTGGCTAAGAGCTGTAAACGGTGGCTTTTTTTATGATTAAGGCTTTTGCTCATTGCCCTGCTCCCTGTGCGGCTGCGCCTGCGGCTTGTCCTGCTGGTGTGGTTTCTTTGGCTGCGTCTAGCGCTTTGCTGTTCATGAATTGCCCAATCAGGGTTTCAAGTACAACGGCGGATTGGGTGTTGCTTACGGTATCGCCCTGTTTCCAGCTTGCGTCGCTGTAGCCTGCATCTACGCCGATGTATTGGTCGCCAAGCAAGCCGCTGGTAAGTATGCGCAGGCTGCTGTCGCTGGGGAAGTGGTAGCGTTCGTCCATTTCAATGGTGACTGCGGCTTGGTAGGCTTTGCTGTCGTACGCAATTTTGCTTACGCGCCCTACTACTACGCCAGAGCTACGCACTGCGGCTTGTGGCTTGAGCCCGCCAATGTCTTGAAACATGGCGGTGATTTGATAGCCTTTTGTGGTGTTGAGATTGAGCATATTGGCTGATTTGAGCGCCAAAAACAGCAGCGCGGCTATGCCTGCCATAACAAATAACCCAACCCAGATATCTACTTTTGAACGTTGCATACCTACAACCCTTTATGTACCGATTTACACGCTGCTTTAAACGTCGAATCAACGCCGTTTGCAAGCCGTTTACAAGCTATTTACACGTCAATTTATGTGCTGAACATCAGCGCCGTTAGCAAAAAGTCCAGCCCCAGCACGCTGAGCGATGAAACCACCACGGTGCGCGTGGTTGCGCGCGAAACGCCTTCTGGCGTGGGGTGCGCCTGATAGCCCTGAAAGAGCGCAATAAAGGTTACGACCACGCCAAAGACTATGCTTTTGATGACGCCATTGCCCAGGTCGATAAAGACATCTACGCCTGTTTGCATTTGCCCCCAAAAAGCGCCGTTATCTACGCCGATGAGCACCACGCCTACCAGCCAGCCGCCAAATACGCCTACGGCGCTAAACAGTGCTGCTAGCAGCGGCATGGCAATAGCGCCGCCCCAAAAGCGCGGTGCCAAAATGCGCTGCACGGGGTCTACTGCCATGATTTCCATGGCGGCAAGCTGCTCGCCAGAGCGCATCAAGCCAATTTCGGCAGTAAGCGATGTGCCTGCGCGCCCTGCAAACAAGATGGCAGTGAGCACGGGCCCGAACTCGCGCACCAGACTTAAGCTCACCAGCAGCCCTAGCGACTGGGTTGCGCCGAATTTGTTTAGGCCGTAGTGGTATTGCAAGCCCATGACAAAGCCTACAAACATGCCAGCCACGCTAATAAGCACCAGCGAGTAGTTGCCCAAAAAGAAGATTTGCTCGGAAATAAGCCCAAAGCGCCGCCAGCTTTTTTGCGAAAGCAGCAAGCGCCCGAGTAAGCGTGCAGCCAGCCCCAGCTCGGCCAGGGCGCGGCGCACGGCAAAACCTATGGCGGCGGGGTGTAGTGCGTTCATGGGCGTGCTCCACTGGCGGCGAAGTCTTCAGCTACGCTGCATGCGGGGTAATGGAAATGTACGGGGCCTTCGGGCTGGGCATTGACAAATTGCGCAATCAGCGGGTCGCTGCTGTGGCGCACTTCATCGGGCGTGCCTTGGGCGGCAATGCGCCCATTGGCCAATATGACGACTTGGTCGGCAATGCGAAAGGTTTCGTCCAAATCGTGCGAAACAATGATGCTGGTTAGCCCCATGGCATCGTTGAGCTGGCGCAGCAAGCGGGCAATAGTGCCTAAAGAGATGGGGTCGAGCCCAGCAAAAGGCTCGTCATACATGACCAGCTCTGGGTCAAGCGCGATGGCGCGTGCCAGTGCTACGCGCCGCGCCATGCCGCCAGAGATTTCGCTGGGCATGAGTGCGCGCGCACCGCGCAAGCCTACGGCATTGAGCTTCATTAGTACAATGTCGCGAATCATGGCTTCTGGCAATTGGGTGTGCTCGCGCAGAGGAAAGGCAACGTTGTCAAACACGCTCATGTCGGTAAACAAGGCACCAAACTGAAACAGCATGCCCATGCGCCTGCGCGCGGCATAGAGCTGCTCGGTGGTAAGCGTGGCCAAGTCTTGCCCGTCAAACAGCACTTGTCCGCCTGTGGCGCGTTCTTGTCGGCTGATGAGGCGCAGTGTTGTTGTTTTTCCACCACCAGATGCGCCCATGATGGCTGTAATTTTGCCGCGCGGCACTGTGAGGGTTACGCCCTCGAGAATGTTACGCGCACCCGCGCTGTAGCTGAATTGCACTTGGCGCAGTTCAACCAATGGCGTAGCAGAGGGGCTTGTAGTAAAAGGCATGGCGGTGGTTTTTTGCAGAATCTGGAATTATAACAAGAACCAGACATGCTCTGCATATCTTTTCTCGATTGGCAAGCGTGCTTGCCTAATCGCGCCTAGCCGTGGTACTCGCTGAAGATTTTGGCGCTATCCAAAATAGGCACAGCTTGCCCCTGATGCCTGAAGCACGATAGCGCCAGTGTTGCCCACATATCGCTGTCGTCTGGCAGCGGGCAAAAATCGGCATCGCTTGCCAGCACCGAATGCGGAATGCTATCAACGGCGATAGCGCCGTATTGCAATGGCTGCCCTGGTGCGTTTTGGTAGGCCAAAATCAAGGCGTATTGCGGTGCGGTGCTGGTATTGATTGCTGGATACGCCCGCAGCAGCGACTCAAGGTGGACAAACGGCACCCAACGCGCCTGCCAGCGCAGTAGCCCGTAGGCATAGTAGGCTGCCCCTGGCACGCTTACCCATTGGGGGCGCTCAAGCAACTCTTGCGCTACATGGGGCGCAAAAGCTACGAATTTGCCGCGCGTGTATGCCGCCATGCGTGCTGCTGCTTGCCGCGCAATGGCTGGCGTGGCAACGGTTGAGTCTTCAGCCAACAACAGCTTGCTGTCTTCGAAATCTGGAGCCTGATGGTTATTCATGCGCTCTCTCCTCCTTGCGCCAAGGCAAACTGCTGCAAGGCATCGGCTGTGCACATAAATGCCCACTCATCGCCAAGGGCAACAATTTCGCGTAGCGGTGAAAACGGTGTGAGCACAACGGGCGGCAGTGCCTCGGGGTGCAACTCGGCATTGATGAGTACGCGCACTTCGCTCCAGCACCAGCGCACATCAAGCCCTTGCAAGCTGGTGCTTACAAAGCAGTCAGGCGGGCAGTGGTGCAGCAAGCGCATTTCTGGCGATATAGCCACATACACAGCGCCATCGGCAGCATCGGGTATATATAGCAAGCTGGCATCGGCATCAAATTCGACTGGTTTTTGCGGCAGATAATCGGTGCTTTTTACGTCTTCTTGCGGCAATATCAGCCTTAATGAGTCTGCCCGCAGCATAACGAAGTTGCCGCGCACGGTGCGGCGCGGCGTGCCATGTGCGGCTACGCTGCCAGCGGCGTTGAAAGAGGTGGGTATAGATGCTTGCATGGCAAATTAGACGGCTGCTACAGCGTTGCGTATGGTTTTAACCAAATCGCTTTCGTTGTAAGGTTTGGTGATGTAAGCATTGATGCCTGCCCGTTCAGCCAGCTCACGGTGCTTGTCTTGCGAGCGCGAGGTAATCATGATGATGGGCAGGTCTTTATTCTCTGGCTTGCTGCGCAAGCTCGCGGTAAGCTCCACTCCGTTCATGTTGGGCATTTCCAAATCGGTAAGCACAACGTGGGGGCGGAAGGTTTGCATGATGCTCAGCGCCTCCAGGCCATCACGCGCGGTTTTTACGTAGTAGCCAGAGTCTTGCAGCAATTGCTGCAAGGTGTTGCGCACCGTAAGCGCATCATCAACCACCAGCACACCAGTCAGTTTGGGGGCTTCAATGCTGCTGCGCGCAGCCGCAGGCATGCTGATTTTGCTGCCCGTTTGCAGCCAGCCCGCCAGCAGTTGGGTCATATCCATATGCACCGCAACGCTACCATCGCCCAAAATAGATGTGCCTGCCACGCCGCGTACATGGCGTGCGTAGCGCCCAGGGTTTTTAATCAGCAACTCGCGCGAGTCAATGAGTTTGTCTACGGCCAGCGCATAAACTTTGCCCTGCACCTGCACGATAACAGCGTCATATTCGTTCAAAGGCTTGTCGGCATCTACGGGCAAGCCCACAAGCTCGGCCAGGCGCACTGCCAGCATAATGCGCGTGTTGTGGCGATACTGCAAGCGCTCGCCCGTTTGCGAGAAAGCACCCACGCCGCGCGGCACTGCCTGCTCAAGCTGCATCGACGGCAAGGCAAAACGCTGCTGCGCTACTTCCACAATCAGCGCCTGCACGGTTGAAAGCGAGGCAGCAAAGCGCAGTTCTACGGTGCAGCCCTTGCCTGGCTGTGAGCTGATGCGCACTGTGCCGTTCATGCCCTCAACCCAGCTACTGACTACATCCAGCCCCACGCCACGGCCTGAAACTTCACTAACCCCGTCGCGGGTTGAGAAGCCCGACATCAGCACCAGTCGCGAAATTTCATCATCGCTCAAAGCCTGCTCGGGCTTTATCATGCCGCGCTCAATGGCGCGGCGCTGAATCGCCAGCAAATCCAGACCTCGCCCATCGTCTGAGCAGCGCAGCACCACTTGCTGGCCTTGGCGCAAAAACTCCAGCGTAATCGTGCCCACTTCGGATTTGCCCAGCTTGCGGCGCTCGGCGGGCAGCTCCAAGCCGTGGTCTACCGCATTGCGCAGCAAGTGCAGCAAAGGCTCTGCCAGCTTGTTGAGCACGTCGCTATCAATCAGGGTATTGCCGCCTTCAAATACCAGCACGGCCATTTTGCCCGTTACCTGGCTGGTGGTGCGGATATTGCGCTGCAAGCGCGACTCAAGCGTGCCCACCTCAGTCATGCGCGTACCAATTACCAAGTGCTGCAAATCCCTTGAGAGCAACTGCTGGCGTGTTTGCATGCCCGCGAGTTGTGCAATTTCTTCTTCAATGCGGTGCGAAATCAGCCGCGCATCGCTGGCATCTTCAACCAGCGCGTGTGCGGTGCTGTGCAGCTCGCTGTATTGGTCCATCTCAAGCGGGTCGAAAGCGGCCTGTTCGCTGCGGCGGCTGCGCGCGCGCATCATGGTTAATGCGCGTACATCGACCACCGTTTCCAGCTCAAACAAGCGCTTTTGCACCCGCAGATTTTGCTCCAGCAGCTCTTTGGCGCGCGTGGCAAGCGCCTTGATGCGCGCCTCCATTGCTGCGGTGTGTACCGAAACCTCGGCCGATACCCGAAACAGCTCGTCAATACGGTCAAGCCCTACGCGCAATGCTGCCGCAGGCGCTGCAACGCCTTGGCGCTTGGCCGCAGGCAAGGGCTGCGCTGGCGCTATTGCCGCGCCAAGCTCTGCCACATCTGTGCCTGTGCCTGTACCTGTACCTGCGGCTGGTGCGGGCGCAAAGGCGGCTTCGGGCTGCTCTGCGGCGGCTGCCGCGCCAAACACATCTTCTGTATGTGGGTGTAATTGCGAACGTGATGCTGGCGTTTGTGCTTGTGCCTGCGCCTGCGCTGCTGCCCGCTGCGCAGACTGGCTGACATCTTCACCCCGATCAATGCGGTTAGCCAAATCGAGCACGCTTTGCAGCACCAGTTGCGCTTGCTGCGGATACTCATCAGTGCCCGTAACATACGCCACCATTTGCTCCAGGCAATACGCCCCATCAAGCAGCACATCGGCAACGGCTTTGGCAACATGGCCGCCTTGCTTTTCAAAGTGCTCGATGATGTCTTCAAAATGGTGCCCCAAAGCAGCCAGCCCGCGCAAGCCAATAATTGCGCCAGAGCCTTTCATGGTGTGGGCAACGCGCTTGGCTACGGTCAAGTCTTCGCTATCGGCTTGGCCTGCTGCCATTTTGCCAACCAGCTCAACAAGCCGCTGCGCTTGCTCTGGCGCTTCTTGCAAGAAGCCGTTAAAGAGTTGCTGGTCTACATCGGCGGGAATTTCAAGCGCCACATCTTCAGGCGTTGCCACAATGGGGCGCTTGTTTTCTTCGCTTGCGAAATTGACCTGCAACGGCATGGAGCCAAGCTGGTGCATGATTTTCAGCGCGCTTTCCTCATCCAGCGGATGGGGTGCGCCGCGCAAATAATCAAGCAAACCAGCCGCCGCCGAGGCATCGTCGAGGTGGTGCAGGTAATGCACCATCAAACGCGGCCAGCCGCGCAAAAAGGCAATCACTGGCTCGCGCTCGGCTGCGGTTAAGGCGGCAAGCAACAGTGTGTTGTCCAACACATGGTTGCACACGGCTTGCAGGCCTGGAAAGCCCGCCATTTCTACAGCCTCGCCCATGCGCTGCACCTGCCCGCTGTACTGATCAAACGCCTCCATAAAGCCAGGCGCTTGCAGCTCAAGCGTTTGCAAGTCGCTTAAGTTGTGGTCGAGTTGCGGGCAGACGTATTCAATCTCGCCTGCCAGTGCACTAATGAGTTCATCCAGCTTCAAAATGCTGCCCTTTCAAACGGCTTCAAACGCGGGTTTGAGCCATGTCAGGCCGTTTGTGGCGGCAGTTTAAACACGTGCACCGACTCCAGCAGCGAAGCAGCGGCTTGTTGCAGCGTATCGGCTTCCTTGTTCTGCGCCTCAATTTGCACAGCGGTTTGCTCGGTGATTTCACCAATGCGCTGCACCGCTTCGAGCAAGTTGGCAGACATGGATTTTTGCTGCTCGGAGGCTTGCGCAATGTCATACACCTGCGCCACCAACTGTGCCGTTACCTCCTGCGTGCGGCGCATCTGCTCACCTGCTTTTTGCGCTTGCTCGGAGCCTTGCACCACCTGGCCAATGGTTTGGTTTACCGTGTTAATGGTTTCATTGGTTTCAAGCTGGATGTTGCCCACCAGCGTTGCAATCTGCTGGGTAGCGTTTCGCGAGCTTTCAGCCAGCCGCTGCACCTCCTCGGCCACCACCGCAAAGCCTCGGCCTGCTTCACCAGCTACAGCCGCCTGCATTGACGCGTTAAGCGCCAGCACGTGGGTGCGCTCGGAGATGGTGTTAATCAAATTAACAATGCCCGAAATTTCTTGCGAACGCTCACCCAGACGCTTAATGCGTTTTTCGGTCTCGGCAATGGTTTCGCGGATGGATTCCATGCCTTTTACCGTGTCGTTTACGGTGTGCAGCGCGTTATCGGTCATCTGCGTCGCTTGGTCGGCAGACTGGTTACTTTGCTCGGCAAGCGCGGCAACGCGGTTCATGGTTTGGGTTGCATCAAGCAGCGACTCCACCATCATTTGCACGCCAGCGCGTTCTTCTTGAGCCGTTTGCGCCACCAGGCCAGCTTGCTCTTTTACCTTAGTAGATACCTGCGCTACCTGGTCGGCAATGCCCGTTACGCCGTACAACACGCGGGCTGTTTCAGAGGCAAGCGCGTTAATCGAGTCAGAAACGGTACCAATCACGTCTTCGGTTACTGGGGCTTTTACGGTCAAATCACGCTCGGAGAGCTGCTGCACGGCTTGCAAAATCATAATCACCGAGTCGTTAAGCGCTTCGTTTTCGTCTTCAGCCAGTTTCTTGGCTGCCGCACTTTGTTCCAGCGCTATTTTTTGCTGCCTGCCTGATGCCACCATCAACAAGGCAATGGCTACCAATGAGGCAAACAGTGTTGCCAACATGGCAATAAATGACTGGCGCTCTAGTTTCAATGCGCCAGCCCCCTGTGTTTGCAAGCGGGCTTCAATCAAGTCGTAAAACTTGCCCAGCGGCTGCGCAATGCGCCATTTGCCAGCCATGTACTCAGCGCTGTAAACCATTTGCTCGGCCAATGCCTTGTTGGGTGCGCCCAGGCGGGTAAAGTCGCCGTTTTCGTCTTTAAAAACACCATCAGCCACGTTAAACGCCTCTTGCTCTACCAGCGCCAAAGCCTGTGATTCTTGCACCGTAGTAGCAACCAGCTTTTGCTCTTCTTCAGTCAAGCCCAACTGCTTGATGCGCTCAAGCAGCGGGGTGGAGTCTGTCGTGTCGGGGCGGGGCTTTACTGGGTTAGTTGGGTTAATCATCGTCCAGTAGGGGAGGTGGTAGTTTTCAGGGCGGGGCAAGGAGCCGTTACGGATATTGACTACGGAGAGGTAGTCTTGGCGCGTCTTTACCAAACCCGTTTGTGCATAGGCTCGCGCCATCATGGACAAGTCGGCAGTGTTGTTGATAATTTCCATCGCCAACTGGTACACCTTCACACGGTTTTCTTTTGCCTCTTTCAAGCTTGCGGAAGCGCGGCTGTATTCATACAGCGCAAAGCCCAAGCCCAGCAGCATGACAATAACGGCAATTTGCAGCGCCATAACCCAACGGCGT
>RRZT010202765.1_pt1 | contig 25006 bp, 22 predicted proteins | sample 2165551 | NCBI WGS metagenome assembly RRZT01 (sample SAMN10456910, study PRJNA506462) | wastewater metagenome | biome: wastewater; feature: sludge; material: wastewater sludge; isolation source: wastewater sludge with Escherichia coli K12::gfp cells carrying plasmid... | place: USA: Moscow, Idaho... | reverse complement strand
TAGTCAATATATAACTTCTATTTTACTTTCAGCTCCATATTCAAAAAAAACTATTGAGCTTGAAATTATTGGAGATTTAGTAAGCATTCCTTATGTAGAAATAACAAAAAAAATGATGGAGGATTTTGGTGTTAGTATTGTAAACAATGATTATAAAAATTTCGTATTAACCCCAAATTCTTATAATAAAACTGATTCATATATAATTGAAGGGGATTGTTCTTCTGCATCATATTTTTTTGCAATGAGCGCTATTGCTAAAAGCAAAATAAAATTGAATAATATTAAACTTGACTCTATTCAAGGTGATATAAAATTTCTAGATGTTCTTAAAAATATGGGTGTTGAAGTTGTAAGTAATGACACTAATTCTGTTACTGTCTCATGCAATGATATTGTAAGAGGAATTTCAGTTGATATGAAACATATTTCTGATACAGCTCAAACTTTATCAGTTGTGGCATTATTTGCAAAAGGACCTACAGAAATTAAAAATGTTTATAATATGCGTATTAAAGAAACTGATAGAATTAGAGCATGTTATAATGAACTTACAAAATTAGGCGCAAAAGTTATTGAAAAAGAAGATGGTTTAATCATTTATCCAAAAGAAAATTGGGATGAGTATAATAAAAATATTTTAATAGATACCTATGATGACCATAGAATGGCTATGAGCTTTTCATTGGCAGGATTAAATATAGAAAATGTTAAAATAAATGATCCAATGTGTGTCAGTAAAACTTTTCCAAATTACTTTAATGAATTTGAAAAAATTTACAAAAAATAGAGATAAACTTTGTTTTATCTCTATTTTTATTATATAATAATAACAAGTAAATTTAATGAGGTGATTCTTTGAAAAAATTATTAATACTTTTTTTATTTTCTAGTAGCTTATTTGCAAGTTCAATGAGTGTTAGTTTAGGAATAGAAAATGTAGGTATATTTAAAAATAGTGATTACAAATCTGATTTAAATCCTAGACTGGATTTAGAGTATAGATTTGATTTAGGAAATTTTGAAGTTGGTCCTGGAATTAGTGCTAATGTTATTAATGTTGATTCTGTTCGATATGCTGTAATTACAAACTTATCATTAAATACGAGATACAATTTTGTTAATAATGAAAATTTTAAAGTATATACTCAATTGAATATTGGATATCCATATATTTTTATAAAGACATATCACATGAATAATGAACTTCAATTTTTTGAAACGAGTTTAGCTTATGAATTAAAATTTGGATTTGTTAAAGATAATTTTGATATGAATTTAGGTATAGGGACAACAATATTAGAATACTCTAAAAATGATGTTATTTACGAGGACCAATTAAAAAGAATTTCAGTAAGTGTAGGATACTTATTATTTTAGGAGATATTTATGAAAAAGGCTATTGTTTTTTTAGGTGGAGAAATTCACAATTATAGGAAGTTAAAAAATTATGACTTTACTAATTATGATATTTTTTGTGCAGACAGTGGAGCTATGCATACAAAAAAATTAAATTTAATTCCAAACTTTATTTTAGGTGATTTTGATTCAATTGATACTGAAACTCTTAATTTTTATAAAAATAAAACTGAATTTATTAATTATCCAATAGAAAAAAATTTTACTGATGGAGAACTAGTTATAAATAAAATATATGATTCTTATGAAGAAATTTTAATTTTAGGTGGTTTAGGAGGCGTTCATAGTCATTTATTTGGTAATATTTTTCTTTTAGAAAAATATCCAAGAATTAAATTTATTGGAGAAAATGAGGAAATATTTAAAGTAAATAATTTTTTTGAATTTTCAAATTTACCAAATGTAAAAGTATCTTTTATTCCATTAGATTCGGTTAATGTAATATCTTTAAGTGGCTTTAAATATAATTTAAATAACGAATTAGTCAATAGAGGAGACACATTAACTTTGGGCAATTATATTAATGAACCGCTTGCAAAATGTGACGTTTCAAAAGGGAATTTTATTTGTATTGTTGAGAAATAATAAGAAAAGAACTTTGCTAGTTTTCAATATTTGGAGACTTAAAATTTATAGTATAAAAAAAGTTGTTCATATTTTGAAATTGTAGTAAAATAGAAGTGTAAGCTATTACTTCAAGGAGGTGGCAAAAATGGATTTTATAATTAAAATTATTATAATTTCTTTGATAGTTATATCGTTTATTTTAGTAAATAATAGAAGAAAAATAAACTTATTTTTTGAAAAAGAGTTTATTTTGAAACTTTTGCTGTTTGCTGTTTGCTTATTTATAAAAACTGAAAAAAATAAAAATATTTCACTAAAAAGTAAATTTTCAAAATTTTTAAGTGACAAACTTTTGGTGATTGACTTATGGGTTTTAAAACTTAGAACAAGTAATAAAAGAAAAGAACATATTTATATTCGTTCTGATAAAAAACCACCTAAAAATCCAAACTGCTAGAAATAGCAGTTTTTCTTTGCAAAAAATTGAATTTTCTGATATCATATATAAGGTAATTTTTACTATAAAAATATAAAAGTAAATGGGCATACGCCCTTTTATCTTTTAAGATAGGGTTATAAATGACATTAGATATATTTTGTGACATTATAGATAATTATGGTGATATAGGAGTTGTTTATAGACTTTCTAAGGAATTATCTAAAAAAGGATATAATGTTAGGATATTTTCCAATAAATTCAGTGAAATTGAAAAAATTATAAAGAATTTTTCAGCTAAGAAAAATTTTCAAAAATTGAATAATATTGAATTTATAAATTTAGATGAACCATTACAAGTTAGTTATACCGCTAATATTATAATTGAGTCTTTCGGCTGCAATATCCCAGATGAATATATTGATAAGTTAGATGAAAAAACAAAATTAATAATTAATCTTGAGTATTTAACAGCGGAAAGTTGGGTAGAAGATTTTCATTTAAAAGAATCTTTTAGCCCAAAATCTTTTATAAAAAAATACTTTTATATGCCTAGTTTTACTTTAAATAGTGGTGGGATTATTTTAGATAATGAGTACCTACAAAAAGTTAATTCTATAAAAAAGGATAAAGAATATATCTTCAATTCTTTTTATAAAAATCTAGGACTTAAATATAATTCAGAGATTTTTTATATAAATATTTTTACATATAATTGGAATTTTAAAAATTTTTTAAATTATTTAATTGAAACAAATAAAAAATATTGTATTTTTATACTTGATAATAGATTTGACGGAAAATTTATTTTAAATGATAAAATTTCTATAAATTATTTGTCATATATGCCACAGGAAGATTTTGATACATGGCTTAATATTAGTGATTTTAATTTTGTTAGAGGAGAAGAGTCTTTTGTTAGAGCTACCTTAAGTGAAATTCCTTTTGTATGGAATATTTATCCCCAAGAAAATGATGTTCATTTTAATAAATTAAACGCTTTTATGAGTGAACTAGAAAAATTTGGAATTTCAGATAATTATTTGAAATTATCTACTCATTTTAATAAAAATATTAACTTTAATATTGAATTCGAAAATTTTAGACTTAATAATTTTGAGAAAGAGTCTTTTAGTAATTTTAAATCTCATTTAATTAAAAATTGTAATTTAGTTGAAAAACTTCATTATTTTATAAATAACACAATAAATCAGGAGGAAAATTAATGAAATTAGCACAAGAATTAAGAACAGGATCTGTTATAAAATTAGGTTCTGATGTTTTAATTGTACAAAAAGCAGATTATAGTAAATCAGGAAGAAATGCTGCTGTTGTAAAATTAAAATTTAAAAATCTTTTAACTGGAGCAACAGTTGAAAATGTTTTAAAAGCAAGTGATAAAGTTGAAGATATTAGACTAGACAAGAAAAAAATGGTTTATAGCTATGAAAATGGAGGATCTTATGCATTCCAAGACCAAGAAACTTGGGAAGAAGTAGATTTAACAAAAGAAGATTTAGAAGGAGCTTTAAAATATTTAGAAGAAGGAATGGAAATTGAAATAGTATTTTATGAAGGAAGAGCCGTAGGAATTGAACTACCTAATACAGTTGATAGAGAAGTTGTATATACTGAACCTGGATTAAGAGGAGATACAACAGGAAGAGCTTTAAAATCTGCAAAATTGGCTACAGGATTTGAAATAATGGTTCCATTATTTATAAATCAAAATGAAATTATCAAAATAGATACAAGAACTGATGAATATTTAGAAAGAGTAAATAAATAGTTTTTTATATAAATTAATCCTCCTAATGGAGGATTAATTTTTTATAGTTTTTAAATATTGATTAATGAAAAATAATATATTCGGTTTATTTTTTAATTCAGAAAGAATAGACTCAATTTTTTTATATGTTTCAAAATCTATATACCGTTTTATTTGTTTTATGAGTTCTAAGAATTCTATATATTCCAAATTTCCATCTTTTAATTGAACCATATTATAAGATTTCATAAAATCATTTATTAAATCAAATTCATTTCCCCATAAAAATATATTAATATTTCTAATAAATTCATCTTTTATTAAATCCATTTTTTGAGTATTTAATACATCTTTATAAAATTTTGCTTTTTTTTCTAACAATTCAATAAAGATATCATATTTGTTATAATATCTAAAAAGTATAATCAATTCTTTGGCTATATTTAAGTTGTTATCTTCATACAATATATATAGTTTGTAAGCTTCTTCCAGAAAAATATTTTCATTTATATATTTTTTATTATTTAATGTCAAGTAAGTTAATTTGATATATAAATTTATTTTTTCAATTGGATTTACTATTCCTTTTGAAATATTAAATATTTTATCAATATAATAATCTTGCTCATCTGAATTTTGAAATTCTCTAACTATATGAAAATATAAGTCTATTTGATCTCTCAAATTAAAATCTTCAATTCGGTTATTAACCCATTGCAAATTCCCTAATTCAATATTTATTAACATCTCAAATTTATTTTTTATTTTACCTTTTCCAATTTCTAAATAATATTTTTTAAATTTTTCTATATCTTGATTTTCTTTATAAAATTTGAATAAATTGTAAACAAGCATACTATTTTCAATATCATTTTGATTTTCTTCTATAATATTTTTTAAATCATCAAAGTTGCCTAATTTTATATAAGACATAGCAATATCAAATTGCAACTCTTCCATATGTAAGCTTTCTAAGCCTTTTATATAATCTAATCTATTATTTGCTTCGCAGAATTTAATAATTTTTTTATATCCATCCAAGAAATTTCTTTTGAATGGTAGCGATTTATTTATTATAGTTTTTATTTCTTTTAAATTAGATGAATTTATCGCCCATTCTAAAATATAGTTTAAAATAATTATTTTTATTTCAATTTTATTTTCTTTTTTCATTATAAAGTAAGCAAATTTTATTTCATTTTTCTTTAAAATTTCTTTAACTAGTTCCAAAATCATAAAAATTCTTATTTTCTTACCTATTACTAAATTTATTAAATTATAAGAAATCTTATAATTACCTTTCATTAATTTTATATAAAAATTATAGATCAAAAGCTGATTATAAATGTAAAATATCTTTTTATAAAGAAGTATAAATAAAACAATTATAATTATAAAAATTAAGTTCCAAATAAAAATATTCATTTTAATCACTCTTTTCTTATTTGCTTTTTATAAGTATAATCTCTGAATTTATAAATATCAAGTTTTATATAAAATATTGATTTAATTTTTCTTACATGTTATAATTTTTTAAACAAAAGGAGGGAATCAATGCCTATAGTAATACCTAAAAAATTGCCTGCATATGATATTTTACAAAATGAAAATATCTTTATTATTAATGATTTAAGAGCTACAACACAAGATATTAGACCTTTAAAAATACTTATTTTAAATTTAATGCCTAATAAAGTAGAGACTGAAACACAGCTTTTACGTTTATTAGGGAATACACCTTTACAAACTGAAATCACTTTGTTAAAAACAGCTACATATACTTCAAAAAATACTTCTGAAGATCATATGCTTAGTTTTTATAAAACTTTTGATGAAATAAAAAATCATACTTTTGATGGACTAATAATAACTGGTGCACCAGTTGAGACTTTAGCTTTTGAAAATGTATCTTATTGGAAAGAATTAGTAGAAATAATGGAATACTCTAAAGAAAATGTTACATCTACCCTTCATATATGTTGGGGATCTCAAGCTGGATTATATTATCATTATGGAATTGAAAAATATGAAACAAATAAAAAAATATTTGGAGTTTTTGAACATGAAATTTTAAATGATAAACATCCATTATTAAGAGGTTTTGATGATGAAGTTTTTATTCCTCATTCTAGACATACTACAGTGAATTATGAAGATATTAAAAAAAATAAATATTTGGAAACATTACTTTATTCAGATGAAGCTGGAGTATGCCTAGTAGCTTCAAAAGATTGCAAACAAATTTTTATTAGCGGACATGTTGAATATGATAGAGATACTTTGAAAAATGAATATTTGAGAGATTTAAATAAAGGTTTAGAAATAGATATACCTAAAAATTATTTTAAGAAAGAGAATTCTGAAAATAATCCAACTGTAAAATGGCGTTCGTCTGCATATTTATTATTTTCTAATTGGATTAATTATGTATATCAAGAAACACCTTATACACTAAAATAGGAGAAAATTATATGAATGAAAATTTAATTAGAAATCTTAGTGATTCTGATTTGAAAGATATATATGCAAAATGGCAAAATTATATGTTTAGATATATTTTAATTATGCATGATGAGATAGTTACTAGAAATTTAGAAGTAAATAATCAAGTTGAAACTTATATTAAAAGTGAAGTTAAAAAAATAAAAATTTTCTATAAATCTCTTTCTAATAATGAATTAAAATTAGAATTTCAAAATTTTGAGAATTTAGATTATTGCCATCAATTATATTTGGAAAAAGAAATTGAAAATAGAAAAATTAATGTAAATAAAAAAATTGATAACAATAAATTCCATAAATTTCTTTTTTTAATGTTTATTATTTTAGTTCAAGTGTTAGTTTATCTAACAAATTTCTCTATTAATTTAAACGATTCAGTCCTGATAAACAATATGCTTTCATCTTTAATTATAAATTTTATTTTTTCATTTATAAAAACTATCCCATATTTTATGCTTTTACAAATAAACAGCCATTATTATTTTTATTTGAAAAATTCTAATACTTATTGGGATATTAGCTTTCATAAAGTTTTTTATATTTCATTTTATTTTAGTTTAATTCGTTTAGTATTCAATATTATTACTGAAATAAACATTTGGTTAGGAATAGTTGTAGTAATCGCATTTTTTTATAAAACAGTATTCGTACCTTTTATAATTTATGAGGAAGGCCTTGATTTAAGTTTTGCAATTCAAAAAAGCTTTCATATGACAAAAAAAATTAAAAAAGAAAATATATTTATATTTTTCCTAAATTTATTGTTTTTAGTTATTTTTATTTTAGTCAATTTTTTAACTTATTACTTTAGTTTTTATACTGGAATTTTTATTCAAATAGTACTTACATTAATGGGATTTATACTTTTAAAAATTACATTTAAAATCTTAAAAAAACTCATATAAATTTAAAAATTCTCTTATATAAAATATACTCATTTTATACTAAGAGAATTTTTTTATTTTCAACATACTTTATAAAGTCATCTTCACTTAAAGGTTCTGAAAAATAAAACCCTTGGCCGATTTGTATTTGAGCTCCTTTTATTAATTCTAGATGTCTTTCGTCGTCTAAACCTTCTGATATAACTAATAAATTCATTTCATTTATCATTTGAGATAATAATTTATAAATTCTTCTTTTTTTAATTCCTTTTTCATTATTATTTTCTGTATCAATGATTAATGCTCTATCTAATTTTACAGTATCAATATGTAAATTTGTGAGATATTCCATTGAAGAAAATCCAGCAGTAAAATCATCTAGAGCAATACTAATTCCAAGGCTATGTAATTCTTCTATTATATTTGAAAAATGCTCATAATCAGAAATTACAATAGTTTCTGTTAATTCTATTTCCAAATTTAAAGGATTAAAATCATATTTTTTTAATAAACTTGTAATCTTAAAAATAATTCCTGGACTAATAAAAGTTTTAGCAGATAAATTGAATGATAATTTAAAATTTTTATTTACTTTATTAGAGTCAATCCATTCTTTCACTATTTCAATAGACTTTTCTGCAATCATTAAATCTAAATCTATGATTGAATTGTTATTTTCAGCAATTTCTATAAATTTAACTGGTAAAATCAAATTTCCCGTATAATGTTTCCATCTAATTAATGCTTCACATCCTACAACTTCATTTGTTTTTAAATTAACTTTAGGTTGAAAGTATGGAACAAATTCATTCTGCATAATAGCTCGTGGAATATCCTCTTCTATTTTTAGGCTTTCTTGATATTTTTTAATTTCTTTATGATCTGCATAAAGTATTTTATCGTATGAAAATCTTTTAGCAAGTCTAGCCGCAACTCTGGTTAATTTATATACTTCATGTAAATTTTCCTTCTCACTTATTACATGAATGCCAAAAGATACAGAAATATTTTCCCTAATATCTAAAACTATCTTTTCTGATATCATCTTGCAAGTGCTACGAATATTGTTTTGATCATTTTCTGACATAAATAAAATAAAAATTCCATTGTCATAATGATAAGTATAATCAATATTTTCAAATGCTAATATTAAGTTTTTTATATAATTTAAAATTTCTTCAATTTTCTCTGAACTGTATAATTCATAAAATCGACTAATATTATCAATAACAAAACAAGCCATAGAACCTTTATAATTCAATAGTTTTTCACTTTTCATATCTAAATTAAATTTGTTTCTATTTGGAAATTGCGTTATTTCATTAAAATAAACTAATTTATGTAAATCTTCTCTTTTTTTGTTTGATAAACGCTGATTTACTCTAACTCTATATAACAACCAAATTAACAAAAATAAAGATAAGAGTAACATCTCATTAGTTGTTCTGGCATCATTTAATTCTTCTTGTAAACTATTTGTACTAGGGAATAAACTAGTAGAAAATAGTATCATTATAAAAAATTTATTCACAAATTTCACTTCCATTTATATTATATAAGCTAATAATTTTCTTTGAAGAAATTATTTATTATTAATCTAATTTTATTATAGCATATAAATGAAAAAAAAATTAGTCATTTTCTATTTTTTTTCCACTTTTTCGCAAATTAAAAAAAATCTTTGTATATTTGGAAAAATATAGTAAAATTAGATAAATTAATACTTAAAAATTTTTAGAAGGAGGAAAAGTTAACACGTGTTAACTTAAACAATACTTATGTTTATACTACGTTTTTTAAAAAATATTGTTAAATTTTTAATTAAGGAAATTGTTGGTTCCATAATTTTTTTAATTTTACTTACAATTTTAATTGTGAGTGTATTTAGTAAGTTAGGAGAATCTTTTGAAAAAAAAGAACCTTTAAAAAACAATTCTTTTTTAATAGTTTCTTTTAACAATGGTTTAAAAGATTATAGAAATAATGGGTTTGATGTTTTTGAGAAAAATAAGGAATTAACATTATATCAAACTTTAGAATCTATAAATTATGCTAAAGATGACTCTAATATTTCAGGAATTATTTTGAATCTGGATAATTCGAGTTTATCATTTTCACAAATTGAAGAAATAAATAAAAGCTTACTAAATTTTAAAAAAAGCAATAAACCTATTTTTGCATATGGAAATTCTTTTAATAAAAACAACTATTTAATAGGAATTTATGCAGATAAAATTTATATGAATCCTGCAGCATCTACCAATTTTTCTTTAGATGGATTTAATATTAATGTCCCTTATTATAAAGAACTTACTGGTAAAATTGGCGTGGAATTTCAAGTTTTACATATTGGTAATTATAAATCTTATGGTGAAAATTTTGTTAAATCTGAAATGAGTCAAGAATTTAAAAATCAATATTTTTCTTTACTTCAAGGAAGAAAAAATTATTTTGTTAATGAAATTTCTTCGAAAAGAAAAATTGAATTAGTTAAGTTTGAAAATGATTTTTTAAATGGAAAATATTTGTATTTTAATAGCAAAAAAGCCAAAGAAAATAAATTTGTCGATAAATTACTTAATTATGATGAATTTTTAACAGAAAATTCAATTGAAAATACTGTAGACCTTGGTGAATACTATTCTTATGTAGCTAAAAAATATGAAAATGATAACATTGCATTAATTACATTAGAAGGTGATATATCAACTTTTGAAGGCGAAAATAATATAAATCCTTTCAAAACAGCAGAACTTTTAGAAATTGCTAAAAATGATTCTAGTATAAAAGGTATTGTTATTAGAATAAACTCACCGGGTGGATCAGCTTTAGCCTCTGAAATTATAAATCAAAAAGTTAAGGAAGTTAAAAAAGTTAAGCCTATTTACATTTCAATTTCTCAAACTGCTGCTTCTGGTGGATACTATATTGCTAGTGCAGGAAATAAGATATTTGCTAACAAAAATAGTATTACTGGTTCTATTGGTGTAGTTTCTATGTTCTTTAATTTAAAGGGATTATATGAAAAGTTAGGATTAAAATATGAGACTATTGAACTAGGTAAAACTCCTAACAGTTTTAACTTTAGTAAAAAAGTTAGTGAGGAAGAATTGAAAGAACTTGAAATTGAGATGACAGATATTTATAATGAATTTAAATTGAGAGTTTCTCAAGGAAGAAATATTAAATATGAAAAAGTTGAAGAAATTGCTCAAGGAAAAGTTTATGATGGAGTAGAAGCTAAAAAAATTGGTTTAGTTGATGAAATTGGTGATATTAATGATACAATAGATGCTCTAGCTAAAAATCTTAAATTGAAGAAATTTGGTGTAAATGAGATTAAAATTGAGGATGATAAATTCGATAAATTATTTAAATTTGCTAATTATTTAAAATCAAACAATATCAGTAAAAATCTAGATAATATTGAGAATAAATATAAATTACTTGAAGAATTAAATTCAACACCATCTTTATATTTTCCTTATAAAATAGATTAATATAAAAGGGATTCATAAGAATCCCTTTTATATTAAAATCATTATTTATTTTAGTTTATAAATAACAGCTCCCAATGGTGGAATATTTACAGATATTGCATGATTTTGATTATGAACTTCATAGTTTATAGTTTCAACTTCCAATTTTCTTTCAAAGTTACTTCCATAAAACTCCGATAGATCAGAATTAAATATTTCTTGATATATACCCTCTTTAGGCACTCCAAATTTATATCCTGTATGCACTTGTGGCGTAAAATTAAATATACAAATTACTTCTTCATTTTTACTATTTTTTCTTTTAAAAGCTAATATACTATTTTGTTGATCCTTAAAATCTAACCATTCAAATCCTTCACCAAAATAATCTAATTCCCAAAGTTCGCTATAATTTTTATAGAACTCATTTAATTTTTCAATAAAATATTGAGTTTTTTTATGAGGTTCATTTTCTAATAAGTGCCAATCTAATGAGCTATTACAATTCCATTCATTCCATTGTCCAAATTCACTTCCCATAAAAAATAATTTTTTACCTGGATGACAAAATGCATATGTAAAAAATAATCTTAAATTAGCAAATTTTTGCCATAAATCTCCTGGCATTTTATTAAGAAGTGATTTTTTACCATGAACAACTTCATCATGTGATATAACTAATTTAAACTTTTCCGAAAATGCGTAAACCATAGAAAATGTTAAATCATGATGATGGTATTTTCTATATATGGGGTCTTTTTTCATATATTCTAATGAATCATTCATCCAACCCATATTCCATTTCATAGAAAATCCTAATCCATTCTCTTCTGTAGGCTTTGACACTCCTGCAAAAGCAGTAGATTCCTCAGCAATAGTCAAAACTCCTTTATAATATTTATGAGTAATTGAGTTAAAATATTTTAAAAACTCAATGGCTTCCAAATTTTCTCTACCACCATATTGATTAGGAACCCAAGAACCACTATCCCTTGAATAATCAAGATAAATCATACTTGCTACTGCATCAACTCTCAATCCATCAATATGAAATTTATCAATCCAATATAATGCATTTGCTATAAAAAAGTTTTTAACTTCATTTCTCCCAAAATTTGGAATATATGTTCCCCAATCCATATGCTCACCTTGTCTAGGATCTTGATGTTCATATAGAGCTGTTCCATCATATCTTCCTAATGCATAAGCATCTTTCGGGAAGTGTCCTGGAACCCAATCTAATATTATTCCAATATTATTTTCATGCAAAAGATTTACTAAATACATGAAATCCTCTGGTTTACCGAACCTACTTGTTGCAGCGTAATAACCTGTAACTTGATAACCCCACGATTCATCAAGAGGATGTTCTGAGACTGGCATTATTTCTAAGTGAGTATAGTTATTTTTTAATAAATAATTTAATAATTCATGTGCTAATTCTTTATAGCTTAAAAATTCATTTCCTTCTTTTCTTTTAAAAGAACCTAAATGAACTTCGTAAACTGAAATAGGTGCTTTTAACCAATCTGTTGATTCTCTTTTGATTAGCCAATTTTCATCATTCCATTGAAATTTATTATTAATATCATAAATAACACATGCATTTTGAGGTCTTTTTTCAAAATAGAAAGCCAACGGATCTATTTTTGTAAGAATTTCATTTTTTTTAGTTTTAATTTCAAATTTATATAAATCTCCTTCTGTTAAATTAGGAATAAATAATTCCCACACACCAGAAGAACCTCTCATTCTCATTTGATGAACTCTTCCATCCCAACTATTAAATGATCCAACAACACTAACTTTTTTTGCTTCAGGAGCCCATACTGCAAAGTTCACACCAAGATGACCTTCATGTTCAATAACATGAGCACCAAGTTTTTCATACAATTTATGGTGATTTCCTTCACCTATTAAAAATAAATCATATTCTGTTAGATAAGGCATAAAACTATAAGTATCTTTAACTCTATATATAGAACCGTTATAATATTTATACTCCAATTTATACGGCTTAACTTCTTTTGATTCAATTACAACTTCAAAAACCCCTTCTTGTGATATTCTAAACATTTCATAGTTTATCCCATCAATTATAACTTTTACTTTTTCAGCTTGAGGATTGTAGACTCTAACAACAACTTTTGCCTTGTCTATCTTATGCATACCTAAAAAAATAAATGGATCTAATAGTTCCCCATTAATTATTTGCTTCAACTCATTTTCTGATAAAATCATCTTGTACATACTAAGCCCCCTATTATCATCAAATTAAAAATGCCCCTAAGGGCATTTTGTCCTCAATCCAATTATACTTTAAGAATTCAAAATTTACAAATTTTTATTCATCCCTTAAAGCTAATGGCATTGTTATATATAAATAATTGTCTTCATTTTCATTTTTTAACATAACAATTCCTCTTGAATTTGATAATTTAATATTAGTTAATTTATTTTTATCTAAATTAGATAAAAAATCAAGAAGATATTTTACATTAAGTTGAATTTTTAAATCTTCTCCTTCAAAATCTAAGTCAATTTCTTCTTTTATTTTTCCACTTTCAGAAATCCCTTCTATTTGAAACTTTTCATTCTTTAAATAAAAAATAGCTCCACCTTTTGAGTCAGTATTGTTTTTTACAAAAACAAATACTCTTTTTAATACATTGATAAAATTTTCGGTAGAAATATTAATATTTTTATCAAATGTCCCACCACTTATAATACTTTTAAAATCTGGATAAGGTAAATCAATTACTCTACTCAATAAATTTATTTTTTCTATTTCTAAAGAAATTTGATTTCCAAAATAATTTAATTTTAAGAATTCATCTCCTACAGATTTAAGAATATTAATAATTGCTTCAACACTATTTAGTGGAATACTAACTTTTGTTTCACCATTAAAAGCATCTTCTAGATTTTCTTCTAAGTATACAAGTCTAAAACTATCTGTTGCCACTAATTGAATTTTTCCATTAGATAATTCTAATCTTACCGAATTAGTTGCTACATTATCAGTCGATATACTTGCAGCAAATTTTACTTTTTCTAAGCTTTCCAATAGAAACTCTCTAGAAATTTCGTAGGTTTTACCTTCAATTTTAGTATCTATCATTGGATACTCACTTGCATCATACAATGAAAATTCAGAAGTAGACCCTTCTGTTTCAATAAGTAAAGAGCCATCTAATTCTACTATTTGGATTTCTTCATCATTTATTTCTCTCAAATATTCATCAACTAATTGTGGACTGAATACAATTTCTCCGGGACTATCTATAATTCCAAACATAAAATTTGAAATTGTTAAATCCATGTCAGTACCTTTTAAAATAATTAAATCATTCTTAGCTTCTAAATAAACTCCACCAATAACAGGTCTTATTTTATTTTCAGATATAGCTTTACTTACTAATCTAATTCCTTTTAAAAATTTATTCCTATTAACTCTTATATTTAGCATAACTTCTCCTGTCTACTTTGACGCTTCTTCCAAATTTTTATATATACTAAAAAATTTAGTAAGCCTTGTTAAATCAAATATCTTTTTTACACTTAATGGTAAATTTATTAATTTTAAATCTCCACCAACTTTTTTTAATTCTTTTAAAACAGCAACTAATACACCTAATCCAGAACTATCCATATAGTTTACTTGGTCTAAATCAATAATAATACTTCTTTCTCCATCTTCAATATATTTTGACAGTTCTTTTTTTAAATCAATTGATGTATAAACATCAACTTCACCTTCAATTTTTACAAGTAGATTATTATTTTCAATTTTATTTGATACAGTTTTCATTAAAATCACCTCTATCTTAAATATTCTTTTAGCTGTTCACTATATTTTAATCTTAGTTTATCTAGAGTTTTCTTTTCAATCTGCCTAACTCTTTCACGAGTAATATTAAACTTTTTACCAACTTCTTCTAATGTATGGATTTCTTCTCCAAATAATCCATATCTTAAAGTTAAGATATCTTTCTCTCTAGGTTTCAATTGACTCAGTATTGCATTAATTTCTTCTCTTGCAATTTCACCTAAAACTTGATTTTCCAAAGATTCATTATCTGCTTCACTTATTGTATCTTCTAAATAAATATCCTCACCAATAGATGCATTTAAAGAAAGCATATCTTGAAACTCAAGCATTACTTTTTGAACCTTTCTTTCCTCTAACCCTGTACCTAAAGCAATTGCTTCTGTTGAAGGATATGAGCTATTTTCTGTTATATGACTCATTATAAATTTATTTACTTTATTTAATATATCATGTTTATAAGAAGGAATTCTTATTTCTCTTCCTTTACTTATTATAGCTTTTGTAATAGCCTGTTTAATCCACCAAACAGCATAGGTAGAAAATCTGTACCCTTTAGTATAATCAAATTTATCTATTGCATGTATTAGTCCAAAATTTCCTTCACTTATCAAATCAATAAATCCTAAACCTTTATTACAATAATTTTTAGCGACATTAACAACTAATCTAAGATTTGAAAGTATTAATTTTTGCTTTGCAGATTCATCTTCCCCCTTAGCTCTTATTAATAATTCTTGTTCTTCTTCTTTAGTTAAAATTTCATGTTTTCTGATGTCATTAAGATATAACGATACTAAATCTTTTTCTTTTTCCACAGACTTCACCACTTTTCTCAGTTTTTGCTTAAATGAAACTCTTCTTTCAATTCTCTAGTCATTAATGAAGAGAGTGCTTCTACTATTGATTTATTTTCATAAATAATTGAATAAGTAGCATCAATAATAGGCATATTAATTTGATGTTTTTCAGCTAACTCTTTCACTGCTTTTAATGTTGGAACCCCCTCAGCCACCATTTTCATTGACGAAAGTATTTCTTCTATTTTTTCCCCTTTTCCTATTCTTTCTCCTACACCTCTATTTCTACTATGTCTTGAAGTACATGTTACAATTAAATCACCCATACCTGCTAAGCCAGTAAATGTAAGAGGATTTGCTCCAAAATAGAGACCAAATCTACTCATTTCTGCCAAACCACGAGTTATTAATGCTGCTCTAGAATTATCCCCATAACCTAAACCATCTGAAATTCCATTAGTAATTGCAATGCAGTTCTTTATCGCTCCTCCTAACTCAACACCTACGATGTCTTGTGATGTATAAACTCTAAAATATTCTGTACTAAATAATTGTTGTACTTCTTTCCCTCTATCTAAATCTCCCGCAGCTACTATAGCTGAAGGTAATTGAATAGCAACTTCTTCGGCATGAGTTGGTCCAGATAAAGCAATAATATTTTTATGAAATTTTCCTAATATTTCATCCTTTATTACTTCTGATAATCTTAAACCTGTTTTTAACTCAATACCCTTTGCACTATTTATTATTGTTATATCTTCTCTTAATTGATTTGCAATTTGAGAAGCAACTGTTCTTAAAACTTGAGCTGGTACAGAAAAAAGTAAAAATCTTGTATCCTCCAAAATATTATCCAATGAACTAGTAATTTCTAAATTTTCTGGGAATTTTATACCCGGTAAAAAAATATCATTTTCTCTTTTTTCCTCTAGTTCTATTGCTCTATCTTTATTATATTCCCATACTACCACTTTATAACCTTTTTTGGCAAGTAAAATTGACAGTGCTGTTCCCCAACTTCCTGCTCCTAATACTACAATTTTTTCCATCTATCTCCCACCTATTTTTTATAGAATTTATTTTCTGTTCCATTTTTTAATCTAACTATGTTAGATTTATGTTTATATATTATATAAATCCCTAATAAAGCACTAATTACAAATAAAAAAGTACTACTACTTAAACTTTTATTTATTGGTAAAAATAAAATTAATAAAGGTAGCATTACTGACGCTAAAACTGAACCTAATGAAACATATTTAGAAATTCCTACAACAATAAAAAACATAATTAAAGTCAAAAACATTGGTAAAGGAGCTAAAAATATAAAAATACCTAAACTTGTTGCAACTCCTTTTCCTCCTTTAAATTTTAAAAAAGGAGAAAAAGTATGGCCAATAACTGCCATTAATCCAACTAAAACTAATCCATTCCCATCTACTCCTAATTTACTAGCAATAAATAAAGGAATATATCCTTTTAATGCATCTAACAAAAGAACAAATATTCCATATTTAGCACCTAAAACTCTAAATACATTTGTTGCTCCAGTATTTTTACTTCCTTCTTCCATGATATTTACACCTTTAAATTTTGCTACATATAAACCATTTGGTAAACTTCCTAAAAAATATGCAACTACTAAAAAAACTAAGTTTGTTATCATTTTTCCTCCAATAAAATTATTTTTCCTACAAGCTCAATATGATTTGTTTGAGGAAACATATCAACTGGTTGAACTTCTACCAATTTATATCCATAATCATTTAAAATTTTTATATCCCTAGCGAACGTAGAAGGATTACACGATATATATATTATTTCTTTTATTTTTTGTTGAGCAACCTCTTCCAAAATTTTACTTTCTATTCCTTTTCTTGGAGGGTCAAAAATTATAGAGTCAATTATATTTTTGTTTGAAATTAATTTTTCTAACTCTTCCTCTACTTTTCCATTAATAAATTCAATATTTTTAATATTATTGTCTTTAGCAGTTCTCATTGCATCTTTTGTTGCAGACTCAACCATTTCAATTGCATATACTTTTTTAGCAAACTTTGACAATAACATTCCTATAGTTCCTGTTCCTGAATAGGCATCAACAATATATTTATTTTCTATATTAGAAAAATAAGAAATTGCTATATTATATAATTTTTGAACTTGTTCAATATTAATTTGAAAAAAACTAGTAGGAGATATATTAAACTCTATATCTAATAATTCTTCTTTTATAAATTTATCACCAAACAAATGAATATTTTCTTTACCTAATGCAACATTTGTTCTTTTAGTGTTTATTGATATATAAACAGATTTAATATTTTCAAATTTTTCATTAACTTTATTTAAAATATCCTTTAACTTATCATTAAGTTTTGAATTTACAACTAAAACTAACATAAGCTCTTTTTTACTGTTAATCCTAAGCATTACATGTCTTAAAATTCCTTTATGTTCTTTTTCATTATAAACACTAATTTTCTCATCATTTATAACTTTTAATAGATATTCTAATATTTGACTCATTTCCCTGCTTTGAAGCCAGTTTTCTTTTGCAACAAAAATATCATGAGATTTTTTCTTAAAAAATCCCGTAATAACTTTACCATTTTGTTTTGAAAATGGTTCTATAATCTTATTTCTATAATTATATATATTTTCAGCACCTAAAGTATCATGTAAATTATAGTCTTTTGTTCCTCCGATTCTCTCAATAACTTCTCTAGTCATTTCTTTTTTATACAATAATTGGCTATCATACTTTAACATTCCAAAATCACAACCGTTGAAATCTTCAAATGTTATCAATGTATGATTTTCTATTCTGTTCAAAGAAGCTTTAATTATTTTTTTAATTAAACCTCTCCCATAAGTTTTTTTTAAGGATATAATTTCAATTTCTAGTATATCTCCAGGTACACCCATAGGTACAAAAACTGCAAACCCGTCTATATATCCTAAGGACTCTCCACCAAATACAATTTTCTCAATTTCAATCTTCTCAATATTTCCAATTTTTAACATTAATACTCCACTCTTATTCATTAACTTTTAAATATTTTACATCCTGAATCATTTCCATTTGTAATTCATTTGTAGCTCTTTTTTCTACATTAGATAAATCAACATTTTTGTCTATTTCCAATTTAACTCTATTTATATCTGCATTTAATTGGGCATTTTCTTTGCTAAGTTCATTTAAAACTTCATTATTTTTAACTTTTTCCATTAAAACAACTAAATAATATGCACCAAAAACAATATTTAATATTATAAGAAAGCCTATAAGATATAATATTTTTTGATGAAAAAAATTAAAAAATTTATTAATGATATTCATTGCTATAGCCTTTCACAAACTCTCAACTTAGACGAATGTGCACGATTATTCCCTGTCAATTCATCTGCAGATGGTTCAATTGGTTTTCTTGTAATTAATTTTACTGTAGCTCTGTGATTACACATACATATAGGAATTTCTTTAGGACATATGCAATCAATTGTTAAATCTCTAAAATAATTTTTTACTAGTCTATCTTCTAATGAATGAAAAGTTATAATTGCAAATCTTCCTTTAGGCTTAAGAAGTTTAACACTTTTCTCCATTGCTTCCACTAAAACATCTAACTCTTTATTAACTTCAATTCTAATAGCTTGAAACACTCGTTTTGCTGGATGTTTTTTATGTTTTCCTGGAATTGCTCTTGCTACTAAATTTGCTAATTCTTCTGTTGTTTCAAAAGGTTTTTGGACTCTATCTTCAACTATCCATTTAGCTATTTTTCTAGAAAATCTTTCTTCACCATATTCAAAAAATATTCTGGTCAATTCTTCTTCTGAATAATTATTTACTACTTCATATGCACTTAACTTTTGACTTTTATCCATTCTCATGTCAAGTTTCGCATTATATTTATAAGAAAATCCACGCTCTCCATTATCCAATTGTTCTGATGAAACTCCGATATCCATTAAAATTCCATCAACCTTATCAATTCCAGCAAGATATAAAACGGTATCTATATTTTTAAAATTATCTTTATAAATCTCAAATTTACCCTCATACTTTTTCAATCTTTCTTTTGCAAAAGCAATTGCTGAATCATCTTGATCTATACAGATTAATTTGCCTTTTTCAGAGAGCCTTTCTAAAATTCCTTCTGAATGACCTCCTCCACCTAAAGTACAGTCTACATAAATCCCATCTTTATTAACTATTAAATTATCCAATGTTTCTTTAAATAACACTGGAATATGGTATTCTGATGCTTTTTCCATTTTATCTCCTCGCATTTTTTGTCCTTTTATTTTACAATATTTTTGAAAAAAAAGCAAATTCTATCAAAGAAAAAACCGTAGAAACTCTACGGTTTTATAAATATTTTATTTTTTGTACGCTTCAAATATTTCTTCATAAACTTCTTTTGCTTCACAAAAATCATTTGTAGAGTATAAGTCTGATATTTCATCATTTGCCACATTTAAAAAATAAATTACATTACTCAAAGCTCTATCAAGTATTAATAACCCTTCATCTCCATCAATTCTTACTAATTCAGAATTTTCTACACTAAATAAATCAAACTTTTCGATGATATCTAGTCCAAATTCACTATTCCAAAATCCTTCTACCTTATAATTTTCTAATAAACTTTTCATACTCATATTACTTTCTCCTTAAACTTAATTAATTTTAATATAACTCTAATCATCATCTTTTGAATTTTCTAATTCAATAAATACTGGTAAATGATCTGAAAATGATTTTCTTAAAGTTTCATATGGATTTTTATATTTGTTCATATAATTTTCTACATAATTATACACACCATTATTTCCAGTATATTCTTTAGTGTATTTAAACGAGTAAAAAATATTATCATAAGAATTTGCTAATCCATTTTTTCCTAATGTTGTTTTATTTGTAGGACTTATTGCGTAAAAAATTTTATCTTTGTGACTAAAAAGATTTTTAAAAGCATCATTGTATGCTGGTAAATTAAAATCTCCTAGAATTATAACATCATTCTCTTTTGAATCTAAATTTTGAAAGTAATTATAAACATCTATTAATTTTTTAGCTTCTTTCTCTCGTTGTTCCTGACTATCACCATATATTAAATGCACTGTCACTAAAATGAAATCGATATTTTTTGATTTAAACATGGCTCCATAAGCTTCTCTTATAAAATCATTATTTTTATCTGGATAAAATCCTAAGCTTTTAACAAATTTCACTTTAGAAGTATTATAAACAAATCCATAATATTCATCATATTTCTGACTATTTCCAACTGCATAAGGAGATAATATATACGACCATTTTTCTTTTGAAATATTATTTAATTTTTCTGATAATTCAATTATACCTTTTTTATCCATAACTTCTTGAAGAGCTACTATATCAAATAAAGATAGCGTTTTTGAAACTTCTGTAGTATCCTTACCTTCCCAGCCAAGATGTAAAGTATTAAAACTAGCAAGGATAATAGTTTCTGAATAAATTGATACAATTAATAATATAAAAACTATAATTTTTTTCATTATATTATGCCTCATTTACTGGAATTTTTATAGTAAATTTAGTATATAATTCATATTTAGAATCAACCTCGATACTACCACGATATTTTTCTATAATATTTCTACAACTATGTAATCCATATCCTGAACCAATACCTATTTCTTTTTTAGTAGAATAACCAAAATTAAACAATTTAACCAGATTTTCTTCTTTAATTCCTATACCATTATCATAAATTTCTAATAAATAATATCCATTTTCTTCTTTTGTCGTTATTCTAATTAAGCCTTCTTGTATATTTTTTTCTTCAATAGCCTCATATGAATTTTTAATAAAATTACTTATAAGCTGAATAAATTGGGCTTTATCAGATAATAAAACAATTTTACTTGAATAGTTTTTGCTTACTTTTATATTTCTTTTTATCAATGAACTTTCATATATTTCTGTAACTTCATCTATGATTAAATTTATATCATTATAATCTTCTGTACCTAAAGACCCAACAAAATTTTGTTGTAACTGAATAATTTCTTTTAAATGATAAACCTTTTTAGTTAAAAAATCCAACTTTTTCTTAAATTCATTTTCAAATTCTTCATTATATTCTAATAACTTGGGCAAAACATCTCTTGCCTTGCACAACTTCACAGAAATTTCTTCTAAATTTTCTAAAGCATTTATTTCTTTTAAGACAACTGTATCTAAAAATTTAGGCATTATATTTTCATTATTTTCTTTAGAATTAATAAGCTCATCTAAACTTAAGCTTATAACGTTAACTATATTTCCAATATTATGTATAATTCCACTAGTAACTTCCATAAGCCCTTTATTATAGGCTTCATCAACCAATTTTTTCTGTTGTTTTTTTATTTTAGCATTTGCTTCTTTTAAATGTTTAGTTTGACTTACTACTTCTTTTTCCAAATCCTTTGCATAATCTTGTAACTTTATTTGCAAAGTCTTTAGCTCTGTAATATCCTTAAAAAATACTTGGATAAATTTATTATCTAATTTAAATGGCATTACAGAAATTACAACTATTTTATTTGCTGAAATTATAAAAAATTCTTCATCTTTTCTAGTACTACTATTGTAAATTCCCTTTATTAAATCTATAATTCCATCGTTTTTAAAAATTGCATCTAAATTTTTCTCATAAGGATTATTAAATATATTTATGAGCTCTTTATTATAATCTTCCACCTTACATTCTTCTATATTAAAAAGCGCTATTCCAAAAGGTGAATATTTAAATATATTTTTATATTTGCTTTCTGATGTTTCAAGACTACTCAAAGTAGTTTCTAAAACTGTATTTATTGAAATCATTTGATTATATGCAGCTTCTAACTCATCTTTTGTTTTAATAAACTCTTCAATATTTCTTTTTTGAAGAACTCTTTCATTTTTTACTTTTGTAATAAATTGATTAAAATTACTTTCCAATCTTTTTAACCAATCAATTTTCAAATCCAAAAAGGAGTCTATAACACCTTTGTTTAAATGTTCCAAAGCATTTTCAAATGTTTCTATATATCCAAAAAGAATTCTAAAGTGTTCAAACATAAATAAAAAAACAATAAAGGCTATTATTATCTGAATTTGAATGATAATGCGATATAGTTCTGATAAACTACTATTTAAAATATTATAATTATATTCCACTTCTAAATATCCTACAACTGATCCATTAGCTATTAGATTAAGTTGAGATCCTAATTTTTTACCTTTATATTCAGATTCTTCATAATTTACTTTTGTCTCTCTATTTTTATCATAAACCTTTATAGCAACTACTTCTTCCCTGTTTATAAAATCTCTTGAAGAATTTTTTAAAGAATCTAAATCATTTTTCCATAAAAACTCTCCAGCTAGGTTTTTTATACTTAAATCAAAAATCTCTTTTTTCTCATCAATTAAAATTCTTTCTCTATTGTGAAAAGTGAAGTAAATAAATATATTGAAAAAAACCAACCCTAAAGTTAAGCCTAAAAATAATTTTGAACTAATTACATATTTTAATTTCATCTTATCCCCCATACCAAAATATAATTAATTATATAATGTATGTGATAAAAAATCAACTTAAAGCCAATAATATATTGACAACAATATAAAAAAATGATAATAATTTATTAGCAGTCATTCTAAAAGAGTGCTAATATATTTAAGGAGGTTATTTAAATTGAAAGAAACAAAACAATTTCAAACAGAAACTAAAAAACTATTAGATATGATGATTCACTCTATTTATACTCACAAGGAAATATTCTTAAGAGAGTTAATCTCTAATGCTAGTGATGCTATCGACAAGTTAAAATTTAACTCTATTTCTAATCCTAACTTATTAGGAAATGACAGTGAATTTCATATAGAAATTATCTCTGACAAAGCAAATAGAACTATTACTATTAAAGACAACGGTATTGGTATGACAAAAGAAGAAGTTATTACTAATATTGGAACAATTGCAAAATCTGGTTCTAAAGATTTTATGGAAAAATTTACTTCTGCCAAAGAAAATAAAGATTTGGACATTATAGGACAATTTGGAGTTGGATTTTATTCTGGATTTATGATTGCAGATAAAGTTACTTTAATTACAAAATCTGCTGAATCAGATACAGGTGTTTTATGGGAATCTTCTGGTGAAGGAGATTACATAATAGAAGATACTGATAAGCAAAATAGGGGAACTGAAATTATTCTTCATTTTAGAAAAGACGAGGAAGAAAATAATTATTCAGATTATCTAGAAGAATATAAAATTAAAGAACTTATAAAAAAATATTCAGATTATGTTAGATACCCAATATATATGAATGTAACAAAAGAAATTAAAAAAGATGATTCTGAAGAGACAGTTACAGAAATTGTAAAAGAAACTCTAAATTCAATGACTCCGATTTGGAAGAAAAATAAAAATGACATAAAAGAAGAAGAATATAATGATTTTTATAAATCAAAATTCCATGACTGGACTGATCCTATAAAAACAATTCATACTATAGTAGAAGGAAATATTGAATATACAGCATTATTATTTATTCCTGGAAAAACACCTTTTAATTTTCATTCAAAAGAATATGAAAAAGGATTACAATTATACACGAAAAATGTATTCATCATGGATAAATGTAAAGAGCTAATACCTGATTATTTTAGATTTGTTAGAGGTCTTATTGATTCTTCTGATTTTTCTTTAAATATTTCTAGAGAAATTCTACAACAAAATAAAGTTTTACAAAACATTGCTAATAACTTAGAGAAAAAAATTAAAAAAGAATTGGAAACAATGTTGAAAACTGAAAGAGACAAATATGTAGAGTTTTTCAAAAATTTTGGTCAAGATTTAAAATATGGTATTTATAATGATTTTGGAATGAAAAAAGATTTATTAAAAGATTTATTAATATTTGATAGCTCTAACTCAGAAAATAAAACAACTTTAAAAGAATATGTTTCAAGAATGAAAGATGAACAAAAGGAAATCTATTTTATTTCTGGTGATGACATAAGTAAACTTAAAAAACTTCCTCAAATGGAAATAATTGCAGAAAAAGGTTATGAAGTTTTATTCTTCACTGATAAAATTGATGAATTTATGATCCAATCTTTAAGAGATTATGATGGAAAAGAGTTTAAATCTATAAATCAAGGAGATTTAGATTTCGACAAAGAAAAATCTAGTGAATTAGAATCTTTAGAAAAAGAAAATGAAGTTTTGCTAAAAGCAATTAAAGAATCTTTAAAAGATACAGTAAAGGATGTAAAATTGACAAACAGATT
>RRZT012791990.1_pt1 | contig 25032 bp, 19 predicted proteins | sample 2165551 | NCBI WGS metagenome assembly RRZT01 (sample SAMN10456910, study PRJNA506462) | wastewater metagenome | biome: wastewater; feature: sludge; material: wastewater sludge; isolation source: wastewater sludge with Escherichia coli K12::gfp cells carrying plasmid... | place: USA: Moscow, Idaho... | reverse complement strand
GCGTGCCACATTCATGCCCGCCCTCGCCAACTCGAGGATTTGTTCTTGAGTAGTGGTAGCCGGTCCAAGAGTGCACACAATTTTAGCTCTACGCATGACTTCTATCCTACCTGAGCGTCCTGTCGATTTCTCTGGATAACGGGGTTGCACCCGCCACACACACTTTGCTGATCCTCACAATCAGATCGTCAGAGAAAGGTCAGTGGCCACAACGGGCTCAGGAAGTGCAGAAACACCGGTGAGATAGGCGTCGACGGAAGCTGCCGCGGCACGACCTTCCGCAATCGCCCACACGATAAGCGACTGTCCGCGTCCCGCATCTCCAGCAACGAAGACACCTGGGACCGAGGTCCCGAACTTGGATTCGCGCTCGATACGCTTGCGCCCATCAAGGGTGAGGCCAAGTTGCGAGACGACACCTTCTTCCGGGACACCTTCGAATCCCATTGCGAGGAGCACAAGATCCGCAGGCACCAAACGTTCGGATCCAGGGACGGGAGCCAGACGGCCACCGTCGAACGTCATGTCGGTGAGCCGCAGGTGCGAGACGTTGCCCTCGCCGTCGGACAAGAACTCAACGGTCGAGGTGGAGTACAGTGTCTCGCCACCTTCCTCCATCGAGGTCGAGACCTTGTAGAGCTTGGGGAACGTCGGCCATGGCCAGTTGGCGGGGCGATCCACCGAAGGCTGCGGCATGATCTCCAGCGAGGTGATTGAACGCGCCCCCTGGCGAACCGAGGTACCGATGCAGTCGGAGCCGGTGTCGCCGCCACCAATAACGATGACGTCCTTCCCCTTCGCATCGATTGGCTCGTCAACTGGCAAGCCGTGCACCCGGCGAGTCGCGCCCGTGAGGAACTCGACCGCCTGGTGAATACCCTTAAGTTCGCGGCCGGGAACCTTGATGTCACGCGCCAGCGGAGTTCCCACGGCGATAACGACGGCGTCGTAACGCTGCAGTAGTTCGTGAGCATCTGCCTCGTCGGTGCCGATCTCAACACCGGTGTAGAAACGGGTGCCTTCGGCGCGCATCTGATCGAGGCGGCGATCCAGGACCGACTTCTCCATCTTGAACTCGGGAATTCCGTAGCGGAGCAGGCCACCGGGAAGATCGCTCTTCTCGTACACCGCAACGGTGTGACCAGCGCGGGTAAGCTGCTGGGCAGCCGCGAGACCCGCCGGACCAGAGCCAATAACGGCGACGGTGCGCCCGGTCAGGTACTGCGGAATCTGCGGGGTGACCAGTCCGGCACCCCAGGCGTCGTCGATAATCGCGTGCTCGACCTGCTTAATGGTGACTGCCGGCTGGTTGATACCCAGCACGCATCCCGATTCACACGGTGCCGGACAGAGCCGGCCCGTGAACTCCGGGAAGTTGTTCGTCGCGTGGAGACGCTCGATAGCGGCTGGAAGATCGTCCCGCCACGTCAAATCGTTCCACTCGGGAATAAGGTTGCCGAGGGGACAGGAGAAGTGACAGAACGGAATACCGCAGTCCATGCAGCGCGACGCCTGGCGCTTAAGCTGCGCAGAGTTATCTACTCGCTCATCCTGAATCTCTTTCCAATCCCGGATACGCACGGCAATCGGTCGGTTGACGGGAAGCTCCCGCTGACGATGCTTGAGAAATCCTTGTGGGTCAGCCACGACTCGCCTCCATGATCTTGTTCCAAACGATTGAGTCAGAGATATCGAGGCCCTTGGCCTCGGCATCTGCCAGTGCGGAGGTCACTCGCGAGTAGGATCGCGGGACCATCTTGGTGAAACGGGCGAAGTCGCCAGCATCAAGGATCGCCTGTGCCACCGCGGAGCCCGTGAGCTCGACGTGACGTGCGAGGATCGCGCGTAAGGCGATTTCGTCGTCGGCATTCGGTGATCCGATAACGAACTCTTCTCCGGCGCGGGCGGCGGGGTTGAGCTTGTCGGGGTCGAAGTCGAGAACGTATGCGGCACCGCCGGACATACCGGCGCCGAAGTTACGACCGGTTGCTCCAAGCACCACGAGAGTTCCACCCGTCATGTACTCGGCGCAGTGATCACCCGCTCCTTCAGAAACAAGGGTGGCACCGGAGTTACGGACACCAAAACGCTCGCCTACCTTGCCGCGCAAGAAGATCTCACCCGAGGTGGCACCATAGCCGATGACGTTTCCGGCAATGACGTTCTCCTCCGCGACGAAACCACTGCGGGGATCGGGAGCCACGCTGATCGTGCCTCCGGAAAGTGACTTGCCCACGTAATCGTTGGCGTCGCCAATAAGGTGGAGCGCAATGCCACGCGGAAGAACCGCCCCGAAGGACTGGCCAGCGGACCCGCGGAAGGTGAGGTCGATGGTGCCCGCGGGCAGCCCCTCTCCCCCGTAGATACGCGTGAGTTCCGAACCAAGCATGGTGCCCACCGAGCGGTTGACGTTGTGGATGGGCAGGTCACTCTCCACCTTCGTGCCGTTCTCCAAGGCGTCAGCGCAGATCTCCAGCAGCGTCACATCAAGCGCGCGGTCCAAACCGTGGTCCTGCGTCATACGCTGGTGAAGAGTGTGGCCGGGGGTTAACTTCGGCTTGGCAAGAATCGGGCGGAGGTCTAGCCCCTCGCTCTTCCAATGCGAGACAGCACGATGGGTATCGAGCAATTCGACGTGTCCCACGGCTTCCTCAATGGAGCGCAGACCGAGCGACGCGAGAATCTCACGCACCTCACGGGCAATGTACTCAAAGAAGGTAACCACGTATTCGGGCTTGCCAGTAAAGCGCCCACGCAGCTCAGGATTCTGGGTTGCGACACCCACCGGGCAGGTGTCCTTGTGGCACACGCGCATCATGACACAGCCGGAGACCACCAGCGGCGCGGTAGCGAATCCAAATTCCTCGGCGCCCAGAAGCGCGGCGATAACCACGTCGCGGCCCGTCTTGAGCTGGCCGTCCGCCTGTACCACGATGCGATCGCGCAGGTTGTTGAGAACCAGCGTCTGCTGGGTTTCGGCAAGGCCCAACTCCCACGGAGCGCCAGCATGCTTGATGGAGGTGAGCGGAGCCGCGCCGGTGCCGCCGTCGTGCCCGGAGATGAGGACGACGTCGGAGTGTGCCTTGGCAACACCCGCAGCCACAGTACCCACGCCCACTTCTGCCACGAGTTTGACGTGGATGCGGGCGCGTGGGTTGGCGTTTTTGAGGTCGTGAATGAGCTGCGCCAAATCCTCGATCGAATAGATATCGTGATGCGGCGGCGGGGAAATAAGTTCCACACCCGGAGTCGAGTGACGCACCTCGGCCACCCACGGGTAAACCTTGTTGGCGGGCAGATGACCACCCTCGCCGGGCTTGGCGCCCTGAGCCATCTTGATCTGGATGTCATCGGAGTTGACGAGGTATTCGCTCGTCACGCCAAAACGGCCCGACGCCACCTGCTTGATGGACGAGCGGCGCTGGGGATCGTAGAGACGCTCTGGCATCTCACCACCCTCGCCGGTGTTGGACTTCGCGCCAATCATGTTCATGGCGCGCGCTAGTGTTTCGTGTGCTTCCTGAGAAATTGATCCGAAGGACATGGCACCCGTAGAGAAGCGGCGCATGATCGATTCGACCGATTCAACTTCGTCCACCGGGATGGGATCGAGTTCACCATGCTTGAAGGAGAAGAGTCCACGCAGCGTCATGAGCTTCTCGGCCTGATCATTGATCTTGTCCGAGAACTTCTTGAACATCTCGTAGGAACGGGTACGCGTCGAGTGCTGGAGCAGGAAGACAGTCTCCGGGTTAAAGAGATGCTGCTCGCCCTCGCGGCGCCACTGGTATTCTCCGCCGACCTCCAGCTCGCGGTGGGCGGGCGAGATGCCGGACGTGGGATAAGCAATGATGTGCCGCTTCGAGATTTCTTCGGCGATGACGTCGAGGCCGGCGCCACCCAGAGGGGTGGGGGTTCCGGTGAAGTACTCGTCCACCAACTCCTGCGACAGGCCGATAGCTTGGAACACCTGGGCGCCACGGTAGGAGGCGACGGTGGAAATTCCCATCTTCGACATGACATTGAGAAGACCGTTACCAAGAGACTGAATAACGTTCTTGGAGGTCTGCTCCGGACTCACCGGCACTTCGCCGGTACGCGCCATGTTCTCTGCGGTCTCCAGCACCAAATATGGGTTAACGGCCGTCGCTCCATAACCGATGAGGCAGGCGAGATGGTGAACCTCGCGGACGTCGCCCGCCTCAACGAAGAGCGCCACCTTGGTGCGCGTCTGATGACGGAGCAGGTGGTGATGCACGGCGGAGGTGAGCAACAACGAAGGAATCGGGCCAAGCTCGCGGTTCGAATCGCGGTCGGAGAGCACGATAAAGGACACACCGGCGTCGATCGCGCGATCAACCTGCTCACAAATCTCGCGCAAGCTTTCGCGTAGGCTCTCCTCGCCACCCGAGACTCGGTAAAGTCCGGAGATGGTGACCGCCAAAAGACCCTTACCCTGCTCAGGGTAGCGGCCGATTGTGCGAATCTTGGCAAGTTGGTCGTTATCCAGAACCGGATAGTCGACAACGAGCTTACGAGCGTGTTCGGGCAGCTCCTCCAGCAGGTTTGGCTCGGGTCCGGCATTGCCGCGCAGAGAGGTCACCAGCTTCTCGCGGATAGCGTCGAGGGGCGGGTTGGTCACCTGGGCGAACTGTTGGCTGAAGTAATCAAAGATGAGGCGAGGGCGTTCGGACAGAACGGCGATGGGAGTGTCAGTCCCCATCGATCCCTTGGCTTCCGCGCCGTGATCGGCCATCGGCCGAATGATCTGCTTAAGTTCCTCGTTGGTGTATCCAAACACCTGGTGGCGACGAACAACAGAGGTATGCGAATGATCGACGTGTTCACGATCGGGTAGGTCGGACAGGTGCACGGTGTTCTCAGCAAGCCACTGACCATACGGGGCCGCCGAGGCAAGCTGTGCCTTGATCTCTTCATCCTCAATAATGCGATGCGCGGCGGTGTCAACGAGGAACATCTTGCCAGGCTGCAACCGCCCCTTACGCACCACGTTCTCCGCCGGGATGTCAAGAACGCCGGCTTCGGACGCGAGAACGACGACGCCGTCGTCGGTCACCCAGAAACGCCCCGGACGCAAACCGTTACGGTCGAGGACGGAACCCACCTGGACGCCGTCGGTAAACGTCATGGAGGCTGGCCCATCCCACGGTTCCATCATGTTCGAGTGGAACTCATAGAACGCGCGCAACGCGGGATCCATGTGTTCGTTCTGCTCCCATGCCTCAGGAATCATCATGCGTACAGCGTGGGGCAAGCTGCGTCCAGAGAGGTGCAGAAGTTCAAGTACCTCGTCGAAGCTTGCCGAATCGGATGCCGCAAGGTTGACGGGGAGGAGCTGGGAGACGTCGCCCAGTAGTTCGGAGCGCAGCTCCCCCTGCCGCGCGGCCATCCAGTTGCGGTTGCCGCGCACCGTGTTGATCTCGCCGTTGTGCGCAATCATGCGGAACGGCTGCGCCAATGGCCAGGACGGGAAGGTGTTCGTGGAGAAGCGGGAGTGCACGATCGCGATCGCCGAAGCAAAACGTGGGTCCTGGAGATCCACGAAGAACGGCTCAAGCTGAGTCGTTGTCAGCATGCCCTTGTAGAGAAGCGTGCGGCTCGACAACGACGAGAAGTAGGTACCAGCCAACTCCGCGCGCTTGCGCACACGGTAAACCTTGCGCTCTAGCTCCAGCCCCGTCGACCCTTGCCGATCGCGGAGGAAGAGCTGCCGCATGGTGGGCATGTACTCCAGTGCGGTAGGACCGATCATCGACGAATCGATCGGGACGGTACGCCAGCCAAGCACCTCCAAGCCTTCTTCGAAGGCAAGTTGTTCAATGTGGGCGACGGCGGCCGAACGTTCACCAACAGCCGGCAGGAAGGCGATACCTACCGCGTAGGCGCCACTTGCCGGAAGTTCAAAGGGAACAGATGCCCGGAGAAACTCGTCCGGGATCTGCACCAGAATTCCCGCACCGTCTCCGGTGTTTTCCTCGGCGCCGACGGCGCCACGGTGGTCGAGGTTCTCCAGAGCGGTAATGCCCATCTCAACGATGGAGCGAGACTGCGTTCCGTGCAGGTCGGCCACGAAGGCAACACCGCACGCATCGTGCTCAAAATCTGGACGGTATAGTCCCGGTTCGCTCATGATGTCCTCCTGAATTATCAAAGCTCTCTCAGCTTCATCAAACACAGTAGGAAACCCGTCTCAAAATGGCTTCTCAGATCCTGAACGATGTCGACGACGTCACCGTCATGTTACGGCTATATTTCGTCTCCAGATTTTACGGTGTTGGCCTGACCAGCGGTTTCGTCCTGGCTGTCCGCTTGGTCAGAGAGATTCTCGCCCGAGTCCTTGGGGAATCCCGGAAGCCAGATATCGTTCGTGGTTGGATCCTGGTTGTAACGGCGCCGCAAAATCAGTAAGGCCACGATGGATACAAGGAATAGGATGATCGACGTCCAGACATTGAGACGAAGTCCGAGAATGTGATGTGCATCATCGATGCGCAGAGACTCGATCCAGACGCGTCCCGCCGTGTAGACCGCTCCGTAGGCCGCAAAAAGCTGGCCACCGTAGAGCTTCAACCTCTTCTCGACGGTGACGAGGAGGGCCGCTCCAGCAAAACACCACAGTGTTTCGTAGAGGAATGTGGGGTGGAACGTGGTTCCCGCGGGGAAGTCGCCAACAATGTGTTCGGGGTCAATCTCGAGGCCCCACGGCAAATCCGTGGGCCGTCCGTAGAGTTCCTGATTGAAGTAGTTGCCGAACCGTCCGATTCCCTGCGCGATGAGAAGAGCAGGAGCCAACGAATCTGCGAACGGCGCTAATCTCAGGCCTCGGCGGCGCGCCGCCAAATAGACACCCACGCCGCCAAGGGCAACGGCACCCCAGATTCCCAGACCTCCTTCCCAAATGAAGAGAGCCTTGATCGGGTCCTTTCCGGGAGCGAAATACAGCTGATAGTCAGTGATGACGTGGTAGAGGCGCCCACCCAAAATGCCAAAGAAAACCGCCCACATGGCAACATCGACACTGACATCTTCCGGACCTCCCTTGGCTCGGTACCGCTTATCCATCCACCACCAGGCGATCACGATGCCAAGAATGATGGCAAGGGCGTATGCCCTGAGGGGAATCGGACCGAGATGCCAGACCGCCTGAGCGGGTGACGGAATTGATGCGAGGACCATGGTGCTCCTAGATAGATAACACAGCTACCTCGCCAAGTGTACTGACGAGGTAGCTGTGTCGGTAGCGTGGTTATTCTCGCTTCGGAAGGCTGAGAGATCCCGCCCATAGCCTGTGGACCACTGCGGATACCGCGGAGTCCTGCCTAGTGGCGCACCCTCTTAGCTGGGTACCTACCAGCTTCTTTACTGGGAACTCTCAGTCGTATTGCTGCCAAGTATCGCCTCCCCTTCCGAGGTAATCGTCTCAGACGAGACCAAATCCGAGGCTCCGGACTCGAGCGTTGCCGTCCAGCTTTCGACGGAAGTGGCCAGTGCGCCGCCGTCGATCAAAGATGCCTGAAGTTCGGCTAATTTGGCGTCATAAAGGGCTGACCAATCTGCGTTCGCTTGAAATGCCGTCACCAAAGGGTTGCTTCGGCTCATCCCTGGCCCACCCATATTTCCCGCGCCGGGGTTGAATCCTTCGGGAGCTCCTTCAGGCGGTGCAAAGCCTTCTGGCATTTCGCCTTCGGGGACGTTGGCCCCGTCGCCAAAGTCTGGCCTGCCACCCTCTGGCATTTCGGGCATCGTTCCGTCGCCGAAATCGGGCCTGCCGCCTTCCGGCATCGCTCCGTCTCCACCCATTCCTGGCATACCGCCGCCCACGCCCCCGAAGGCTAGGTTGTGATCCCACGCCACCACGGTGAACTTGTTCGTTGCCGAGTCCCAGAACAAATACGAGTTGTTTCCCGGCCCATCGATATCGTCGAAGTTATTGATGACGTCTTCGAAAGCCAAGTAGGTGGCGAAAGAATCGATATCTACGAGATCCGGCAATTGCGCAGCAATTTCCTCCTCCGTACCGTTGTTGATGAGATCGAGCAACGCGATGAGTGGCGCATAGTTGTCCGCACCCGCTTCGATATCGAACGAGGAAGAGTAGTCGCCATCTTCCCCGTTCCAGTCCCAGGTGCCATCTGATTCAGACTTGTAGAGAACACTGTCCGCACCGGCGTCGGGGAAATAGTTGTGCACCCAGGTGTCGTCAAGATTCTGCACGGTGAGCCGCAGTGTTTCGTCACCGCCATTGACAGAGAAACGCGTGGCTATTGCCTGGGTCGAAGCAAGTCCCGCATCTGTTAGCAGATCAAGTGCAACAGCTTCGTTCATTGACGTCTCACTGGAGTTGGAACGAACGGTAAAGTCGGAGATTCCCTTAAACTGCTGGTCGTCGACGTATTTATCAAGCCGGATGCGGAAAGGTAGGTCCTGGGCCGGTGTATCCACCGAGATGCCACGCAGTGAGGAGTTGCCTTTGAGTTTGAGTCCCACATCCGTAAAGGTCTCGCCATCGATCGTCACCGAACCGTGGATCCACTCCTTTTCTCCGGTGTCCAAGAAGACCTGGATCATGTCGCTCAGCGAAGAGTCATCGACTGTCACCGCAATCGTGTGAACCGTTGTCGCATCCAATTGCGCGGCTGTGTCAGCTGTGCCGGTGCTTGTCTCTGAGGGAGCAGCCGTCGCGGAGGAACTCGCCGTACTGGAAGCACTCGGCGAAGAATGACCGCAGCCCCCGAGCACCATGACGGATGCTGCGAGGGCTGCGGCTAGTTTTGCACGGGAATTAGTCATGCTCCGAGTATGAGCGCGCTCCCTATGAGTGGTTGTGGCCGTTCCTGTGTAGAACTTAAGAATTTTCTGCGTTTATAAATGTGTTCCGTGTGCTCCGGCGGCGAGTTCCTCGGCCGTTTCACGCAGTGAACGCAAGGCGACGGCCTCGTCCTCTTCAAAGAGGCAGCGAACCAACGCCGAACCGACGATCACACCATCCGCGTATCCTGCGACCTCCCGTGCCTGCTCCGCATTGGACACTCCAATACCCACGCACACCCGGTCAGCTCCAGCGGCGCGCGTACGCTCAACCAGAGTGCGAGCACCAGAGTCGAGTGAATCTCGGGTTCCCGTTACGCCCATGGTCGATGCCGCATAGACAAATCCACGCGAGGACTTCGCCGTCAGGGTCAGGCGCGCGTCACGCGACGACTGCGCCACGAGGAAGATACGGTCAAGGCCATACTCATCCGAGGCAGCGATCCACTCCCCTGCCTCCTCCGGAATAAGATCCGGGGTGATCAGCCCCGCCCCACCGGCGTTTGCAAAGTCGCGCGCAAACTTATCCACGCCGTACTTAAAGATGAGGTTGTAGTAGGTCATGATAAGTGGGACGGCGCCCTCGTTCGCGACCGCCTCAACGCCACGGAAGACGTCCCTCACTCGGAAACCACCGGCCAGCGCACGCTGCCCAGCGGCCTGGATCACGCCACCGTCCATTGACGGATCAGAGTACGGCAAGCCGAGTTCGATGATATCGGCGCCGGCACGGGCCAGCTCCTGGGCGGCGCGAATACCACGGTCGGTGTCCGGGAAACCAGCGGGCAGATAACCCACGAAAGCCGCCGCGCCCTGCTCCTTGCGGGCATCAATTCTTGCGCCAGTCTTCACAGTTCCTCGCCCTTTCCTTCAATACCGAAGAAGTGCATGGCCGTCTCTACGTCCTTGTCCCCGCGACCGGAGAGGTTAACGAGAATCAACGGCGCAGGTTCTCCCGCTTTCTGGGCCTCGAGGCCCAGCTTGAGCGCTCCAGCCAAAGCGTGCGAGGACTCAATGGCCGGAATAATGCCCTCTTCGCGGCACAGCAGACGGAACGCTTCCATCGCTTCGTCGTCGTTAATGGGGCGGTACTCAGCGCGCCCAATCGTTGATAGCCACGCGTGCTCGGGACCCACGCCGGGGTAATCGAGACCGGCGGAGATCGAGTGAGAAGCGATCGTCTGGCCGTCGGCGTCCTGCATGAGGAAAGACTTCGACCCCTGGAACACGCCAATGGTTCCGGCGTTGATCGAAGCAGCGGTGCGCCCCGAATCTAGGCCTTCGCCACCGGCCTCAAAACCGTAGAGGCGAACCATCGGGTCATCAAGGAAGGCGTTAAACATACCAATGGCGTTCGAGCCGCCACCAATGCAAGCGCAGACGATGTCCGGAAGACGTCCGGTCAGCTCAAGAACCTGGGCACGGGCTTCCTCTCCAATGATCTTCTGCAGATCGCGTACCAGCTCCGGGAAAGGATGCGGGCCCGCGGCGGTGCCAAAGATGTAGTTGGTGGAATCGACATTCGTTACCCAGTCGCGGAACGCCTCGTTGATGGCATCCTTGAGGGTGGCCGAACCCGCCGTTACCGAGATGACTTTAGTTCCGAGAAGTTCCATGCGGGCAACATTGAGCGCCTGGCGCCGCACGTCCTCGGCACCCATATAAATGACACACTCCAGCCCGAGGAGCGCCGCCGCCGTCGCTGTCGCGACGCCGTGCTGGCCCGCGCCGGTCTCCGCAATGACGCGAGTCTTGCCCACAGCCTTCGTGAGAAGTGCCTGGCCTAGCACGTTATTAATCTTGTGCGAGCCGGTGTGATTGAGGTCCTCTCGCTTGAGAATGATGCGGGCATCCCCGGCATGCTTGGAGAACTTGGGAACCTCAGTGATAATCGACGGACGGCCCGAGTAGGTGCGATGCAAATGGTCAAGCTCGCTACGAAACTCCGGATCCACCTTGAGACGCTGCCATGCTTCAGTGAGATCGTCCAGCGCCGCCATGAGCGCTTCGGGAAGGAAACGCCCACCAAATTCTCCGAAGTACGGACCGGGAACGGTCCCGAGTGTTTCAGTCACGATTATCTCTCCATCGCATCGAGGGACGGATGCTGGCCCACGGCCACCATGTCCCGAATTGCTGCGCGCGGATCGCCGCTTGTTACGAGGGCCTCGCCCACGAGGACGGTGTCGGCACCGGATCGGGCGTAGTTGACAACGTCCTGCGGCCCTCGCACACCCGACTCCGCCACGCGGATGATGTGATGGGGCAGGATGTCCACAACTTCGTCGAAGACCGAACGATCCACGTCCAGAGTCTTGAGGTTACGGGCATTGACACCGATGACGCGAGCCCCGGCATCGATAGCGCGGCGGGCCTCCTCGCGATCGTGGGTCTCTACCAGCGCGGTCATGCCGAGCGAGTGAATACGCTCAATGTAGGACGTCAGCACCGTCTGCTCCAGCGCCGCAACGATAAGCAGAACCATGTCCGCTCCGTGCGCACGCGCCTCCCAAATTTGGTAGGGGGTAACGATGAAATCCTTGCGCAGCACGGGGATATCCACGCGGGCACGCACGGCGTCCAGATCGGCGAGCGTGCCATCAAAGCGCCGCTCCTCTGTGAGCACCGAAATAGCGGCAGCTCCACCGGCCTCGTAGGCTTCGGCGAGTGCGGCAGGATCCGCGATGGCGGCCAAGGCACCCTTTGATGGGCTCCGACGCTTGCACTCGGCAATGATAGTGACACTGCGATGGTCTCCCCCACGCAGTGCTGCCTCCGCATTAAGCGCACCGGGAATCCGGGAGGCGCGCTCCTTGAGCTGATCGAGGCTCACCTTGGCTTCACGCCGAGCCAGATCCTCACGAACACCAGCAATGATGCTGTCTAACACCGTTGTCATGCTTCCTCCGTCCCTTCGGACACACCATATCCCGTGACGCCCGCAACAGGTGAATCCTGTCCATCACGAGCCTTACGCGCGTCAACCTGTGCCAGAGTTCCGGCAATCTGAATGGCCCGCACGGCGGCAGCCGCCTTATTCTTGGACTCAATGAACTCCGTTTCTGGCACTGAGTCCGCCACGATTCCAGCACCGGCTTGGACCGAGGCGCGACCGTGGGAAATAACCGCGGTGCGGATGGCAATTGCCAGATCAGCATTGCCGTTGAAGTCGAAGTATCCAATGACGCCGCCGTAAATGCCACGGCGCGCGGGTTCCAATGCGTCGATAATTTCGATGGCGCGCGGCTTCGGCGCACCCGAGAGGGTGCCAGCCGGGAAGGTTGCGGCAAGGCAATCCACCGCGCGCACGCCTTCCGCCAACTCACCCGAGACCGTCGATGAGATATGCATAATGTGGCTGTACCGCTTGATTTCCATCAGCTCAATTACCTCGACGGTGCCTGGTACACACACCTTGGCGAGGTCGTTACGGGCCAAGTCCACAAGCATGACATGTTCGGACAGCTCCTTGGGATCGGCGAGAAGCTCTTCGGCGAACTCGCGGTCCTCCGTCAACGTCCGCCCACGTGGGCGCGAACCGGCGATGGGGAACGTCGTTACTCGCCCCTCGTCGAGGCGCATCAACGTTTCGGGAGATGAGCCGACGACGGCGAAGCCCTCCTCCGTTCCGTCCGCCAACCGCAGGCAGTACATATAGGGACTGGGATTGATGGTACGCAGGACGCGGTACACATCAAGCGGATCCGCCGGGCAGTCGATGTCCGCACGCTGGCTCAGCACCACCTGGAACACCTCGCCATCACGGATTGCTTCTTTACCCAAACACACCGCTTCCTCGAAGTCAGCTTGGCTGGTCCGTAGCTCAGGCTGTACTTCGGTCTCAACATCAGCAACTCGCTTCACCGCGTGCAACGGCTCTGGGCGCTGCAGGGCAGCTTCCATCTCAGCAAGTCGAGCGCGGGCACGCGAATATGCGCCCTCCACACCGTCGGCGGTGTTGTTGGAGTTCACCGCATTAGAGATAAGCCAGACGGTCCCGTCCTGATGATCCACCGCGACCATGTCAGTCGTCAGACACATGACAGCATCCGGAATGTCGAGTTCGCGCTGTGCCTTGCGGGTAAGCTTCGGCTCCCAATCAAAAAGAGTGTCCCAACCAAGTGCACCCACAAGACCGCCGGTCAACGGTGGTAAGCCGGGGAAGGCCTTCGTCGTGAGGGCGTCCAGGGCCGAGGCGAGAAGCTGTGTCGTCGGCCCTTCAACCTCCAAACCGAGCGGGACCTCTCCCTCCCAGCGAGCCGTACCCTCGCGCGCAATCAACTGCGCCTGCGAGCGAACGCCCACAAATGACCAACGATTCCACGAGCCATCATGCTCGGCAGACTCGAGAATAAACGTTCCCGTACCCTCCGCGAGGCGACGAAAAATGCCGGTGGGGGCGGCGTCGTCGATGAGGAGCTTCTCCACCACCGGAATGACGCGCCGGGACTGTGCCAGCTCGGTAAATTCTTCGAGGGAGGGCCAGACGGCGCCCCAAGCCAGATGTGCTGGTCCGTCGTGTGCGCTCATGCGTCCTCCCCTGTGTCGATGTTCGTCGTAGTGTCTTCCGCGATGAGGTCATTCACCGCGACAAGATCTCCACCCGCATCAAAGCAGGTGCGCGTTCCAGTGTGGCAGGCGGCGCCCACCTGTTCGGCACGGACCAGCACGCAATCGCCGTCGCAATCGAGCTGGACGCGCCGTACGAGCTGGACGTGTCCCGAAGTATCTCCCTTACGCCAGTACTCCTGACGCGAACGAGACCAGAACCAGACCCGGCCGCTGCTCAAGGTGCGCGCGAGGGCGACGTCGTTCATGTAACCAACCATGAGGACATCGCCATTCTTGGCGTCTTGAATGACTGCGGCAATGAGACCTGCGGAATCGAACTTGAGGCGCTCGCGCAGACCTACTGGGAGTTCATCCTTCATCGAACTTCGAATCCCTCCGAACGCAGGTGGTCCTTGACCTGCTGAATTGTTAATGTACCAAAATGGAAAACTGAAGCGGCGAGAACCGCGTCGGCTCCGGCACGCACGGCGGCGGAGAAATCCTCCACCTTGCCCGCTCCGCCTGAGGCGATGAGTGGCAGGTGCGAGACCTCGCGGATCGCGGCGGTCATTTCCAGGTCGAAGCCGGATTCGGTGCCGTCGGCATCCATAGAATTGAGCAGGATCTCCCCCGCGCCCAGGTCCTCGCCACGGCGAGCCCATTCGAGGGCATCAATGCCGGTGCCACGCTTACCCGCGTGGGTGGTCACCTCGTAGCCGGACGGCGTGACAGTATCGCCCGTGACACGGCGCGCGTCGAGCGAGAGCACAACAACCTGGTTGCCGAACTGGTTCGCAATCTCGGTGATGAGTTCCGGGCGAGCCACAGCGGCGCTATTGATCTCAATCTTGTCCGCGCCTGCTTCCAGCAGCACGCGCACATCCTCGACGGTGCGAATTCCGCCACCCACGGTGAGGGGTACGAAGACCTGCTCGGCAGTCTGGCGCACCACGTCCAGCATGGTGCCGCGGCCTTCCTTGGTTGCCGAGACATCAAGGAACGTCAGCTCATCTGCCCGGTCACGATCGTAGACGCGTGCCAACTCAACTGGATCACCCGCATCTCGCAGGTTCCGGAAATTGACCCCTTTAACGACTCGTCCCGCCGAGACGTCCAAACAGGGGATAACGCGAACGGCGACTGCCATCGTGCTCCTCTCACTGTGCTTGTCGAGATTCCGCCGACCGTAGCCGCGCCACGAAATCTCCCGACCAGATTACCCCGGATATGCTGGGGTTCATGTTTCCGTCCAGAGAAGATGCTGTTTCCGGAGTCGTCGCGGCGCTCGTATCCGGCTCATTTCCAATGATTGTGGCCATTGATGGCCGTTCGGGTGCGGGCAAGACCACGCTTGCGCGGGAGATTGAGACGCAGGTTGTTGCGGACTGCCCGGGGCTCAGGGTTGTCTCTGTCGAGGTGGAGTGCTTCATTGAGGGATGGGAAGGATTGGTCGAGGGCGTCCATCGAGTCGCCTCCGAGATCGCTTCCCCATTCCGACATTCTGGGTATGCGCGGACGCAGGCGTGGGACTGGCATCGAGGCGTGTGGGGCGAGACAACAACGATTGGCCCCGCGGACGTGTTGTTGGTTGTGGGATGTGGATCCTCTAGCGCCGCGCTGGCGCCGTACGTGGATGTCTCGGTATGGGTCGAGACCGCGGAGGACGTGCGCCGGGCGCGGGTGACGGCGCGCGAGGGGGACCCTTCATCCTGGTGGGAGCTGTGGGCAGCACAGGAAAAGGTGTTGCTGGAGGAACGAGATTCGCGCGCACTCGCTACTTACGTGGTGGAGCAACTAGATACTTTGCCGACGTAGGCCGCCTAGAGAAAAACGTCAGCTCGTGGACGGAAAGATGTTGCCACTTCAGCTACGAGACGCGGTCAAGATAGGCGTTATCCAGCGACAAATAACTTCGGTCACCTAGAACTTGGAGTCGTAGTGGCTCTTGGCGTCGAAGACACTGTCGTGCTCGGAGTCGCGGAATTTTTCGAGCTAGTACTGTTCGGCGTCGTCGTTGCGCTCGGACTCTTCGTATTACTCGGAGTACTCGTCACCTTCGGACTCTTGGTACCGCCCGGAGTTTCCTTCGACTTTTCGTCGGCATCGATACTGTCATAAATTCCCAGAATATCGACGACGGCGAATCGATCACCCGTGCCCGACGCCTGCGCGCTAGGAATCAACACGACAACCCGCGATCCGACTTTCTGATCCGTCAATCCGATGCGCAGGCCATCCATCACGCCGGGTAGCTCCAAAACGATGGGCACCCGATCTTTCCAGGTACTGTCGAGAACGGTCCCCTTCTCGTCACCAACAAGGTATTGGACAACAACGTCGTCATCATCCGACACCTGCGCCCCGGTGCCCTCAATCAACGGCACGACAGCCAAATCTGACACCGCGCCGCCACCGGATACCACGTGAGGGGCACCGTCGACGATCTCAATCTTGGGAGTTCCGGCCAGAGGCTTTGTAGGGAGCGGAACCTCCGTGCCACTGGCCACTGTGCTGAGAATATCGACGACGACGAGTTCCGCCGCGTTCTGTCCCGGCACCAGTCCTGGCCGAACAACCAGCAATCGGCTACCCTCACGGGCACCGACAACGAGGTCACCCACCTCACCAAGCCCTTCAAGATTCGCCGTCGTCAAACGAATCGCGCCCGTAGGTTCGATGATCTCACCCGTGCGGGAATCAAACGACGTCGCTCGCACGAGGACCGTGCCATCAGCAACGATCTTCGGCCCCTCGCCCGCAACGAGCGTCTCGACACTCATCTCATCGGGGACGCTCTCTACGGATAGGGTGACGGGCGCGCCTAACTCACCGTTGACGGTCACATCAAGCGTGTCATTCTGCGACGAGCAGCCGCCAAGTAGTGCGACCGCCAACAGGAGAGCTAGGCCGAGTCGTTTCACCCATCCATCTCCGCCATGAGGACCTCGGCCTGTGTATCGACCGTGGCAAACGGATCCTTGAGAACCACCGTGCGGGCTCCACGCGCCTCCATGAGCCGCAGGTTCATCCAGTCGGCCATGTAGTCACGGCGAGTCTCTTGTGCTTTGCGTACAAACTCGCCGCGAATCTTGGCGCGGGTGGTCTGGGGAGGCGTAGCTTTTGCGTTCTCAGCCGCACCCTCCGGAAGAAGAGTGCGTAGTAGGCCGCTTGCTTCCATCGAGGTGCGCAGTCCGCCTGTGGTGACATCGTGATAGGCGAGATTGAGGCGTGCGATGCGCGGGTCGTCGAGCGACATCCCGCCGCGCTCCTGGTAGCGCTGGATGAGCGTCAGCTTGGCTGCCCAATCGATTTCCTGGGCGATACTCGCGAAGTCCTGCGCCTCGACGGCGTCAATGGTGCGACCCCAGAGGTCGAGTGCGTAGGCTCGTAGCTCACCGACGTCGGACAAGTAGCCCTTGCGCTCAAAGTGGCGGAGCACGGCCTCGCGGACCCGGCGCTGAATCTCAATCGGCGTGATGGTCCCACCGGCAGCCAACTCTAGCGGTACACGGCCCGTGAGATCTTGGCTGGTGGCGCGAATAGCAGCCATCGGATCGGCCAGGGTGAGATTCGGCAAGATTCCGCCATCTTCGATCATCACGAGGATAGCCTCGGTGGCCGCCATTTTGAGGGCTGTTGTTGGCTGCGCCACGTTGGTATCACCCACGATCACGTGCATACGGCGATACAGCTCGGCGTCGCCATGTGGTTCATCACGAGTGTTAATCATCGGGCGCGAGCGTGTAGACGCGGACGAGATAGCGTCCCACATCTGGCGGGCGCGCTGCGAAAACTCGTAGGTGACGGCGCCGTCGTCGTCGGTCGCCAAATGGCCCGCCCCAACGATAATCTGGCGGGTCACGAAATAAGGCAGCATCGTCGAAATCCGGGTGCGGAAATCGGGGCGGCGGCGCACCAGGTAGTTCTCGTGGCAGCCGAAGGAGTTACCCTGCGCATCCAGATTGTTGCGGAAGAGGTGGATCTGGCCGGGAATGCCTTTCTTGACCAGTTCCTCGTTCGCCCGGGTGGCGAGGTCTGCGAAGAGCAGGTCCCCCGCGCGGTCATTGGCGAGAAGGTCCTCAACCGAGTCACACTCGGCCGTTGCGTACTCAGGATGGGAGCCGACGTCGAGGTAGAGACGCGCCCCATTACTCAAGAAGGTGTTGGTGGAGCGCCCCATCTCGATGACGGGTTGGAACAAAAGCTGGGCTGCTTCCTCCGGGTCAAGCGGCGGAACGCCCCCCTGTGTTGAGGCGCAAGTGAGACCAAATTCCGTCTCAATGCCCATGACACGACGTGGAATCACTGGCCACCCTTTTGCACGAAGCCCTGCACGAAGGCCGAGGCATTCGATTCCAGGACGGAATCGATCTCGTCGAGCAGCGAATCAACCGGGTTGACCTGCGCTTGCACCTGCGGCAGCTCCACCTCGGAAACCTCTTCGGTCTGGCGGCGGGGCTGGGCGAATTCCTGACTGGACATACTATCTCCTCATTCTTCCTGGTCACGCGAGTCGACGCGTGCCTACTTCTTCTCACCGCTCGTCAACCGGATGAGGAAATCCTCCACCGACGACGAGCCTTCCAAAATTTCTCCCACAAGCGCCGAGGTGGCGCGGGCGGGGCGAGTGGTGGGCAGGCGCACAAGGTCTCGATAACCCGGGACGTCGAGAACGATGCCATCCCATCCGGCGGCCGCAACATTGGCCGGGTACCGCTCGATGAGTCCACCGCGCAGGTAGGCGCGGGTGGACTCAGGCGCATGCTCTGCTGCGTAGGCCACCTCCGCCTGTGAGAAGATGCGCTCGATCTGACCGGCGGCATCCAGCTTGGCCACGATGGAACGTTCCGGGCGTAGGTCGTGCCATTGCAGGTCAAGCGCGCGCAGCTTGTCGTTATCCCAATTCAACCCGCCACGCTGACGCATACCTTCGAGAAGCTGGTACTTGGCTACCCACTCCACCTGCGGGGCGGCTGCGAAGATGTTGGTGCGCAGTGTATCGATCACCTGCTGCCAGCGGGTGAGAATCTCTTCGGTGTCGAAGTCGGGTTCACCGCGCTGCTCGATCGCCTTACGAATGATGTCGAGATAGATCTGCTGGATGTCGAGCGCCGTCTTGGAGGAACCATCGTGCATATCGACGGCGGTGCGCAAAGTCGGATCGTGCGAGATGCGCCAGGTGGCGTCCACGGCGTCGTCGAGCATGAGCGACTCAAGATCGAGCGGGATCTCGCCAGTTTCGAGAAGCCAAAGGACGAGCGAGGTGGTGCCGACCTTGAGCAGATTGGAGACGTCGAAGAGGTTAGCGTCTCCCCCGATAACGTGCAGGCGGCGCCAGTCCTCGGGGTCGGCGTGCGGTTCGTCGCGGGTGTTGATGATCGGACGGTTGAAGGTGGTCTCCAGGCCGACGTCGTTCTCCACGTAGTCAGCACGCTGAGAGATCTGGAAGCCGGCAACCTCGCTGCGCTGGCCGAGGCCTACGCGACCCGCGCCACAGATAACCGGACGGGTGACGAAGAAGGGCGTGAGGTAACGGATGATGTCGATAAATTCGACCTCGCGGCGCATGAGGTAATTCTCGTGCGAGCCGTACGAGGCTCCCTTACCGTCCACATTGTTCTTGTAGACGACGACCTCGCGGCCCTGCCCCCGCAGCAGGTCCATGGCTTCGACCATGATGTGCTCGCCTGCGCGATCCCACAGGACAGCTTCGCGCGGGTTCGCTGTTTCGGGTGAGGAGTACTCGGGGTGAGCGTGGTCCACGTAAAGGCGTGCGCCGTTGGTGAGCACCGCGTTCGCTGCACGAGCGCGAACCATTTCACCGTTGCGAGGGCGGGCCAGGCGGGTGAGGCGAGAGCCCACGCGCGTCTTCTGGACGTCGTCGGCCGACGGAGCGAGGTATTCCGGGTCGTCGGTCAGCTGAGAGGGATGCGCGGCAGCCCTTTCGAGGCGGTAACCACGGGCGTCGTTGAGCGGATCTTCACCGTGGAAATCCCACTTGATCGCGCCCGCACCGCCGCTGGCGGTACCGCCGGCCCCGTAAGCCTCAACGATATGGGCGGACAGCGCGACGGGATTGGCGTATGGCTCGGCGGGTTCCAGGATTCCGAACTCGGTCTCCATGCCGATAATGCGCTTGGCGGTCATAGGATTCCTTCCGGGACGACGTCGTTCCATTCTTGGACTCCGCGGGCACGCGGCTCAGGTGCCGTAACCGCGATATCGCCGCGTCCGAGCGGGCGAACCATGGTGACTCGTTCGCCGCGTGAACGGCCGTTGACGCGAGCCCACTCGTCCGGGTTGCTAATCGTGGCAAGTTCCTCGTTCTCACGAGTTTCTTCGACGACGGCGGCGAGGATGTGCTTCTCGGAGAGGCCGCGCTCACCGGTGGCCAGCAGGTCCTTGATCGCTAGTTTCTTGGCACGATCCACGATGGCTGCCAACATAGCGCCGGACACGAAATCGCCGATGTAGAGGACCTCACGCTGCCCATCCGCGTAGTACACCTCGACGTACTCGTTCTCGGGCGTGCGAGCGAAGAGAGCCTCGACCGCGATAGAACGCAGCTCACGCACTGCTTCCTCTGCGGAACCGTAGCGGGCGATCTCGTCCTTGTGGATCGGCAGGTTGGAGGTGAGATAGCGGGCAAGAATATCCACGCAGCCGTTGTACCCGGGGCGCTCGATGCGGATTTTTACGTCGAGGCGGCCAGGACGCAGGATCGCAGGATCGATCATATCCTCACGGTTGGAGGCGCCGATGACGATGACGTTGTCCAGCTGTTCGACGCCGTCGATCTCCGCGAGAAGCTGCGGCACGACGGTGGTCTCGACGTCCGAGGAAATGCCGGAGCCGCGGGTACGGAAGAGCGCTTCCATCTCGTCAAAGAAGATGACCACCGGGATACCGTGGGCGGCGCGGTCGCGGGCGCGCGAAAAGATCTCGCGAATCTGGCGCTCGGTTTCACCGACGTACTTGTCGAGAAGCTGCGGGCCCTTGATGTTGAGGAAGTAGGAGCGCGCGGTGGCGTGGCCGGATCTTTCGGCGGCGTTGCGGGCCAGCGAGGTGGCAACAGCCTTCGCGATGAGTGTCTTTCCACAGCCTGGAGGGCCGTAGAGAAGCACGCCCTTGGGAGGCTTGAGTCCGTGCTCGCGATACAGTTCCGGCTGCTCGAACGGCAGCTCGACGGTGTCCTTGATCTGCTCGATCTGCGGACCGAGACCACCAATATCCTCGTAGGAGACGTCAGGAACCTCTTCGAGCAACAGATGCTCGACGTCCGGGCGCTCGACGTGTTCGAGAATGAAACCGTTGCGCAGGTCCGCGAGAACGGTGTCGCCGACGCGGAGGCGATCGGGGTCAAGGCGGCCGGCGATGTGAAGGATGCGGGATTCGTCCGCGTGAATCTTGACGAGGACGCGGCGGGGGTCGACGACGAGTTCAATCGTTACGACCGTGCCAGTATCTTCGTATCCCGCAACGCCGACGACGACGAGCTGCTCGTTGAGTCGCAACTCCTGCCCGGCCCGCAAGGTGTTGATATCAACGCGGGACGCAGCAGCGACATTCATTTTGCGGCCACCCACAAGCGCATCGACCGAGTGGTCTTCGTGGCGGGCAGCCAGGAAGGTGGCAAACGATGCCGGGGGTCGAGAAAGGGAATCCAATTGCTCGCCAAGGTCGCGAATGCGGTCGCGGGCGGAGACAAGGGAGGAGGCAAGACGCTCGTTCTTTTCCTCGAGGGAGACAACTTGCTGGCGCAGCTCATACAGCTCGCCGGGACCAGTCTGGGACATCACGGCCTTTCTCTATCTACCGGATCCACTTTAGTGCAGATATGCAGAAGAGCGCCGTGTCCTCCACGACAGATGAACGTGGGAGTTGCCGAAATTCTGGCTAAATGTTGCGGTAAACCCGAGGAAAGGCCGAAACAAGCTAGTGGCGGATAAATAAGGCGGGGGCACAACAAGAGATATACATGAGACGCGGACCACGCCTTTTGCTGTCTCTATGGCGTATGGCGTATGGCGTATGGCGTATGGCGTATGAAGAAGTGTTTGGCCGTTTGAGGGAGCCGTCAAGACTCACCGGTGGCATATAACAGCTGCGGCGTCTAATTCGACAAGGCACGGCCACGTTTGTCGATGCGTGGACACGCCCCTAACAACGCTAACCTTTATCCGTTTGCTATCCGGTAAGGACAGCTTCCGCTTCTCTGATCTCAAATGGTGCACTGGCCGTGGAAGCGATCGTTGTTCCCGCGACCGGATAGGTAGTTCCCAGTACTGTAAAAGTCGCTGACCATTCCACGGTCAAGCCAACCGAAACGTTGGAGCGAGCCTTTCGATAGGTATGTGTTACTTCACCATCGGGCCACGCCCCTCCAGGACTGACGGTGTCGAATGCGGCGGAACCATCTCCAGCGTCCCATGTGTAGCCAACGGGCGTGAGATGCACGGTTACTTGCTGCCCTAAAACGGTGAGTTGCCGATCGTGGGCAACCGCATCCGCCTCGAAGTAGACCGGCTTGTTGACATACACCCACGCTCGATTCGGACTAATAGAAACATGTCCAGCATCCGTCACGAGACGCTTTACGTCGGAGAGCGTCACAAGGTTCGCCGGATTGATCACTATGGCGGCTCCTGCACCGCCAGCTGGAGCCTCTGGCAAGACCAGATCGGTGATCACGAATGTGGCTTTATACCGTTCACGCGAAATAGCATCGGGAAAAGTCTTCTCTAGGAACTCGTCCAACTCCTTTTCGCCTCTAATAATGAGAGTCCCATTCGACATCTGGGCAACGGTATCGCCGGCAAACCCTCCGGCTTCAATAAGAAAGGACTGATCTGGAAGAGAATCCGGTTCAGTGACAGCCGCATTGCCACCAGTCCGAGTGCCTATTATGTCAATTTCACCGCCGACGCTACTTCCTTCCCATTCAGAGAGACTACCCTCATATGCAGCAACTGCTGGGGATAAGACGATAGAAAACGCCAAAGATGCGCCAACAGATCGAGTCGCTATCTTCCGCTTTCTCATAATGGATTAACCCTCAGAATCAATCTTGAACGTCTCGACCGCCCTGAGCTTCCAACCATCCTCAGTAGAGATAACGAAAGCAATACCCGTGGATTCCCTATCATGCAGCACGACTTCTCCTGATCCAGAAAAGTAGTCATAAGGGCCTCTTTCTGCCCACAGTTCCACTTGATATGTATTCGCTTGATCCTCAAGCGTCCAAACCTGCATATCTGAAGTCTCCACTACCGAGACTGCAGCCCAGCCTCCATCTCCGTGAAGCTCATTCACTGACGAAATATAGTTATCGCAGAACTTACAGCCCTCATCCGACATCGTTTCAAGTTCGGAAGTATCTCCAGTTGCTGCCGCATAAACCGTCAGCCGCAGGTAATACTCCGCCGCTGCGACCGCGCCAGCTTCGTCGGCATTATCCATCGCCGCGGGGCGCTCAGGTGGGTCCACATCGACCGGAGGAGTCGGCTTCTGCTCAGGGGTTGGCGTTTCGCTCGGCGATTCAGAAGCATTGAGCTCCTTCACAGAGGCTGTTGGGCTTGGGGTCGGCTTCGTATTACCCTCACCACAGCCGCTCAGTCCAACTGCAATAAGCACAGCACCCAGAGCCGCCCCAACAATCGATTTCTTCACCACAACTCCGTCCATTCGAAATCATCTAGTGCTGACGCTAACAACTCCCGCTCAAACGTGCAGGAACAATTAACAATCTGTGGATAACCTACTGCTCTTTAAGTCGAATGGAATCGACGGACCTGGCATCAGGCAAGTCCTCAACAGCACCCAAGACCCACCGATCAGAATAGGTGACGGCGAATGCCATGATCTTGACGTCCGCATTTACCGAATGCAATTCGCCATCTCCGTTCACGTACCGATAGCTCTTTATAAGAAAATCCAGTACAACGACATGCCGATTGGGACTCTCCTCCCTTTGAAGATCGTTACTGTCATAAACCTCGATCTCGGGCATGGTTGTCCAATACCCGCCACTGTCATAAAAGTTCTTGATCCGGGCAACATAGTCGGAACAACTTGCACATTCTTCGCCGGACACTGCCTCAAGTTCGGTGGTGTCGCCGCTGGCCGCAGCGTAGACGGAGAGCCTATAGAAATATTCGGCTGCCGCCACTGCACCATCGTGTCCTGGATCATCTAAGGCAACAGGAGGCTCGGGTGGCTCCAAGACTGGACGGTCTCGCGACGGTTCCGGGTGCGCACTCAACCCCTGCACATTAGCTGTCTCGCTCGCCGGTGGTATCTGCTCTGTATCACCGCAACCACTCAGCCCCACCAACACACCGACCGCACTCGAGACACACATCATTCTCATCTGCCACCGTGTCATGGCACCTTCTTCCCACATCACCCCGCCACCGTGGCAATTCCACTCCAAAAAACCTCCACAACAGCATCTTTCTAGCGAAAGCTAACAACTCCCACGCAAACGCGCAGAAGCCATCAACAGTTGTGGAAAAGAAAAATAGCGCACGCCACTATCTGCTATTGACGCACCTCACGTGCGATGGACATAGTCAAATCCGCCGACCCGATACAACCAGTCCGAAAACCAAACTCGACCCATACTCAACGTCGGCGGTGACACCATACGGCCAGCCTGCTCTCGGCAAAGAGCACCGCCCTTCTCTAATCCTTCCCATACTCACTTGCAATGGTTTCCGATCCTTCGTTAATCGTTCCTTTTCGCCGCTTTCACCTTTTCCGCTACTTCCTCCTCGTCCAGCGCTTCCTCCATCTGCTCCGATCCACCACCTACTTTCATTTACCCTGACCGAGACTCATGCAACGTCACCCCAATCAGCGCGCCGCTCGGCCGATAGAAAGCAAACCCACCAGCGTGATGCACGATCGTTATTTCGTCGCGATGAATCACCTCATGATGGTGCCAGCACAACAGAACCGCGTTGTCCACGACCGTCTTTCCACCCTTCTCCCACTGCTGCGCATGGTGGATCTGGATCATGGATACTCCCCGATCATACCCGGGGAAACGGCATGAACGATCACGCGCATGAATCGCGCGCGTCTGCGTCGTGCTAAAAAGGCGTTGAGCATGCGATGCATCAAGGGGCTCACCGCGAGCGCTCATCACGACACGAACAAGACTCGAATCGCACAGCAACTGGGAGAGTTTCGATGGTACAAGCGGTGTTCCGTCCTCCAAGATCGCAGAAGGAAACCCGGCGAGCATGTTGGGATCAGTTCCGGCCCGAATCACCGCGAGCACTCGCCCGAGTTGTTCGGTTACCTCGGCACGCCCCGCAAGACAACCACCTCGCGCGCCGAGACCTATTCCCGTTTCATGGCAACTAGGTATCTCCACACCGGCGATATCAGTATCTCTTTCACCAATTCCGGTCCGGTGTTTACCGCTGCGTCTATTGTCCACGCCAACCGAACCGGCAGATCTACCTCCGCCTCGCGACCGTAGCTCCAACTCCTTCAAGTTCCCACAGCCCTTTTCGATAGCCTGTTGCGTTGCAACGAGCGTTTCGAGCGGTACATGAACTGAGAGTTGGAATCGTGGCGCCACGATACCGCGAGCGCCGCTATCAGCCTCCTCAACGTCTGCCCCAAACTCCGCAGAATCAGTAT
>RRZT011474697.1_pt1 | contig 25038 bp, 23 predicted proteins | sample 2165551 | NCBI WGS metagenome assembly RRZT01 (sample SAMN10456910, study PRJNA506462) | wastewater metagenome | biome: wastewater; feature: sludge; material: wastewater sludge; isolation source: wastewater sludge with Escherichia coli K12::gfp cells carrying plasmid... | place: USA: Moscow, Idaho... | reverse complement strand
GGCCGACTCGCGCCGGCTCGGCGTCGACGATGGCGCGCATGTCTATCCGGCCAGGAAAGGCGGGAAGACCGTTGCTGCGGTGCTCGAAGCGATTGCGCCCGATGGTTACGCCGGCAAGATCGCGTTGCTGGTCGCGGTCGATCGCGATGGCCGCACGCTTGGCGTCCGGGTTGTTACGCACAAAGAAACGCCGGGGCTTGGCGATTACATCGAGGCGGCCAAGTCGGACTGGATCCGGCAGTTCGAGGGCAAGTCCCTGTCTGCGCCGGCGCCGGATCGCTGGAAAGTCAGAAAGGATGGCGGCGAGTTTGACTCCACGGCCGGTGCGACGATCAGTCCGCGCGCGGTTGTACGGGCGGTCAAGAACACGCTGGAATACGTAAACGAAAACCGGCAGAAGATTTTTGAGTGAGGCTGCAATGATCAGCAAGCAGGAAATCCGGGAAATCACCTGGAATGGCATCTGGAAACAGAATACCGGTGTCGTGCAGATTCTGGGCATGTGTCCGGTGCTGATGATGTCGAGCAATATCGTGAATGGCGTCAGCCTTGGCATCGCCACTGCGCTAGTGATGCTGATTTCCGGCGCGGCGGTTGCGTCGATGCGCCAGTTTGTTCCGAACGAGATCCGCACGCCGATCTTCATCCTGATCATTGCCGCACTGGTGACCGTCGTCGACCTGCTGATGAATTCCTATATGCACGGGCTGTATGTGGTGCTCGGCATCTTTATTCCGCTGATCACGACCAACTGCATCGTGCTGGCGCGCGCCGAGGCGTTCGCGTCGAAGAATGGCGTTGCGCAATCGGCGTTCGACGGCTTTTTCATGGGGATCGGACTGACGCTGGTTCTCGCCGTACTCGGCGCGGGCCGGGAATTGATTGGCAAGGGAACGCTGCTTTCTGGAATCGACCTTTTGTTCGGACCGGCTGCGAAAACCTGGGTGATCCACGTTGTTCCGGCTGAACAGAACTACCAGTTTCTGCTGGCGATCTTGCCGCCGGGCGCCTTTATCGCGCTCGGATTCCTGATCGCCGGCAAGATGGCGCTTGATCGCCGCGCCGATGCTAGCGCCCGCGCCATCGAACCGTCCTGTAGCGTCGGGCACGGCCACGCGCGGAGCTGAATGTGAACGCGACCAGCCGCCACGAGTTCTTTCGGCGACTGGCCGCGCTCGATCCGCACCCGGTTACCGAGCTTGAATATAGGACGCCATTCGAGCTGCTGACCGCCGTGCTGCTGTCGGCGCAGGCGACCGACGTTGGCGTGAACAAGGCGACGCGCCGGCTGTTCCCGGTCGCCAATACCCCGCAGCAGTTCCTTGAACTCGGCCAGGAAGGGCTCGAATCGTATATCGCGACGATCGGCCTGTACCGCAGCAAGGCCAGACACCTGATCGAAACCAGCCGGATTCTGCTGGAACAACACCACGGCGAAGTGCCGCACAGCCGCGAGGCGCTGGAGGCGCTGCCCGGCGTTGGGCGCAAGACCGCGAACGTGGTTCTGAACGTCGTTTTCGGCGAACCGACGATCGCGGTCGATACGCACATTTTCCGGCTGGCCAATCGCACCGGCCTCGCGCCCGGCAAGGATGTGGTGGCGGTCGAGCAGAAACTGCTGAAAGTCGTCCCGGCCGAATTTCGCCAGCATGCGCATCACTGGCTGATCCTGCATGGCCGTTACGTCTGCAAGGCGCGCCGGCCAGAATGCTGGAATTGCGTGGTCAATGACCTGTGCGATTACCGTGCCAAGGAATTGATCCCGCCGAAAGGGCGTTAGCTGTTTCGCATGGCTTGACTGGGCAGCGGGAGGGTCATCTCGACCCGCAAGCCGCCCTCTGGCCGGTTTTGCGCCCGGATGGTTCCGCCATGCATTTCCAGTACGCGCCGTGCGATCGCCAATCCCAGACCGTAGCCATCAGTCGGGCTCTTGCCGCGGTGAAATGGCTCGAAAATCTCGGACAGTTCGTTTTCCGCCACGCCTGGGCCTTGATCCAGAATCGTGATTCGCAGCGTTTCTTCGGGTTCGTCAATCGTCGTTGCCACTTCCACGACGCTGCCTGGCGGTGTGTGCCGGATCGCATTACGCAGCACATTTTCCAGTGCACGCTGCAGGAGTTCGGGCTGGCCGCAGATCTCGGGTTCCGCATCGGCGATCAGCCGGACATCGCGCTGACTAGCCGCAGCTTCGAAACGGGCATCTTCAAGCAATTGCCCGAGCAACTCATTGATCGGAAAGGTCTCCATCCGGTTTGTATCGACGCCGGCTTCCAGTCGGGATAGCGCAAGCAGCTCGCCGATCAGCTTGTCCATGCGCTCGCATTCGAGATCGATCCGGTTCATGAAATACTCGATCCGGTCCGGCTGCTGTCGAGCCAGCCCGATGGCCGCCTGCAGCCGCGCCAGCGGTGAACGCATTTCGTGCGAGACATCGTGCAGCAGGCGCTGTTGCCCAGACATCAGTGCCTGCAACTGTTCGGCCATGCGGTCGAAATCGTGACCGAGGTCGGCGAGCTCGTCGCGGCGCTTGCCCATTTGCGCAGCAATGCGCACATCCAGTTTGCCTTGCGCCAGTGCATCGAACGCGCTGCGCAGCGTGCGGATCGGCCGGGCGAAATACCAGGCCAGCGCAGCGGCAAAGGCAAGGCTTGCGAGCAATGCCATCAAAAACGGTGTCAGCGGCAGGAACGCGGGTTGGTTCGGCCCCCTGTCTGGCGACCCGCTTCCCGGGGGCGGCATCCGCGCGGGAAAAGGCTGTCGGAGCGAGAACAACAGCAGGCTCCGGTTATCCGGCAGGCGGACGGTGCGGACCGGCGCATGCGTGGTGTTGTGCTGCAGCTTGAGGGCCGCAGCCAGGACATTCGGGTCGACTGGCCGTCCCAGCAGGTCGCGGCCGGTTTCGTCGACGGCGAACGGCGCCTGCGGGCCTGCGCGGGACAGCAATTCCGTCAGCGCAGCCCGTCCGCCATGCCGCAACGCCAATTCGGCCGAATCGACCATGAATGCCGCCGACGGGTGTGTCGCGATTTCGGGGCGGGGGGAATCATGCGCGTAGTGACGCAGCCACAGCATGCCGCCAATGCCGAGCATCGCGGCAAGCTGGGCAAGCCAGATAAAGGCGAAAAATTTCCAGAACAGGCGGCCCATCACGCCTCCTGCAGGAACTGGTAACCCTGCCGGTAGATGGTCTGGATGTACGAACGGCCGTCCGGCATTGGCCCGAGTTTGTGGCGGATACTGGAAAGATGCACATCGATGCTGCGGTCAAAGCGCGCGAGCGGCCTGCCCAGCCCTTGTTCGGAAAGCTGGGCCTTGCTGACGGTGCTGCCGGCATGGCGCGCTAGCACTTCGAGCAAGTTGAATTCGGTGCTGGTCAACTCCAGCGGCAGTCCTTTCCACTCAGCGAGGCGTTGTTCGCTGCGGATCAATAGCGCGCCGACACTGAGCGGGAGGGCCGGTGCGAAATCGGTTTCGGGGGGCTGCGTCCGGCGCAGGATCGCGCGGATGCGCGCGGCCAGTTCGCGCGGGGTGCAGGGCTTGGGCACATAGTCGTCCGCACCAAGCTCAAGTCCGACGATGCGATCGGTGTTGTCGCCGCGCGCGGTCAGCATCAGCAGTGGCAGCGAGCTTTGCGCACGGATGCGGCGCAGAGCCTCGATGCCGTTCATCCCCGGCATCATCACATCCAGAACCGCCAACGCATAACGACCCGATAGCGCCTCGACCACGCCGTCGGCGCCGTTATCGGTCGTAGTGACGGCAAAGCCTTCCTGGGTCAGATAGTCGCCGAGCAGCGCGGCAAGTTCGGTGTCGTCATCGACGAGCAGGATCCGGGTCATCGTGAATTTCCATTCAAGCTAATCATATTCGCGCGCTTTCGCAGGGGCTCGGGAGCGTGCATTTTTTCATGGCCTGGCATGCGGCGCGCCCTGCCTTTACAAAGTTTTACCTGCAATTTTTCGTCCAAGCGGGCGAACACTTATTTTCCAACTTTAACCGCTGGCTTAACAGCGCTTTACCTGGCCCGTGGCCAGAATGGCTTCGTTGCACTTTTGCACAGGTCTTGAGGAATCCAGATGATGAAAAAGCGTTCCACGCTACTGTTCGGACTCTGCCTGCTGGCAGTCGGTCAGACTGCCGTTCTGGCTGCGCCGAGTCCAGTCCCGCTTTTGCCCGAGAGGATGATGATGGCCGGACTGCACGCCGATGACATGCCGGGAGGCTTGCGTCATCTGCAGCTGAACGAGGCGCAGCAGGATCGTGTTTTTGCGATCCAGCATGAACAGGCTCCGGCGATCAGGAAAAGAACCCAAACCGTTCGCGCGGCGCAGGAAAAACTCGATTGGCTGGCGGGAAGCGGGCGTTGGGATGAAGGCGTAGCGCGCACTGTGGCTGAAATACTGGCCGATGAAACCGCTGAACTTGCCCTGCTGCAGGCCAGGATGCGGCAGAAGCTTTATGAAGTGCTCACCCCAGAACAGCTCCAGCAGTTGGCGGAAAAGCCGCTGCTGCCGCCAGGCAGGCGCTGAACAGCAGGCGGCAAAATCTGCCGCCTTTTTGGTTTAATTTTTATAAGTAATTGATTTATATGAATATTTTAATTTTCCATGCGGGTGGGCTGGCCGTTTCCGCTTGCCGGGCCTGCGCCGAAAGGAATGAATCTCGGATTTTTCTGGCGCGGCGATCTGAGGGAAGGGGGCTGAAGCGGGATCGCTTAACCAAATTTTACCCGGCTTAACCCGGAGTGCGGCCAAGTCAGCACCGTTCTGGTCGATAACTTGCTTAAGCCCTGGCGCGGGCAGCGGTCAGTAAATCCTGCCCGCAAAAGCCTCATGTCGTGGATGGGCCGTGACATGACCGGCGCGAGGTGGCCAATGCCGCCGTTTTTTCATAAGGAGTGCAAACATGGTCAGTAGCATTAGCAGTTCGTCCTCGTCATGGGCGATGCAACGGACCGACTCGTCGCAGATGGCGAGCCGGCTGTTTTCCAAGCTCGATACCAAGGATCAGGGTTATATCGAAAAAAGCGATCTGGAAACCGCGTTCAGCAACATCGCGAGCACGGATAGCAGCGTGAGCGTGGATGATGTTTTCAGCCAGCTCGATACCGATGGCAATGGCCAGGTGACCGAGCAGGAAATGTCCGACAGCCTGCAGCAGCTAGCCGAGCAGCTCGACACCGGTTTCAACAACATGCGCACCCAGGGCATGGGCCAGATGCCGCCGCCTCTCCCGCCAGAAGGCGAGGATGAAGGTTTTACGGCGGAAGAGCTGACCAGCATGGCGAGCGAGATCGGCGAAACCGACAACGCACGTTCGAGCCTGATGTCGGCGATCGCAGCCGATTTTGAAACCGCCGACAGCGATGGCGATGGCAAGGTGACCCACAGCGAGGCGATGAGCTATGACCAGTCGGTCAATGGCGCTTCTTCCGCTACCGCCACGACCGCGGCGGTCTCGGCGACCAGCAGCAGTTCGGACAGCAGCGCATTGTCGGCTTCCAGCGAGCAGGATGTCCTGCAGCGCATCTTGCAGCTTGCGCAGGCGTATGGCGGCTTCGGTCAGCACAACAGCACCATGGATACGCTGCTCAATTCACTGTCGGTTTCTGCCTGACGCGTTTGCGCAGGGTGGATGAGGGCGGGAGCGGGTTTGCCGTACAATATCCGGGCCCGCTCCCACCCTATCAGGATTATTCATGAGCCACGAACCAGAAAAGCTGCCCGACTGGGATACCTATTACATGGGCATCGCGTTCGCGGTGCGCGAAAAGGCCAACTGCACCGGCAACCGGGTCGGCGCGGTGATCGTCAAGGAAAATCGGGTGATCGCCACCGGCTACAACGGTGTGCCGGCCGGAATGACCAACTGCCTGGACGGCGGGTGCCTGCGCTGCAGCAATCCGGGCGGCCAGTTCAAGTCTGGCACCGGCTACGACCTGTGCATCTGCGTGCATGCGGAACAGAACGCGCTGCTGTCAGCGGCCCGCTTCGGCATCGCGGTCGAGGGCGCGACGCTCTATACGACGATGCAGCCCTGCTTTGGCTGTGCGAAGGAAATGCTGCAGGCGCGAATCGCGCGCGTGGTCTACTTGCATCCGTGGATTCCGACCGATCCTGATCCGGTCATGGACGCGGCGAAAAAGCAGGAATACGACCGCCTGCTGAGTCATCTGCAGGTCGACCGGATCGAGATGCCAGACCCACGCGCCGCCTGGGCGGTGACGACGTTGCGCGGGAAACGTGTTTCAGTGTAAGTTGTTGATTTATATTGTTATTTTACTTGCTGCGGCGGCGTGGCGTTGATGAACGGCTCGCCGTCGATCAGCTTGCGATACATCTGCGGGTCCAGCCATTCAGCCTGGCACTGCTCCGAGAATTCGATGTCCTCAAGCCGGATCTGGCCCATGCGGATATTGTCGATATCCTCGCGGAAAGCCTGCGCGTAACCGGTTTCAGTTTCGTGGGCGATCACCGAGTGCAGGCGCACTAGCCCTTCGCCATTGGCCATCACGGTCAGTTTCAGAATCGCGTCGATGATGACGAAGAACAGCCGCGCGAACTGCTCGGCCGACGGCGACACCGGCATCGAAATCCAGCGTGCCGAAAACTGTTTGCACATCCGGATGTATTCCGGATCGTCCTTGTCCCAGAAGCACACCGCATGATCGAAGGCGTCGATCACGTCGCGGATCGTTCCCTTCATCAGACCGAAGTCATAGACCATCTGGCCGTGGTCGAGCGCGTGCGCCTCGAGCAGCACTTCCACCTTGTAGCTGTGACCGTGCAGCGAGGTGCTGCAGCGCAGCGACGAGCAATTGCGCACGATGTGCGCGCTTTCAAAGCGGAAAAGTTTGCGGATCAGCATGGTTCAGGCCCGGTGGTGTTCCCGGGTTGTAACAGACGGGGCGGGTCGATGCAAGGCGGATTGTCAGTGCAGGCTGCGCTCGATCGGGAAATACACGGCGAATTCGCTGCCCTCGCCGAGGCGGGACTGGATCGCCAGCCGGGCCTGATGACGCTGCAAGGCGTGCTTGACGATCGCGAGCCCGAGCCCGGTGCCGCCGGTTGCACGCGAGCGGCCCCGGTCGATGCGGTAGAAACGCTCGGTCAGACGCGGAATGTGTTCGGTCGCGATGCCAATGCCGGTGTCGCGCACGGCGAAGACTGGCTGGCCAGCGCGCTCCTCCCATAGCAGGCGGATGCTGCCGCCGGCCGGCGTATAGCGGATTGCATTCGACACCAGATTACCGAACGCCGAATGCAGTTCGTCCGGATTGCCGATCAGGCGCAGCGGGCAGCAGCTGGCGAGTTCTATCTGGTGTTTCCCGTGAGACAGTCCCTCGGCCTCGGCCCGCAACATCTGCATCAGCTGCGGGACGTTTACGACTTCTTCCCTGACCGGCTGGCCGTTTTCCAGCCGGGACAGCGCGAGCAGGTCTTCGACGAGGCGCAGCATGCGCCGCGTCTGCTCGTGCATCATGCCAAGCTGGCTCTGACGCGTCGCGGAATCCATATCGGGCATGTCGAGCATGGTCTCGACGAAGCCGCCGACCACGGTCAGCGGCGTGCGCAGTTCGTGCGAGACATTGGCGACAAAATCGCGGTGCACCGTCTGCACCCGGTCGAGCTGGGTGATGTCGCGCGACAGCAGCAGCTTGCGGTTCGAGTCGAACGGCACCAGCTGGATGGCGTAGACCTGCTCCTGCGGTCGTGGCATGCGCAGCACCAGCGGGTGGTTGAATTCCTGTTCGTCCAGGTATTCGCGCAGCGCCGGCACGCGCACCAGATGGGTGATCTGTTGCATCTGGTCGGTTTCGCGGTCAAGTCCGAGATGGCGCGCCGCAGCTGGATTGCACCATTCGATGCGGTCGTGTTCGTCGAGGATGACCATGCCGTCCGGCATGGCTTCGCCGGCGCGGTGGAAGCGTTCGAGCGATGAGGAAAGCTGCGCCTTGTGCTTTTTCTGGCTGCGCACCATCGCATAGATGCGGTCGAACGCATCGTTCCAGGCCAGGATGCCGCGCGGCGCTTCATCAAGCGTTGGCGCGCTCAGCCAGGCATTCAGGCGGGAAAGATTGACGAGGTGATAGAGCAGCATGCCGCTGACCGCGATCAGCGCGAGGGTCAGTCCGGTGATGGCGTCGCTGATCGCGCCGGCGAACAGCGAGGCCAGTGCGATGAAAAACAGGATCAGCAGCGAGCGCAGCATCAGCATTGGGTTGGCTCAATCGGAACTGGTTGAGAAACGGTAGCCGGTTCCGCGCACGGTCTGGATCAGCGCATCGTGTCCGCTGGCTTCGAGCGACGAGCGCAGGCGGCGGATATGCACGTCAACCGTGCGCTCTTCGACGAAAACGTGGTCGCCCCAGACTTGGTCGAGCAGTTGGGTGCGCGAATGCACACGCTCCGGGTGGGTCATGAAGAAGTGCAACAGGCGGAATTCGGTCGGGCCAAGATCGATCGTCTTGCCCAGCGCGCTGACGCGGTGCGTGACCGGATCGAGGCGCAGGCCGTTGACCTCGACCGGATCATCAGTCGCTTCCGGCGCGCGCCGGCGCAGCACGGCCTTGATGCGAGCCTGCAGTTCGCGCGGGCTGAATGGTTTGGTGATGTAATCGTCGGCGCCGGTTTCAAGCCCGGCGATCTTGTCTTGCTCGTCCGAGCGAGCGGTCAGCATGATCAGCGGGATCTGGCGCGTGCGGTCGTCGGCTCGCAGACGCTTGGCGTAATCAATACCGGAAATGCCGGGCAGCATCCAGTCAAGCAGGATCAGGTCGGGCAACGCGTTGCGCACCAGTCCCTGAGCGGCTTCCGCGCTGTCGGCGCGCATCACGTGATGCCCGGCCTGGGTCAGGTTGAATGCGATCAGTTCCTGGATGGCCGGTTCGTCTTCCACCAGCAGGATATTGGCTGCCATGAGGGGGTCCTTTGTCATGCTCGTTTGAATTGTTGCGAGATTACGAGTCATTTGTGAAGGGATTATTACAACTCACCCGACGGATTGTACAGCTTGAACTGAACCCCTCTGTCCGCATATGCTGGAACATTGTCAACTGCCGGATTGAGTCATCTTTATGAGCGTTCCCCATCTGACCACCGCGCTTTCCGGCCCTCTCCACGATCTCGAACACAAAATTCTTGATTCACTGCCGGAGATCGAGCACTGGTTCCGCAACCAGTGGCTTGAGCATACCCCGCCGTTTTACGGTTCGGTCGATCTGCGCAACGCCGGATTCAAGCTTGCTCCGGTCGATATGAACCTGTTCCCGGGCGGTTTCAATAACCTGAACCCGGATTTCCACCCGCTGTGCGTACAGGCTGCGATGGCTGCGCTCGAAGGCTTCTGTCCGGACGCGCGCCGACTGTTGCTGATCCCGGAAAACCATACGCGCAACCAGTTTTATCTGCAGAACGTCGCGGCGATCGTGCGCATCCTGAGCCAGGCCGGGATCTGCGTGCGGATCGGCACGTTGAACCCGGAAATAACCGTGCCGACGCGGTTTGACCTGCCCGGCGGCGGCGACATCCTTTTGGAGCCGGTGCAGCGTCAGGGCAACCGGATCCGGCTTGCTGATTTCGACCCGTGCGTCGTGGTGTTGAACAACGATCTTTCCGCCGGAATCCCGGTGCTGCTGCAGGGCATCGAGCAGACGCTGCTGCCGCCGCTACAGGCCGGCTGGGCGGTGCGGCGCAAGACGCGCCACTTTGCGGCCTATGACCAGGTGGCGAGCGATTTTGCCGGCCTGATCGGCATCGACCCTTGGGTTATCAACCCGTATTTCTCCGGTGTTTCCGGGCTCGATTTCCATGCTCGCGCGGGCGAGCAGCAGCTTGCCGATACCGTGTCGGATATGCTTGCGAAGATTCGTGTCAAATATGCCGAGCACGGCATCGACCAGCAGCCGTTCGTGATCGTCAAGGCCGATGCCGGGACCTATGGCATGGGGATCATGAGTGTGAAGTCGCCCGATGAGGTGGTCGGACTAAATCGCAAGCAGCGCAACAAGATGTCGGTGGTCAAGGAGGGGCTGGAGGTCAACGAAGTCATTGTGCAGGAAGGCGTACCGACTTTCGAGCAGATTAGTTCGGCGGTTGCCGAGCCGGTGATCTACATGATCGACCGCTTCGTGGTCGGCGGTTTTTACCGGGTTCATACCGGACGCGGCACCGACGAGAACCTGAATGCGCCGGGGATGCACTTCGAGCCGCTGGCTTTTGCTACGCCATCGAATACGCCGGATTGCAACGGCCAGCCCGATTGCCTGGCCAACCGTTTTTATTCGTACGGCGTCGTCGCGCGGCTCGCGCTGCTTGCTGCGGCGCTGGAACTCGAGGAAAGCGAAGATCTGGTCCAAACCGCGAACGGAGAAGTCGCATGAAGCTACTATTCATCATTGATCCGCTTGCCGAGCTGAAGATTTACAAGGACTCGAGCTATGCGATGATGCGCGAAGCTGCCGCGCGCGGCCACGAAATATGGACCGGGCAGGCGGAGACCTTGCGCGTGCGGGATGGCCGAGTCGAAATGCAAGTTGCGCCGCTGTGCTTTACCGGGACGCAGTACGGACACGAGTGGTACGAAGAGGGCGATTATGCCTGCGTGGCGCTCGCGGATTTTTCTGCGGTCGTCATGCGCAAGGACCCGCCGTTCGACCAGCAATACCTGTACGCGACTTACCTTCTGAGCCTGGCTGAAACGCAAGGCGCGAAGGTGTTCAATTCCGGCCAGGCATTGCGCGATTTCAACGAGAAGTTGTCGATACTGCACTTTCCGCAATTCACCGCGCCAACGCAGGTCAGCCAGCGCGAGGAAGATCTGCGCGCTTTTTTGGCCGAGCATGGCGACATGATTCTGAAGCCGTTGGATGGGATGGGCGGGATGGGAATTTTTCGTGTCCGCAGCGATGATCCGAACATCGGTTCGATCATCGAGACGCTGACCGCGAACGGCGCGAGAACCGTGATGGCGCAGCGTTATATTCCCGAAATCGTCGATGGCGACAAGCGCGTGCTGATCATTGACGGTCGGCCGGTCGACTGGTGTCTGGCGCGCATCCCGAAAGCCGGCGAGACACGCGGCAACCTTGCCGCAGGCGGCTCTGGTGTCGCGCGGCCGCTGTCCGTTCGCGATCGCGAGATCGCAGAGGCGCTCGGTCCGCAGCTATTGGAGCAAGGATTGTTGCTGGTTGGACTTGATATCATCGGTGACTGTTTGACCGAAGTGAATGTCACGAGTCCGACCTGCTTCCAGGAAATTTCCGCCCAGTCCGGCATCAATGTGGCCGGGCTGTTCATTGATGCGCTGGAAAGAAAGTCGGCCTGATGCGTATCGGGTTCAGCCTGTTGCTGGCGCTGCTGCTGATCGCATGTGGCAAGCCGGCGCTGTATCAGCAGGAAAGCTACGTTTTCGGAACCCGGGTTACGCTGTCGATCTCCGGTGTCGAAGAAAAGACTGCGCGGCAGGCTGCAGCGGAAGCTTTGGCCGAACTCGACCGCTTGCACGCAAAACTGCATTCATGGCGACCTTCAGCCGTGACGCGACTGAACGAGGCGTTTGCGAAAGGCGAATCCGCCCCGGTCGATGCCGAACTCGCAGGCATGCTGCAGCAGGCGGCAGATTTCGCGCGCAAGTCGGACCAGCTGTTCAACCCGGCGGTCGGCAATCTGGTTGCACTATGGGGTTTCCATCGCGATACCTACGAGCCGGTTGTACCCGACGCGGCCAAGTTGACGGCACTGCTGGCCGCGAAACCTTCACTCGACGATCTGAGCTTCGACGGCGATCAGGTTTCCAGTCGCAATCGTTCGGTCGCGCTCGATTTGGGCGGGTTTGCCAAGGGTTGGGCGCTCGACCGGGTGGCGGATATGCTGCATCGCCGCGCGATTCATGACGCGTTGATCAATATCGGCGGTAACGTACTGGCGCTGGGCAGCAAGAGTGGCGTGCCCTGGACGGTCGGCCTGCAGCATCCGCGCAAGCCGGTGCCGATGGCGACGATCGAGCTGAAGGACGGCGAGGCGATTGGCACTTCGGGCGATTACCAGCGTTTCTTTGAAAAGGATGGCAAGCGTTATTCGCATCTGATCGATCCGCGCAATGGTCAGCCTGCTTCCTCTGTGCAGGCGGTGACCGTGATTGCTGTTGGATCGGGTGCGGGTACGCTTTCCGATGTCGCGACCAAATCGCTGTTTGTCGGGGGAAGCGGGACTGCGCTCAAGTATGCGCAGCGTTTCGGGCTGAAAGATGTGCTGCTGGTTGAGGCAGACGGGACGGTGCGGGCGACGCGCTCGCTGCTGGCAAGAATCGTCTGGCTGGAAAAGCCGGGCCATCTGTCGTTGCTGGAATGATCGTTGCCGGACTCGGCAGAAAGGCAAATCGGCCTTATCATTGCAGTAATTGGATTCAATTGACGGAACTCTCATGGTAGGCATTGTTATTGTTACGCACGTGATGCTCGGAGATGCCCTGCTGGCCTGCGCCCGCCACATCATGCAGCGCGATGTGCCGAATCTTGCGCATCTGGCGGTCAGCAAGGCCGATGATCCGGACGAAGTGCTCGAGCGCGCGCGCCAGGTCTGCGCCGAGCTTGATGATGGTTCTGGCGTGCTGCTGCTGACCGATATCTATGGCGGGACGCCGTCAAACGTGGCGGGCCGGCTGATTACGCCGGGGCGGATCGAAGCGGTGGCGGGCGTCAATCTGCCGATGCTGGTGCGCGCGCTGACATATTGCCATCAGCCGCTTGATGTCGTGGTCAGCAAGGCGATTACAGGTGGACTTGAGGGTGTGCTCTACATGACGCCGCCGGATGCGGAAAAATAAAACTGAACAGGACGAGCAGCGATGCCAGTACAGGAAGTCGAAATCATCAACAAGCTTGGGCTGCATGCCAGAGCCTCGAGCAAGTTCACTCAACTCGCTACGCAGTATCAGTGCGAGGTCTGGGTTTCTCGCGGTCAGCGCCGCGTCAATGCCAAGTCGATCATGGGCGTGATGATGCTGGCTGCGGGCAAGAACAGCAAGATTACGATCGAAACTTTCGACGGTCCGGATGAAGAGGATGCGATGCAGGCGCTGGTGGCGCTGGTTGCGGACCGGTTCGGCGAGGGCGAATAATTTTTCGCAGACCGGCCAAGCCCCGCAGAGGGCGACCGGTGGCGCGCAGGAGAAGTCGCGCCAGAGAAGAGGTTAATATGAGCATATCATTACAAGGTATCGGGATTGGCGGTGGCATTGCAATCGGGCATGCGCGGGTTGTAACGCGCGCCGACATCGAAATTGTCCACTATCGGCTGTCCCCCGAAGAGGTTCCGGCCGAGATCGAGCGCTTCGAGGATGCGATCCGTCGCACCCGCAAGGAGCTGGAGATGCTCTGGTCGGGCATCCCGGACAACGCTCCGGCTGAACTGGGTGCGTTTCTGAGTCTGCATATCATGTTGCTGAACGACCATACGTTGTCGCGCGAGCCGATCAGCTTGATCGAGAACGAGCGCTGCAATGCGGAGTGGGCGCTGCAGCAGCAGCTGGAAGTTCTGCTGGCACAGTTCAACGAGATCGAGAATGAGTACTTGCGCGAGCGCCGCGCGGATGTCATGCAGGTGGTCGAGCGGGTGCAGAAGGCCTTGGCTGGCCACGATGTCAGCGCCCATGCGCATGGCGAGGCGGATGCGGATTCGATTCTGGTTGCGCACGATCTGTCACCGGCTGACATGGTGCTGTTCAAGGACAGCCGCTATCTGGCCTTTATCACCGATGTCGGTGGTCCAACCTCGCATACCGCGATTCTGGCGCGTAGTCTGGACCTGCCTTCCGTGCTGGCGCTGCGCCATGCGCGGGACCTGATCCGGGAGGGCGAGCTGATCATTGTCGACGGTATCAATGGCGTCGTGATCATTGATCCGGAAGAAAGCGTGCTGGCCGAATATCGCGTTCGCAGCGAAGAGTGGCATGGCAAGCAGCGCGCGCTGCTCGACATCCGGTTGAGTCGTGCGGTGACACGGGACGGCGTCGAAATCGAGCTGATGGGCAATATCGAGTTACCTGACGATGCCGAGGATGCGCTTGAATTCGGCGCGTGCGGCATCGGCCTGTTCCGTTCCGAGTTCCTGTTCCTGCGCGAAGATGATCTGCCGAACGAGGACGAGCAGTTTGAGGCGTACCGCCAGGTCGTGCAGCGCCTGGAAGGGCGTCCAGTCGTGATCCGTACGCTCGATCTCGGCAAGGACAAGGTCGCCAAGTGGCAGGAAGAAAGCGGGGCGCCGAATCCGGCGCTCGGGCTGACCGGCATCCGGCTATGTCTTGCCGAGCCGCAGATGTTCCGCACGCAACTGCGCGCGATCCTGCGCGCGTCGGCCTATGGCCCGGTCAAGTTGCTACTGCCGATGCTGTCCCAGATTTCCGAAGTGCGTGCTACCCGGCGTCATATCGAGGAAGTGAAGGCGCAATTGCGTGAGGAAGGCATCCCTTTTAGCGAGAATGTCGGCCTTGGCGGGATGATCGAAACGCCTGCCGCTGCGATCGCCGTGGACAAATTTCTGAACTATCTTGATTATGTCTCGATCGGCACGAATGATCTGATCCAGTACACGATCGCGATCGACCGCAACGACGATGCGGTATCGCACCTGTATGACCCGCTGCACCCGGCGGTGTTGCAGTTGATCAGGCACGTCGTTTCCACCGCGGATCGCATGGGCAAGCCCGTTGCAATGTGCGGCGAAATGGCCGGGGATCCGCAACTCGCGCGCTTGCTGTTCGGTCTCGGTCTGCGGCGTTATTCGATGCTGCCGATCCAGTTGCTCAAGGTCAAGCAGCAGTTGTTGACGACCGATCTGGCGACCGTGACGCCGCTGGTCGAGCAGATGATGGCGGCGGAGGATTGCGACCAGATACGCGAACTGCTGGCGGAATTGAACCGCTAGCTCGAGAGTGATTTTATTGTAAGTTGTTGATTTTTAATCACTTTTATTTAGTACGGGAAGGTTTCTCCCTCCGGACGGGTCTTGAAGCGGCGGTGCAGCCAGTAGTATTGGGATGGCAGTTCGCGCACGCGCTCCTCGATGAATGCGTTCATGCGCGCGGTGTCGGCCTCGAGGCTCTCGCCGGGGAAGTTTTCCCAGGCCGGGTAGTAATGCACCACGAAGCCGCGCCAGGTCATTTCCGTCACCATCGGTACGACGCGCGCGTGCGCCATCTGTGCGAGCCGGCTCAATGCCGGGATGGTGGCGGTCTGGATGCCGAAAAATGGCGCGAAGATCGATTCGCGCGGGCCGAGATCCTGATCGGGCAGGTAGTAAAAACAGCGCCCCCCCGTCAACGCCCGGATGCACGGGCGGATGCCTTCGCTGCGTTTGATCAGCAGCGCATCGTTGAACCGGCTGCGCGCGCGCAGCAACAGCGCGTCGAATGCCCCGACATGCTGGGCTGAATACATGCTGGCGCCGCCATAGTCGATCGTGTGGCGGATGCCGCCGAAGTCGATGCCGAGGAAATGCGGCGCGAGCATGATCATCGGCGCTTGCGCGGCGTTTGCGGTGTAATGCTCGATACCGTCGTACTTTACGAGCCGTTCGATCCGGCGCGCCGAGCCGTGCAGCAGGATGCTGTAACCTAAAAGTGCAGCGGCCATTTCCCGGAAGTGACGGCGCAGCACGCAGCGTCGCTGCGCTTCGTCCCACTGCGGAAAACACAGTTCGAGATTGCGCAGTCCGATCGCACGCCGCCGTTTCAACAGCAGGAAAAACAGCTCTCCGAGGACCGCGCCCTTGATTCTCAGCAACGGGAAGGGTAGCCAGTGCAGCAGCCAGAACAGGGCGGAAAGCAGACGGGAGTTCATTCAGTGATCCTTCGGGTGATACATGCGAGCCGTTCTGCGACGGTGAGCGGACGGGTCGAAACCTGCTATTGTAACGATCTTTGCTTAGCATCGCCCGATCTGTAATTGACTGAAAAAGCAGGTTATAATCCCGCTAGCCAAGGAGCGCTGCGACGGGAATTTCCGCCAGGCTTGGCTTCGTCAACAACGGCGCTCACGTCTCGGTTTCTTTCGCAGCACAGAAACAGGGCGTGATGCGTGCCAGGTTCGTTTCACCGTCCCCCTGTCAAAGTCATTTCTCGGCGTCGGCCGAGGGCGTTGGTTTTAGCGCAAGACATGGAACAAGGATACAAGCATGAAGGACTTTCTCTTTACCTCTGAATCGGTCTCGGAAGGCCATCCGGACAAGGTGGCGGACCAGATCTCCGATTCGATCCTCGACGCGGTCCTGAGCCAGGACAAGCACGCCCGTGTCGCGGCTGAAACACTGGTCAATACCGGTCTGGTCGTGCTCGCCGGTGAGATCACGACGAATGCCAACGTCGATTACATTCAGATCGCGCGCGATGCGGTCAAGCGCATCGGCTACGACAGTTCCGACATCGGTTTCGACTACAAGACCTGCGCTGTGCTCGTCGCCTATGACAAACAGTCGCCGGATATCGCTCAGGGCGTCAACGAAGGGCAGGGGCTTGATCTTGATCAAGGCGCGGGCGACCAGGGCCTGATGTTCGGTTATGCCTGCGACGAGACGGCGCAACTGATGCCGGCGCCGATCTACTACGCGCACCGCCTGATGCAGCGTCAGTCCGAACTGCGCAAGGACGGCCGACTGCCGTGGCTGCGTCCGGATGCCAAGTCACAGGTCACGCTGCGTTACGATGTCGAGACGGGCAAGGTCATTGAGGTCGACACGATTGTGCTTTCGACCCAGCATCACCCTGATGTCAGTCATGCTCAGCTTTCCGAGGCCGTGATCGAGGAAATCATCAAGCCGGTCATGCCGAAGGAATGGATGAAGAATCCACGCTTCCTCGTCAATCCGACCGGCCGCTTCGTGATTGGCGGCCCGATGGGCGACTGTGGCCTGACTGGCCGCAAGATCATCGTCGATACCTACGGTGGCGCTGCCCCGCACGGCGGCGGCGCGTTCTCCGGCAAGGATCCGTCCAAGGTCGACCGCTCGGCCGCCTACGCAGGCCGCTATGTGGCGAAGAATATCGTTGCCGCCGGCATCGCCAAGCAGTGCGAGGTGCAGGTTGCCTACGCGATCGGCGTCGCCAAGCCTGTGTCGATCATGGTCGATACCTGGGGGACCAGCAAGTTCACGAACGACCAGATTGTCGAGATCATCAAGCGCAACTTCGACCTGCGGCCGAAGGGCATCATCCAGGAACTTGACTTGTTGCGTCCGATCTATTCTCGGACTGCGGCTTACGGCCATTTCGGCCGCGACGAGCCGGATTTCAGCTGGGAGCGTACCGACAAGGTCGAGCAGCTGAGGGCGGATGCCGGGCTGTAACCGGCAACGGACAATAAAAAAGGGAGCGTTCAGCTCCCTTTTTTATTGTCCGTTGCCGCCCTGTCTATTGCAGCATAAACGTCTCGAACTCAAGATTTTCCAGTTTGTGGCTAAGCACGGACATGGCAATTGTGACGACGATCATTAATGACATCGCAAATCCGTAGCCATACCAGTTCGGTCCCAGGGCAAGCGATATGGCCGTCAGGATTGCGTTGCTCGCAGCGAAAATCCCGCACAAAAGCAGGACCAGCGGGCGCTTGTCCAGATAGAAGAATATGTTCAGGAGCGCCAGAAAGAGAACCTGCAAGCTGGTTGCGATCAGGTCGATATACAGCAATTGTTGGTAAAGCGGAGAAATTCCCATCCATTCAAGGAGTTGCTTACCAATGACGAAGACGATCAGGATGGTGATGCCCTGTATTTTCATGATTTCGCCGAGGCCCTGCCGAATCGCGAAGACCATTTCGTTGCGGTAGCTTTCGATTTGATCCAGCGAGCCTCCTTCGCGTACGGCGTTATAGAAACGTTCGTAGTATTCGACGAAATCCGTTTCTATGCGAACCAGAAAAACCGCCATTCCCGGGATGATCGACAAATAGGCGAGAAAGATTGGCAGGTCGTAAAGGGGGGAGGCGCGTAGCGGACCAATGACCTGATCACTGGTTTCCGGCGAGTACCAGAACAGCAGCTTGTCCAGCCAGATGGCGAGGTTATAGAGCAGCCCGGTCCAGATCAGTGAAACATACATGCGGCCACGCTGCAGAAAGTCGAAGTCGACCAGACGGCGAATTGGGTAATGACGCAGAATCAGAAACCAGAAGCCGCATAGCATCAGGAAATGGCCGACGACAAATCCGGACAACAAGCCGGACAAGCCCCAGGGGCGCCACAGGATGGCAGCTCCGACAGTTGTGCAGTAGCCGACCGCGAAAATCCAGACGATGGCGGTATATTGTTTGAGTCCGGAAAGAAAAATCGTCGCGATCCAGATCAGGCAAAGTTGTACGAAGCCGGCAAGCATCAGCAGACGATAATCCAGCGGCAGTTCCGCGAACCATGTCAGAGCGAACAGGCTTCCCAGCCCCCCTGAAACCAAGGCAGTGACCAGTTGGGTTCCCATGAAGTTGGGAACAATCAACTCGTCATTTTTTTCAAATAACCTGTCTGCAATATAGCGGGTGAAAGCCAGCTGGAGAGGACCGGTTAGGATCAGGCTGAATGCCAGCAGGTAGGTTACCGAAACCTGGAATTGCTGTACGGCGATCTTGGGAATGACCACGGCAAGACTGAACAGGCCGACCAGTTGTATGCCGATGATGGACAGAATCCACGGACCCGAGCTGATTATTCCCGCATAGGCATAGGCCTGGAGCAGGCCAAGATAGTTTTCTTTGCGCAGCAGTTTGCGCAATTCAAAGCCGATGCCTGCCATCAGTGAGCTTCCTGCGGCGATGGATTCATTGCTTGCTGATAAAGGTTGCGATAGGCGTCGAACATGTGGCGATGGGTGTAATAGCGCTGGACTCTGGCAATTCCCGCCGCTTGGGCTTGTTGCCACTTGTGTTCATTGCCCAGCAAATCCAACGCTGCAATTGCGAGCGCCTGCGGGTCGGCAATCCCGACGACTGCGCCTGCCGCGCCCAAGGCCCGATCTTCTTCATCCAGCCCGTAGATCAGCTGGCGACAGGAGCCGACATCTGTGCTGATGGCGGGAACGCCGGCGGCAAAACCTTCCAGCAGGACCAGTGGCAATGCTTCTGAGATCGAACTGAGTACGACCAGGCCGATATTCGGCATCAATTGATCCACCTTCTGGAATCCAAGGAATTTTACATGGGAGGAAAGGCCGAGGCTTGCAACCAGGTTGTGACACTCTTCAGCGTATTCCGGTGCTTCATCCTCAGGGCCTGCGATCCAGGCTTCGGTTTCGGGCATCAGGTTGACGATCGTCCGCATCGCCCGGATGTAGGTTTTGATGTCCTTGATCGGGACGACCCGACCGATCAGGCATAACACCTTGGGCGGGCTTGCCGGCCGCAGTTCTCGAGCCGCAGCAAAGCGCGGCAAATCGATGCCGTTGGGGATGTTGCATGTTTTCTCGGCGGGCGCGCCATCGCGTATCTGACGTTGGCGGTTGTCCTCATAGAGCGCGACGATTCTGTCGGCGGCATGGTAGCAGGACTGTCCCAGCATTTCGAAAAAGCGGATCCACAGTTGGCGAAAATAGCTGATCTGGGTGGACTCCCGTTGAAAAATGTTGCGGTTATCCTTGATCCATTCGCTCTGGAACAAGTCGATCTTGCGCTCCTTGGTGTAAATACCGTGCTCGGACAGCAGCAGCGGATGCCCGGTCCTGAGTTTTAGTAACGCGCCAAGCAGTCCGGCATAGCCAGTGGAAACGGTATGGTAAATCCGGGCTTCGGGCGCATTGGCTGCGATATCATTCAGCAACCATACCGGGGTATGCATGGCTCGGATCGTCCAGAAATAATCCACGAACGACGGGTCAGTCGATCGTTTCCGGTATTGTTCGCAAATGTGGTCCCAAGCTCCCTTGCTATAGAGGAAGGTTTCCTGCGGCAGATTCCCTTCTGCCATGAAGCCGAGCATCCGCTGGCATTGATCCGGGCCGGATGCGTCGCTGGCGTCGGACTGGAAGTACTGGTGGGCTGATTTCACGGTATCGAGCACGTCCGGGGCAATTTCATGCTCCGCAATCGGAGGATTTTCCGGTAGATCGTGCAGATAGTGCTCTTCGAAATGAACAAGATTATCCGGCAGGACATATTTCATCTTGCCGTAATCTTGGCGGCGACTGCCAAGGAAAATCACGCCGAAACGAATATCCGGGAAACCGAGAATGATCTGGTTGACCCAACTGGATACTCCGCCGCTTACATAAGGAAAGGTGCCTTCGAGCAGCAGCAATACATCAATTGCCGGAGTGATTGTTTTCATTTGTTGTCCAGAAACTGATGACGGGGTGCATGATGTCCGCGATGGTCAGGGTGTCCATCGATTTCAAAAGACTTTTAACTTGATCAAACTGGCGCTGCCGGAATGCATGTTCAGCCAGATAAGGGGTGAGTCGTGCCGACGGATATCCCAGGTGCTGACCCCGCAGGAATGCGGCATGCGCGCCATCCCAGTCTTCGCGGGCGCCCAAAATCTTGCCTTCCAGAACCCAGACCCCGGCATCCTGAGGATAGGCTGCCAGTGCTTCATCGGCATACTGGCGCGCTTCCTCTAGCGCATAGCTGCGTACATCCCCCATCACCAGATTCTGGTAGACGAGTTCCCAGTAAAGAAAAGCCAACCTCCGGGCGATACCGGCCTTTTGTCCTTCGGCATTTCGGTATTCATTCAACGCCTGGTTGATTTGTTCGTTAATGTTCTTTTCTTCGCTATCCAGCATGCCGTAAGCCAGCAGGCGCAAGTCTTCTTCCGGATCGTCGAGCAGAGAGCGCAGTATCGAACTGGATAAACGCTGCGGCATGGCCTTGATGGCGAGCAAGGCTTCCAAGCGGCTTTCTGAAGATGCCTGGTGGTCTGCCAGTCGGGCACGTACTCCGCCTACGCCAAAGCGGACATTGATCTGATCGCCTTGCAGGGTGAATTCGGGGGGATTCAGTGCCTGGAAATTTTGCCGTTCCGCTAACGCTGGCCAGCGCAAAATCGCAAAAATGATCAGCCACAGCGCGATGCCACCCACCATCGGAATGAAAAAAGCCAGCGCAAAAAACAGGACGACAACCGCCAGCTGCGGCTCGCGACAGTTGGGAGGCAGCATCCTTTGCATCAGCAGCGCGCTTGCTGCACAAAGCAGCGTGTGCAGGACAATCAGGAGGGCGAGAAGACCGGATGATGTCGCTGGTTGTATCGCCGGGAAAAGCACGGCGAACTCCAGAGAAGCCAGGGTGGCTGCAAGCAGGAATACCCTAGTCACGATTTCGCCTCAATACATCCTGCAGCAGCAGCAGACCAGCAGGTTGGGCAAGATCGACCTTGAAGAATTCGATTCCCGCGCGATCCATATCCAGTGCGAACCTCGATTGCAACAGATTGTCGATGCGCGCCAGGTAACCGTCGACGGCATTAAGCGGACTCAATGGCATCAGAGTGGCCATGATGCGCGAACTTCCCGTTTCGAGGAGCCAGACCATATCTTGGCTGCGCTGCTGTTCCCTTACAAGCTCGAAGATTTTTTGCTGGTTTCCTCCCGGCTTGAAAACCAGTACGACGATAGCGCTGGTGATGCCCGTCTCGCGCTGGACCCGCTGCAATTTGAAGGTTTCATAGGCGAAATCGGCAGGGCAATCCGGCATCAGTTCCAAGATAGGCGCGGCTACCTCTCTGACCACGATACGTTCTACATAATAAATCGCGAGCGCGGCCAGCATTTGCAAGGCATCTTCAGTGAAGGCGAAGAACGGCATCTGGCGAACAGCCAGCACGCCACGCACTTCTCCTGTGCTGGTGATTAAGGGGAGCGCTAGCAGCAGGCTGCTGGTTCGCTTGTCGATATCCGTGTTCTGAACATGGCACAGAAGCTTGCGTTTCAGGGCATAGACAATGAGTGGATCGTTAATATTGTAATCGTCGGCGCTTCCCGCCACGGCAACCGGTTTGTCGCCAAGCCTGCCAACAGAGAACTCGAAAATGGCAGCCTGTTCAAACTGACAGATTTGGGCCAGGAATGCCAGAAATGGCTGTGCGGCCGGAAGCGGCACGCTTTCCGTGTGTTCTCTGAGCAGCCTGGTCAGTTGTGCGAGAGCATCACGAAGAGTGATGGGACGGCTGATCAGGCTTTGCTCCAGTCGTTCGTGAGATAACCTCAGCAAATGGTGGCGTCTGGCCAGTTGTTCGATGCATCCCTCAAGATAGTGGTTCAATTCCTTGATGCGGCGGATGCGGGTACGCCATAGACTGCCATATTCGCCCGCGATCATGGTCAGGATAAAGCCACCGAGAAAATAGCTGCTCGGGAAGCTTTCCATACCGCCCAGGACTGGCCAGGCGAGCAGCAGAACTCCCCCTGAGGCTATCCCGGGAAGGGCGCCATAGCGCAGGGATACCAGTACGGGCGCCAGCCATGGCCAGGGGAAGCCATGCCGAAGAAAGAAAGGGTTCTCTGCCTGAAACAGGAATGCCAAGGCCAGAGTTAGGACTGGAATCAGCCCTGCCTCAAGCCACTGCCAATGCGGATAGTCCTGATCGGTTACGCTGGCATTCAGCCGTTTGAGTAGTGTTTTGGCGTGGTTCACTTGAATTCGTCTATCAGCGGTATACGGGCGGTCAGGTTACGTATCAATTTTTGCGCTACAGCAGAAACGGCCTCTCGACTGTAGCCGGATTTGCCGCTGACGGCGCTCCATACGATTCGGTCAGAGCCGAGATCCCATATCAGCAAGCTGATGCCTACCGCGGGCTCGCCATCAACGCCGACCTTGTAGCGCCATTCGTCGACGTTGCCCGTTACCGCGTAGTTGAATCCCTGTTCACGAGCCCAGCGTTTGGCTTCTTCCACTGCGGCTTGCTCGTTGCCGGCAAGCAGGCTGTCGCGGTTGAGACTGGCAGGATAAAGCGCCAATTCCAGGATCCCGCGTTGATGCAGCAGTGGCACCAGGATGGTTTCGGCGCGGAGTCCTGCCTGCGGCGTTTCTGTGTGATTCTGGATCGGCAGCAGCACCCACCGGGCATCGCGCGGCAGAGGGGCTTGGGTTGAATTGGAGATGTTGACCACGGCACAGGCGCCTAGGGTGGCATACAGGATGACTGCGCACAGACATTTCAGAAATCGATTCATTAAGAGAACTCCATGTTGAATTTTGTCAGAAAAACCATCGATAAAGAATGCTGCCGAAGCTGCTGCTTTCCCCGTTTTTCAACAGGGAGCGACCGCCGTAGATTGCAAGATGATCGCTGCCAAAGACGCTGCCGGCAATACCGAGTTGCCACGCAGACTCCATGCCGTTCCGTCGGTTTTGGCTGATGACGCCGCTCCCGAAAGGACGCCAGGCCTTGGTATAACCTTCCTGGTAGGCCAGACCATAACCCAGTGTAAGACTGATCCTGCTGACGTCGGCGGGGAAAAACGAAATGGATTCGTCTCTGGGTTGGTAATTGGCATACTGTCCTGCCAGTGAGAGCGTAAACCCGCCTGGTTGGCGACCCGTCCATTCCAGATTCGCGTCAAGTTGTTTGCGTTTTCCAAGTTGGCCGCTGTCTTCCTGCCTCAGCAAGTCGGCATAGGACAGGCGGAGGTTCGAATCGATGTTCTGCGCAATTCGATATCCGCTCGCCAAGGCAAGTTCCCGTTGCATTCCGCCGAGCGTCAACAGGCTGTTGTCGTTGGCAGGACGGTTCCAGCTTGCCTGCCCCATATGATGCCAGCGCCCGGACTGGATTTTGCTTTCTGCCATCAGGCTGGTATAGGTGGCGCGGCCCTTGTGGTGGCCGACCGCCAGCGACAGGGTGTCGTTTCCATCCAGACGCTGGTTCATGGTGATCACCATGTCGCGGTTGTTCTGGGCATATTCCGTGTCCTGGTCAATAAGATTCCGACTGGCCTGCGGGGATAGCTTGAGTGGCGAATAGGCGATGTCCAGCTCCAGCCGGGTTGACGGCGCCAGGGTCTGGCTTCCTGAGACTGCATGACGCCAGCCAGACAGTTCCCCGGAGCGATATTCACTGTGGGAACTGAACTGGTCTGGTGATTTGGCGAGAATTTGCTCGCGCAACTGGGTGTGCAGGTCGTCATTGGCAGGTGAGCCGTCCAGCGCATGCCACGCTTGCTCCTCGGCAAGCTTGTATTCCCCGGTGTCGGCTGCGGCGACAGCATGGTCGCCCGGCTGGATGGCGGGTGAGTCGCGTTCCAGCAGGGCTTGTTGCGTGATTCGGTCATTGCGCAGGGTTGCTGCGTGCAGCGCAAGATAGTTCGGATCTGCGAGTTTTCTGGCGTAGCGGCGCCAGTACCAGTAGCGCGCCCGGTTGTCATCGTCTTTTCCCATGAACCAGGCATAGGCGAGTTCATCGATCAGCGTCGCATCGCGTTCCGGTGTTTTTGATCCGGGCAGGATCGATGCTCCTGCGAGCAGGGCCTGATACAGGCGTTTTTCGCCTGTATCAATAGGCTCGAGCAGCAGAGTCAAACGCAGTTGTTGCAGCAAGGCGTCAATATCGATAGTGGGTTTTTGCCGGATGGCTACCCAGACGTGACGGCGGATTCTCGCTGCCATTTCGGCTTGACCGGACTGCTCGATCAGATCGGCATAATTGATCAGCCAGGCCGGATCATTTTCATGATTTGCCAGCAATTTACGCGACCAGAACAGCGCGCGCTGGGTGTTGCCAAGCGCATGCCAGCCGGCGGCGATTGCAGATGCCAGTTCCTGGTTCTGTTCGGCATAAGGTTCCCACAGGACCAACACGCCATTCAGCGCAATGGCATCGCGACTGTCGATCAGCATCCAGATCAGGCTACTTTTCAATTCAGGCGAGGGGGAAATGGCATGCGCCGCGCCCAGATCTGCCAGCGCCCTAACCCGATTGCCGGTCAGCTGATGGAATCTGGCGCGCTGAGTGAGGAAGTCGGAGTTGTGATTGGCCTCTTTCAGTTTGTCGGCGCCCAGCTCTGCCAACAACAACTTGGCTGCGGCAAGCTGATCGTGTTCGAGCAGGATGGCCAGCGCCATGG
>RRZT010543448.1_pt1 | contig 25052 bp, 29 predicted proteins | sample 2165551 | NCBI WGS metagenome assembly RRZT01 (sample SAMN10456910, study PRJNA506462) | wastewater metagenome | biome: wastewater; feature: sludge; material: wastewater sludge; isolation source: wastewater sludge with Escherichia coli K12::gfp cells carrying plasmid... | place: USA: Moscow, Idaho... | reverse complement strand
TGGTTATATTGTGCCTGGATTGGGAGATGCTGGCGATCGAATTTTTGGAACTAAGTAGTTTCATTTCGATATAATGTGATAAAATAGACAAGTAATATATGAAAACGCTACTTAGAACCAAATTACGTTATCTTGTCCTTTCCGGAACCATCATTGCAATCGCACTGTTATTCTTTAACTATACTTGGTCATTTGGATTTATTCTCGGTTTTGTTTTTTCATTTATTACTGTTGGAATTACAGAGTCTCAGATTGATTCTGTGTTGTTTAATAATAAAAAAGGATTAAAAAACTATATTGGATTTATCTTAGGAAATATGGTGTATGTTATACCATTCTTATTATCGATTTTCCTAAATCAATTTTTCAATGTAATCTTTGTGGCCTTTGGTTTATTATTCTTCAAGTATTTTATGTTTATCCAAGAAATATTCTTCAAAAAGAGGGAAACAAATGTTAAACAATAGTGATAAAGTTCTATCACTTCAAATTGAAGTGTTCTCAATTATAATCATTACTTCGGTACTTTTGTTGTTCCTTTTTTTAATAGGAAGAGCAATTAAGAAGAGTGATCCACTTGCTAAACCAAAAGGTTTAGTATTAATTGGAATGATTTATTATCAAATGATGTCTGGATTGACGAAGGATAATATGGGCGCAAAAGCTGCAGTTAAGTTTGCGCCGTATATTGCGTCATTAGCGTTATATATGGCTGTATCAAACTTACTCGGTTTATTAGGGTTTAATCAACCAACTGGTAACTATAGTGTAACTTTAGCCTTAGCACTTATTACATTCTTTCTAATTCAATATACAAAAATAAAAGTAAATGGAGTTGGTGGTTATGCAAAAGGATTCTTTGAACCTTTTCCTCCGTTTGTGATTATGAATGTATTTGGAACATTTGCACCGCTTATCTCGATGTCATTACGTCTATTCGGTAACATCACTTCTGGTGGAACAATTATGATGTTGGTTTATGTGTTTACAGAATGGTTATCTAGTTTTGTACCACTCATTGGTGGATTTAACTTTATTGGTGTTGTGGTTGCGCCAGTTTTACATGCTTATTTTGATGTTTTTTCAGGTCTTATTCAAACATACATATTTATTATGTTAACAACGATCTTTATTGGGAATGAATTACCCCAAGAATGATAAATCCATGCAAAGGAGGATATAAACATGGGAGATATTGGTAGAGGTTTAGTAGCCATTGGTGCCGGTTTAGCTGTACTTACAGGTATGATGACGGGTATTGGTCAAGGTTATGCGGCTGGTAAAGCAGTTGAAGCTGTTGGACGTAATCCTGAGGCTGAAAATAAAATCCGTTCTATGCTCATTTTAGGTGCTGCGATTGCGGAAACATGTGCTATCTACGGTATGCTTATTGCAATCTTATTGATTTTCGTATTTAATTAATCATTTAACTAACATAAAGGTGGTGAGTCTATGCTTGATTTAGATATTGCGGGTAAGTTGTTTCCAGATGCCATTACATTAATCGTTCAACTATGTGCAACGGGTGTACTCTTTTTGGGTATGAAAAAATTGTTATGGAAACCGATGCAAGATTACCTTGCAAAGCGTGCTGAAGTTGCGGATGCGGCTCTTAGAGAAGCGCATGAAGCAAATGTTTTAGCGCGTGAAAATCAAAAGAAAAGTGATCAATTATTAAGTGAAGCTGCACATGAAGCGAAACAAATTATTGAGAGTGGTAAATTGGAAGGCAAACGTTTAAAAGAACAGTTACTCGCTGAAGCTAAGAATGAAGCGGATAATAAGTTAACGTCTGCACTTCGTGAAATTGCTCATCAAAAAGCTCAAATGCGCGATGAAATTGAGTCTGAAATCGTGGATGTAGCATTATTGGCTGCGTCTAAATTGATTGAAGGTAAAGTGGATGAAGCTGAGGATCGTAAGCAGATTCAACACTTTATTAAGGATGTGCGTAATTAATGAAAAAAGTTGCGTCTAAATATGCGTCAGCTCTTTTTGAACTTGCGTTAGAACAAAAACTTGAGAGTCGTTTCATTGAGGATATTCACTTTATAAAAGATATTATTTCAACTCACCCTGAATTAATAGATGTATTGAGTAGAATTCAATTTAGTAAAGAACAGAAAAAAGAATTGGTAAATGATGTGTTTAAACCTTATGTTCATTCATTTACACTTAATCTTTTATATCTTTTGATTGATAAGAACCGTGGTATGATCTTGAATCATTTTGTGAATGAATATCTACATTTGCATAATGAACATTTCAATATCGTTGAAGCGATTGCTTATTCAGTCAATCCATTAACTAAAGAAGAAATTAAAGAATTAGAAGATAGTTTGTCACTTAAACAGAAACAAACTGTTTCCATTATTAATCGTATTGATCCAACCCTTATTAGCGGAATTAAAATTCGTTTTGAAGATAAGGTTATCGATGGATCAATGAAATCTCGAATTCAAAATTTGAGATCTGTTTTACGTGAAGGAAGGTCAATATAATATGGACATTAGACCAGAAGAAATAAGTGCTCTGATAAAATCACGCATCCAGCACTATCAAGAACAAGTAGAAGAAAAAGATGTCGGTGTCGTTATCAAAGTTGGTGACGGTATTGCGCTCGTTAATGGTTTAAGTGATGTCATGGCTGGTGAACTCGTTGAATTTGGCGAGGGTGTCATGGGCATGGTTATGAACCTTGAAGAAGACCATGTTGGTTGTGTTCTTTTAGGGAGTGACGCAAACATTAAAGAAGGCGGTAGTGTTACACGTACAGGACGTATCGTTGAAGTTCCAGTTGGGGATGGGCTTTTAGGTCGAGTTGTTAATGCATTAGGTCAAGCGATTGATGGAGGTGAAGCGATTGTTTCTAATAAGCTTCGTCCAATTGAACGTGTTGCGCCTGGAGTTATGACTCGTCAAAGTGTTAATCAACCGGTACAAACTGGAATCAAGATTATTGACTCAATGATTCCAATCGGACGTGGACAACGTGAACTTATCATTGGTGATCGTCAAACAGGTAAAACAGCTATAGCGATTGATACCATTATTAATCAAAAAGATCAAAACATGATTTGTATTTATGTTGCGATTGGTCAAAAAGCTTCGACTGTTGCACAGATTGTTGAAAAATTAAGACAACATCATGCGATGGAATATACGGTTGTTGTTTCTGCAACAGCAAGTGAACTTGCGCCGTTACAATACATTGCGCCTTATTCAGGTTGTGCAATGGGTGAAGAATGGTTGGAACAAGGTAAAGATGTTCTAATCATTTATGATGATCTATCGAAACATGCAGTTGCTTATCGTGCAATGAGTTTATTATTGAGAAGACCACCAGGACGTGAAGCGTATCCTGGGGATGTTTTCTACTTACACAGTCGTTTATTAGAACGCGCATGTAAACTAAATAAAGAAAATGGTGGAGGTTCCATTACAGCTCTACCAATTATTGAAACCCAAGCTGGGGATATTTCAGCCTACATTCCTACAAACGTTATTTCAATTACAGACGGACAATTATTCTTACAAACTGAATTATTTAACTCAGGTGCAAGACCTGCTGTTGACTCTGGTTTATCTGTTTCTCGTGTAGGATCCGCTGCACAAACTAAAGCGATGAAACAAGTATCTTCATCCCTAAAACTTGAGTTAGCTCAATATCGTGAATTATTGTCATTTGCTCAATTTGGTTCAGATTTAGATGCAGCAACTAAAGAAGTTATTGAACATGGTGCTCGTTTAACTGAACTATTAAAACAAGGACAATACCAACCTTTATCCTTAGCGCATGAAGTTATTACATTGTTTGCGGCTAAGCATAAATTTATTAAACGTATCGAAGTTTCTAAGATTTCTGAATATGTACAAAGAGTTATTGCTGGATTTGATACAAACTATGCGGATATCGTATCTGAGATTGATACAGCTAAAGCAATAAGTCCTGAACTCGAAACAAGAATGAAAGAAGCAATGGAAAATCTAACGACTCAGTATTTAAAAATGAGTGGAAAGTAAAATGGCTCAAAATAAAGTAGCGTTAAAAAGAAGAATACGTTCTGTTCGAGCAACTAAAAAGATTACAAATGCAATGGAACTCATTGCGACAAGTAAGTTACAAAGACAGAAACAAAAAATGGAGTTGAATCGCGTTTACGCGAGTACATTGTTCCAAGCTTTTAATCGTGTTCTTGGAAGTGCTAATATTCAAGAAATTCCGTATTTAACAGAACGTGAAGGGAAGACATTAACTCTTGTATTTGTATCTGATATGGGTTTGTGTGGTGGGTATAATTCTAATATCCTAAATAAAATTAAAGAATCCATTCCAAATGATCAACTCTTATTTATAGTTGGATCTAAAGGACGTTCTTGGTTAAGACGATTTGATTATCATTTGTTTGGTGAATTACACACAGGGGATAACTTATCGTACGGTCATATTGCCAAAGCTGCAGATAAGATTATGGATGCTTATTTAAGTGGTGAAATCACAAAGCTTCAAGTTCTATATACAAAGTTTGTTAATACGATGACATTTGAACCAAATATCGTAACCTTACTACCAATTTCTGAAAGTGTATTGCCTACTAAGGATGCACAAGAAGAAGTACTTAATCAAGATATTATATTTGAACCAGATGCCGTTACACTTATCAATCAACTAGTCCCAATGTTTATTCAATCATTACTCTATAGTTACTGGTTAGAATCTAAGACCAGTGAACATGCGGCTCGTCGTATGGCAATGGATAATGCGACAGATAATGCAGAAGAATTAATTGAAGAATTAGTATTGAAGTATAATCAGTCAAGACAATCTGCTATAACCCAGGAAATTACAGAAATTGTGGCTGGGGCAGAAGCACTCTAGGAGGTTTACGATGCAAAATAAAGGTAAAATCAGCCAAGTCATTGGACCAGTTGTGGATATTCGATTTAATGAAGGAGAACTTCCTAATCTTAACAATGCGATTAGAATTGACGTTAATGGAAAACCATTAGTTGTCGAAGTAGCTCAACACGTAGGAGATGATGTCGTTCGTTGTATTTCTATGGGATCAACGGATGGATGCGTACGTGGTATGGAAGCCATCGATACAGGAGCTGCAATTAGTACTCCAGTAGGTCGCGAAGTATTAGGTCGTATGTTCAATGTATTAGGTGAACCAATTGATGGTTTAGGAGAACTCGATTCTTCAGTTAAGAAAATGCCAATTCATCGTGAAGCTCCATCATTTGATGAACAACAAACGACTTCTGTAATGCTTGAAACAGGTATTAAGGTTGTTGATTTACTTTGCCCTTATGTTAAGGGTGGTAAGATTGGATTGTTCGGTGGTGCGGGTGTTGGTAAAACCGTTGTCATGCAAGAATTAATTCATAATATCGCAACTGAACACGGTGGTTTATCCGTTGTGGCTGGTGTCGGTGAAAGAACTCGTGAAGGGAATGACCTTTATAATGAAATGAAGGATTCCGGAGTTTTAAATAAAACAGTATTAGTTTATGGTCAAATGAATGAATCGCCTGGCGCACGTATGCGTGTTGCTTTAACAGGTTTAACAATGGCAGAACACTATCGTGATTCTGAAGGACAAGACGTTCTATTATTCATTGATAACATCTTCCGTTTTACACAAGCTGGTTCCGAAGTTAGTGCTTTATTGGGACGTATTCCTTCAGCTGTAGGATATCAACCAACTTTAGCAACTGAAATGGGCCAATTACAAGAACGTATTACTTCCACAAAACGTGGATCGATTACATCAGTTCAAGCAATTTATGTTCCAGCGGATGATTTAACTGACCCTGCTCCTGCAACTGCTTTCTCACACTTAGATGCGAAAACAGTTCTAGACCGTAATATTGCGGCATTAGGTATTTATCCAGCGGTTGATCCACTTGAATCTAGCAGTCGTATGTTAGATCCACTTCTAGTGGGTGAAGAGCATTATGCCGTTGCGCGTGGTGTTCAACAACTTCTACAACGTTATCGTGAACTTCAAGATATCATCGCAATCTTAGGTATGGATGAATTATCAGATGAAGATAAACAAATCGTTAACCGTGCACGCCGTGTACGTAACTTCTTGTCTCAACCATTCCATGTGGCTGAACAGTTTAATGGAATTAAGGGATTATTCGTTCGTAAAGATGAAACCGTTCGTAGTTTCAAAGCAATCTTAGAAGGTAAGGGAGATCATCTTCCTGAACAAGCCTTCATGTATGTTGGTAATATTGAAGAAGCTGAAGAAAAAGCAGCAATCCTAGGACTCTAATATGTTTACAGTAAAAATTGTGACACCTGAAGCACCGGTTCGTACCTTCGAATCGGAACAAATAAATATCGTTACCCCAAATGGTCAAATGGGTATTTTAAGTAATCATATGCCGTTGGTCACAATGTTAGATATATCGATTATGTCAAGTATCTTAAATGGTAACCGTCAACGTTATGCTGTTGCGGGTGGCGTGCTTTTCTTTAAGAATAACGAAGCGACGATATTATCGGATGCGGTTGAACATGAAGGAGATATCGATCTTGCGCGTGCTGAACATGCTAAGCAAAGAGCTGAAGAACGTTTACGTTCAAAAGACCCTGAAATTGACGCAAAGAGAGCACAACTTGCTTTACTCAAAGCATTGAATCGTATCGATATTGGTAAATAGTATGATTCCTATCGTAAGAGTGATTCTGTATTTTGTTACTTTTGCACTCAGATTATATGGTTTAGGCGCAATCAATTTCGGTAAACTAATTTATCCTGGACGTGTTGTTCAAACACAAATATTAGTAATATTACTTGCGATGGCACTTGCTTACTTAGCAACACAGTTCTTAATGGGTCTTAACTTATCCTTATAGTGTTTTATTAAGTTTGTGCTATAATGGGTATGCTTATCAAATGGAGGGCATATATGGCATTTTCAAAGGCAGTTGGTATCGACTTAGGTACCGCAAACGTATTAATTTATGTAAAAGGAGAAGGTGTTGTTTTAGATGAACCTTCTGTTGTAGCAATCGAAGCAGAAACTAAGAAATGTTTAGCTGTTGGTACAGACGCTAAAGATATGTTGGGTCGTACACCTGGAAGAATTCAAGCAATTCGTCCATTAAAAGATGGAGTTATTGCGGATTTCGAAGTTACTGAAATGATGCTTCAATACTTTATCAAGAAACTTAAACTAAAAGGAATGTTTTCACGTCCTACGATTTTAATCTGTTGTCCATCTAACATTACATCTGTTGAACGTAATGCGATTCGTGATGCAGCGTATCGTGCAGGTGCTAAACGTGTTTATATTGAAGAAGAACCAAAAGTTGCGGCAATTGGTGCTGGTTTAGATATTTCAAAACCAAATGGAAATATGGTTCTTGATATCGGTGGTGGTACGACTGACGTTGCGATTCTTTCTTTAGGTGAAATCGTAACTTCTTCTTCCTTAAAAATTGCGGGTGACCGTATGGATAAAGATATTATCAAGTATGTTAAAGAAACTTATAAGTTATTAATTGGGGATCGTACTGCAGAAGAATTAAAGAAGAAGATTGGTACAGCTTGGAGAGGCTCTCGTAAAGATTCTCTTGAAGTAAGTGGTCGTGACCTTGTTACTGGTTTACCACATACCATTACAATGACTTCTGATGAAACAGAAATCGCAATGCATGAAAGTCTTCAAGATATTGTTCGTGCATGTCGTACAGTACTTGAACAAACTCCACCAGAATTATCTGCTGATATCGTTACACGTGGTGTTGTGTTAACAGGTGGTGGTGCATTACTACATGGAATGGACCAATTACTTATGAATGAGTTGAATATTCCAGTTTATGTTGCAGAAAATGCATTAAAATGTGTTGCTGAAGGTACTGGAATCATGTTAGAAAATTTACACATTGTAGGCTAAGATCATCGAAAGATGATCTTTTTTTAGGATAAGTTAATAGGATTACATATAAGTGAATAGGAGGATTTATGCGTTCCTATTTACTCAATACATTAATTGATGCCACACAAGAAGAATCAGAATTTGATCCAAACATTATAGAAGAAACAATTGATCAGTTTCAAAATCATATTTCTAAACTAAACTCTAAAGAAGCCGCAAAGATTTTGCTTAGTACACAAAACTACATTCAACGATCCATGTTAAAGATACATGAAACCTTTGAAGTAAATGTTGGAGATGTTTGTTATATTGATTTTGGACAAGCTTATTTAAATGAGTCGGGTTTTCAACATTTTGGTATTGTTATATCCAAATTAAATGGAAAAGTATTTGTTGTCCCAATGACATCAAACCCTTATACCTATGCTCAAGCATATGATCGAATTGAAAATCCAACAGGGCGAAAACACTTAATGCGTTTTGGTCAACGAAATGGATTAAATCGTGAATCTGTTTTGTTTATCAATGATTGCAAGTTCATTAATCCTACTCGTATCATCGAAATCGTAGGACATTTAGATATAAATGAACCATTCTTTATAAAAATTCAAAAACGAGTTGGATTTTGTCTATTTAAAGAAGGGGTACGCTAAGGTATACTTTATTCGATGAATTCGTTAGAACACTATCGTAATCAAAAATGGATTATTGGTGTATCAGGTGGGCCTGATTCTATGGCCTTACTGGATCTTGCTTTTAGACATGGTGTTAATTGTGTTGTAGTACATGTTAATTATCAGAAAAGAGACACCGCTAAAAGAGATCAAGAACTTGTTCAATTATATTGTAATAAACATAATATTGAGTGTTACGTTTTTAACGCGATTGAGTTTAAAGGGAATTTCCAAGATCAAGCGAGAGAATATAGGTATTCAAGATTTAAAGAAGTTGCGTTAATTGAAAATGCACTAGGCGTTTTGGTAGCACATCATAAGGATGATGATTTAGAAACTCTTATCTTTCAAATCCAAAGACAATCAAAAGTAGAATATTATGGTTTAACTTCTACAACCTACATTCAAGGTATTCGGGTAGATCGACCACTTTTAAGTTATACAAAGAAAGACTGCATTGATTATTGTGTAAAACATAACATAAGTTATGGATGGGATGAATCCAACGATAGTTTAGACTATACACGGAATAGAATTCGTAAAGAAGTAGTATCTTTAAGTACAAATGAAATTGAAGAATTGATGAAGATTAAAGAGAATTATAATCAACAGAGGAAAGCATTTTTAGAAGAACACAAAGAATTACTCAATCAAACATCAATATCACATAATTTATACACAACTCATCTTCATAATAGAAAATGGTTCCTTTTAGAATGGTTACGAATACAAACTAAGAAATCTGTACTATCTAACCGTTATATTGATGAACTCGATCGTCAACTGATTGAATCTAAAAGTGTTAAGCAACACATTACACCATCAATTCGTATCATAAAACAATACGATCTAATTCAAATCGTAAAGGATGTGGAAGATTATTGTTACGATTTAGATTACTTAGAGACAGTGAATAAAGAAATTAAAATGAGTTATGAATATCAGAAAGGGTATCGGAAAATAGCGATACCTAAGGATGCATATCCAATCCAAATTACGAATTTAAGAGCATGTAAATCAAGATTACAGGCAAATATCTATACAAAACTTTCAAGGTGGTTTATAAAGAATAAAATACCAATTCAAGAAAGAGAAATGTGGCCACTTGTATTTAGTAAGCAAAATGAGTTACTATACATTTTGGATGTTAGTTATGAACATGGTGTTTCGACTGACACAATTGAATGTTATATGATAAAATAAGCGTATTATGGAGGCGTTTATGCATAAAAATGTAAAAAAAGTATTAGTATCAAGTGAAGAAATTGAACAACGTTGTAAAGAACTCGGCGCTCAAATTACCAAAGATTATTTAGAACTTGGAGAAGTTCCTATTTTAGTATCCTTGCTTAAAGGATCAGTCCCATTTTTAGCTAAATTAATGCCTTATATTGACCTAGATGTTGAAATTGATTTTATGGATGTATCTAGCTATGAAGGTACTGAATCGATTGGAGATGTTCGTATTATTAAAGACTTAGATCGTTCTATTAAAGGAGAGTCCATTCTTCTTGTGGAAGATATTGTGGATACAGGTAGAACACTAAATTCGGTTAAGGAACTATTAGAAAACAAGGGTTGTGCAAGACTACGTATTGTAAGTCTTTTGGATAAACCTTCAAGAAGAGTCGTTAAGATTGATGCGGATTATGTAGGATTTACGATTCCAAATGAATTTGTGATTGGATTTGGATTAGATTTTGATGAAAAATATCGTAGTTTACCTTATGTTGGTGTATTAAAAGACGAATGTTATTTATAAAAGGAGTGAGTGTTTAAATGAAGAACAATAAACAGTTAGCCGCATTAATTCCATACCTTTTTGTGTTGGTAGCGGTAATGAGTTTAATGTTTATGAATATCGGTAATGCTGAAACGGATATTTCCTATCAAGAGTATGTCGATTTACTAAACAAAGAACAAGTGGTCACAAGCAATGTGACAGTCAGTGAAGTTGTATTAACAATTGAAGGGATCTATAAGGATTCTAAAGGTGTACAGAATGTATATTCTTTAACTGTACCCAATACAGAGTTTCAAAATAATACCATCATTGAGCTAATTAACGAAAAGAGCAGTGATGTTAAGATTATTGATGCTTATGAAACAAATCCTTTATGGGATCTAGTTGCGAATGTATTACCTTTAATCATTTTTGGTGCTTTTGCTTTCTTCATGTTATCTCGTATGAATGGTGGCAATAACAACAAAGCGTTTGAATTTGGTAAATCCAAAGCACGTTTAGAAGGAAATATAAAAGTTCGTTTTAATGATGTTGCTGGATGTGATGAAGAAAAAGAAGAAATGCAAGAACTCATTGAGTATCTAAAGAATCCAAAGAAATTTGCGAAAATGGGTGCTCGTATACCTAAGGGTGTCTTAATGGTAGGGCAACCTGGTACTGGTAAAACTTTATTAGCTAAAGCAGTTGCTGGTGAAGCTGAAGTTCCATTCTATTCAATTTCAGGATCTGATTTCGTAGAAATGTTTGTTGGGGTTGGGGCAAGTCGTGTTCGTGATATGTTTAAACGTGCACAAGCTACAGCACCATGTATTATATTTATTGATGAAATCGATGCAGTAGGTCGTCAACGTGGTACTGGTTTAGGTGGTGGTCACGATGAACGTGAACAAACACTTAACCAATTATTGGTTGAAATGGATGGTATTCAGGACAACTCTGGTGTGGTTATTGTTGCCGCAACAAACCGTCCGGATGTATTAGACCCTGCGTTATTAAGACCTGGTCGTTTCGACCGTCAAATTACGGTAAGTTTACCGGATCGTAAAGGTCGTGAAGCAATCCTTAAAGTACATGCTCGTAATAAGAAATTAGATAATTCTGTTGATCTTGGTGCACTTGCAAAACGTACACCTGGATTTAGTGGTGCAGATTTAGAAAACGTATTAAACGAAGCCGCAATTCTTGCAGTACGTGAAAGTGCTGAAGTGATCACAATGAATCACTTAGATGAAGCGATTGACCGTGTTATGGGTGGTCCTGCTAAGAAGTCAAAAGTATACAGTGAACGTGAAAAACGACTTGTTGCATATCATGAAGTGGGTCACACCATTATTGGTTTAAAACTTGAATCTTCTGATATGGTTCAAAAGGTCACAATTATTCCACGTGGACAAGCGGGTGGCTATAACTTAATGACACCTCGTGAAGAAAAGTTCATGTTAACGAAGACAGATTTATCCGCACGTATTACTGGTTTATTAGGTGGTCGTGTTGCGGAAGATATTGTATTTAATGAAATTTCTACAGGTGCTTCATCGGATATTGAACGTGCAACGAAGATTGCTCGTGAAATGGTTATGTCCTATGGTATGTCTGATTTAGGTCCTATTCAATATGAACATAGCGGTGGAAACGTATTCTTAGGTAGAGATTACAGTAATTCAAGTAATTATTCTGGACAAATTGCGTTTGAAATCGATAAGGAAGTTCGTCGTATTATCGATGAAGCGTATGATCATGCAAAACGATTAATTCAGGAAAATCGTGAATTGATGGATCGTCTTGTGGACGCATTACTTGAGTTTGAAACTTTAACAGCTGAAAATATTCAGAATATTGTTGAGGGTAGAGCTTATAACGAATCTGCTCCTGTTGAAGGAGTTTAACCCCTGGATTCAGGGGTTTTTTGTGGAAAGAGAAATATGGATACATTAATTAAAGGGTTAGCTCATGAAGGAGCGATAAGAATTATTGTAGTAGATTCAACTCAAACAGTTAAAGAAGCATGTGAAAGACATCGTACTTATCCAACCGCATCCGCTGCTTTGGGCCGTACTTTAACAATGGGTGCTATTCTAGGATCGATGTTAAAGTCAGATAAAGAAAATGTCATGATTCAAATCAATGGAGGAGGTCCTTTAGGAACAATCCTCGTCGATGCAAATCATAATTGTGAAGTACGTGGTTTTGTGGCAAATCCAGAAGTTCATATAATGAACGAAGAAACGAAAAAGTTGAATGTTGGTGCTGCTGTAGGTCGAGATGGAACCTTAAGAGTTATTAAAGACTTAAGCCTTAAAGATGACTTTACAGGAACAGTACAACTCCAAACAGGAGAGATTGCGGAAGACTTTGCGTATTACTTCACACTTAGCGAACAAACACCATCAGCTGTATCTTTAGGTGTTCTAGTCGATGAAAATAGTGAAGTTGTTGCGGCAGGTGGAATCTTAATTCAAATGATGCCGCATGCGACTGAAGCAGATATTTTAATTGCGGAAGATGTGATAACACACTTAAAACCAGTATCTCAATTGATCCATGAAGGATTTACACCAAATAGTTTAATCGAGAGTTTATTCCAAGATGTAGAAGTGTTAGGGATGAGTACTGTTAAGTTTAAGTGTTCATGTAGTCGTGATCGTATGTTTGAAGCTTTATCTACAGTTTCAAAAACAGAACTTGAGGCAATGATTCATGAAGATCATGGGACGGAGATTACTTGCCACTTTTGTAATACGAGTTATCATTTTAGTGAGGATGAATTGAAGTCAATTCTAACAAAGAGTTAATGTGGAAAATTAGAGAACTAGAATTTAGTAACCCAATTGTAATAGCACCAATGGCTGGAGTCAGTAATCCAGCTTTTCGTTCAATCGTAGCTCAATACAAACCAGCTCTCATTTACAGTGAAATGATTTCTGATAAAGCCATAGTATATAAGAATGTTAAAACAATTGAAATGACTCAAGTCTTTGAGGATGAACATCCTATTGCTTTACAACTCTTTGGTGAAGATATTGATTCAATGGTTGAAGCGGCGAAGTACTTAGATACACAAACAGATTGCGATATCATTGATATCAATATGGGTTGTCCTGTACCAAAGATTGTTAAGGGATCGGGTGGCGCATCACTCATGAAAACCCCGGAACATGCTTTCAAAATTGTAGAAGCGATTGTGAAGAATGTTAAGAAACCTGTTACTGTAAAGATACGTTTAGGATGGGATGATAAATCCATCAATGTTCTTGAAATGGCTAAGGGATTAGAAAAAGCTGGCGCAAGTGCGATTGCGATTCATGGACGAACACGAGCGCAGATGTATAGTGGTAATGCGACGTTTGATTTAATTAAACAAGTTAAAGAAAATGCGAATATACCAATTATTGCGAATGGTGATATTACGACTGTTGAACAAGCAAAATGGGTTCTTGAATATACGAAATGTGATGCAATCATGGTTGGTAGAGGGGTTCTGGGTCAACCATGGTTAGTCCATGAATTAATTGAAGGTCTTAATGGTAATCCTTCGTATCAACTCAGTATTTCAGATCGATTTGATTGTGCACGTAAACATGCGTTAAAATTGATTGATCTAAAAGGTGAGGTTATTGCATTAAAAGAGATGAGAAGTCATCTTAGTTGGTATCTTAAAGGATTACCAAACAGTCACAAAGTAAAAGACCAAATATCACAGATGAAAAGTTTTCAAGAATTTGATAGAATATTGAAGGATTATTATGACTCTTACTGTAAAGAGTTATCGAGGTAAAAAATGGAAGAACACACATTAAATGAGTATGAGCGTATTCGACGCGAGAAAATGCAGGCATTAAAGGACAAAGGAATTGATCCTTTTGGTTCTGCGTTTAAGACAACCCATCATAGTTTAGAAATACTTACAAAGTATGAACATAACACGAAAGAAGAAATTGCAGAAATCAATGAACATGTGATTATTGCAGGTCGTATTATGACAAAACGTGAAATGGGTAAAGCTGGCTTCATGCATTTGTTAGATCGTGATGGACAAATTCAAGTTTATGTTCGTAAAGATTCACTCACAGAACTTGAGTTTGAAGTCTTTACTGAAGCTGACTTAGGGGATATTATTGGGATTGAAGGTCATGTCTTTAGAACCAATCATGGTGAAATATCTGTTAAAGCAGAAAAGTTAACTCACCTAACGAAAGCACTTAGACCTTTACCAGATAAATTCCATGGTTTAGCGGATGTGGAAGAACGTTATCGTAGACGTTATGTCGATTTAATCGTGAATGAAAATGCGCGTCGTGTCGCAATGTTACGTCCTAGAATTATTCGTGCTCTTCAACACTATTTTGATGGACTAGGCATGATTGAAGTTGAAACACCTGTTCTACAACCTATTTTAGGGGGTGCTGCAGCTCGTCCTTTCGTAACCCATCACAATACCTTGGATATGGATTTCTACCTTAGAATCGCTACAGAATTACCTCTAAAGCGATTAATCGTTGGTGGATTAGAAGGTGTATATGAAATTGGACGTTTATTCCGTAATGAAGGTATGAGTCCAAAGCACAATCCTGAATTCACAACGGTTGAAGCTTACTTAGCATACTCTGATATGCCAGGTATGATGGAAGTCATAGAAAACTGTTTAGAATCCGTTGCGACGGAAGTATTAGGTAAAACAGAAGTTCCTTGGGCAGAGAAGATGATTGAACTCAAAGGACCTTACCGTAGAGTCCATATGGTTGATGCGGTTAAAGAAACCTGTGGAGTTGACTTCTTTAAGATTAATACCATCGAAGAAGCACTTAAAGTTGCGAAGGAACATCATATTGAAGTTCTTAAACACCAACAATCCTTCGGTCATATCTTAAACTTATTCTTTGAACACTATGCCGAAAAAGCAATGATTCAACCAACCTTCGTTTATGGTCACCCAATTGAAATATCTCCACTTGCGAAGAAGAATCAAGAAGATCCTCGATTCACAGATCGTTTTGAACTCTTCATTGATGGACGTGAATACGCAAATGCGTTCTCTGAATTAAATGATCCAATTGATCAAAGAGAACGTTTCGAAGAACAAATGAAAGAAAAAGATTTAGGAAACGATGAAGCCAATGAAATGGATGTCGATTTCGTAGAATCCTTAGAATATGGTATGCCTCCTACCGGTGGATTAGGTATTGGTATCGACCGATTGGTTATGTTATTAACGAACTCAGAAACCATTCGTGAAGTTATCTTATTCCCACACATGAGACACAGAGACTAGAAACATGCTTATTGCATGTTTTTTTATGTATACTATTTACAGTTAGTAAGTAAAAAGTATAATGTAAGTAAATAACTGTAAAAATATAAGAATTACAGTTAAATACTTACGGTGGAATATAAATGTTATATAACGATTATCAATGTATTGAAATATTCGGTACTGATAGAAAATTAAAGCAAGCATTAAAGGATAAAAGAATTTATAAGATAGAAAAGGGTATTTACTCATATAATGAATTTGAACCTGAATTAGCTGTTATTTCAAAGAAATATCCTAATGCTATTTTTACACTAAATAGCGCTTTTTATTACCATGGTTTAACAGATGTGATTCCAAATCTATACTATTTAGCTACCTCCAAAGAAATAACAAGAATTCGTGATAAAAGAGTTAAGCAAAAATTTGAAAAAAGTAACGATTTAAATCTCGGTGCAATCACAATAACATACAATACAATTGATATTAAAATCTATAGTAAAGAAAGAATGTTAATAGAATTAATACATAATAAAAATAAATTACCTTTTGATTACTATAAGGAAATACTATTAAACTATCGTAAATTAATTAATGAACTAGATATAAAATCTATACAAGAATATGTATACATGTTACCAAAATCAAATATGATCATGGAAACGTTACAATTGGAGGTTTTGTAACCTTAAGATTATTAGAGTTGATAGAAAATGAAAAGACAAAGGGATATAGTGATGATAATGCAGATGCGAAAGTCTGTCAGGATTTAATTCTCAAAGCAATATCTGTTAGCCCATTAAACAGAAAAGTTACTATAAAAGGTGGTGGGTGTCATTATGAGAGATAAGACACAAAATATACGCAGGGCTACACAAGATTTAGACATTGACTTCATTAAGTATTCATTATCTTCTGATTCAATAGACGAATTTATAAATAAATTGATTTCTATTGAGAGAATAAAGTTTAAACAAATAGGCACTATTGAGGAATTAAATCAACAAGATTATCATGGTAAACGAGTGTTTATTCAAATAGAAGATAGTTTGGAAATACATTAAATTCAAAAATTGATTTAGGTATTCATAAAAATATTGAAATTGAACAAGAAGAATATTGTTTCGATATTTCATTCTCTGATGAAGGTACAATTTTACTAATAAATACTTGTGAACAAATATTTGTTGAGAAGCTATCTTCTTTATTAAAGTTTGGTCTATTCTCAACTAGATATAAGGATATATTTGATATGTATTACCTTATAAACTACATCGATAGAGAAAAACTTGAATTATGTTTAAATACGTATATCTTTAAGAATAAGCAAATATGTGAGTCTGATATAGTAGAAGTCCATAATAGAATTATGATGACATTTAGTAATAATATGTTTAGAAGAAGGATTCAAACATCAGATAAAAAGTTGATCGATGAAAATATAGAAGATATATTCGATGGTATACTGAAATTCTTAATATCATTAAATAATATTTGATGATTAATTGTTAGAAGCAATTAATAACTAGAAAAGAATCGAAGAATGAAAAACATGCATGATGCATGTTTTCTTTAAATATCGATATTATCTTTTGCGAAGATTAACTTCAATGCTTTAACAAAGCTCAACTTATTACCATAGCTGAGTGATCCTAGTCGATATATCTTAATCGATAGATAGGCTAATCCAATACTTGTAAGAATCATTAGAATCATCGAAATAAGTAATTCAAATAATGGTACAGATGTTAGGAAGTAACGAATTGGCATCGCAAGTATTGCGACAAATGGTACAAATGAACCAATCTTTACAAAGATATTAGTTGGTGCATTAATACCAATCGAAGCGGTAATGTACGCAACCATGAATAAGAGTGTGATCGGTGTAACAGACGTTCCTACATCTTCAACCTTGGATACGAGCGAACCTAAGGAAGCATATAAGAATAGATACAAGAGATAACCAATTGCGGTAAATACTAAGAAGATTAAAATAGAATCCCAAGACAATCCAGTAAATAACATCTGACTGATAAACTCTGGATAACTGGCTTGATTAATGAAATAACCAATAAAACCTGCAGCTAAGATCAATGAGAATTGAACCAATCCACCAATCGCATTGGCAAGTACTTTACCAACAATCAATGCACTTGGTTGTGTAGAAGTTATTAGAATCTCCATTGTACGATTATCCTTCTCACGTGCAACAGACGTTGAGACAAAGGATCCATACATAATAACAAGCATGTATACCGCAAACATTAAGATATAAGAGATAAGGAAGCTGGATTGTGCATCCTTCCCTAATACTTCTTCGTTGATGGTTATTGGTGCATTAGACAATGTATCCACAACTAGAGGGTCAATACCGAGTTCATTAAATGATTTATCTCGTTGAATACGTTGCAAGATACTAATCATCATTTGATCGGTAGAACTGTACATATCTTTGTTTTGTACAATACTTCTTATGGTTTGAGTATCCTCAATGATATAACCATTGTTGATAACACCACTCTTAATATCTTCTCTTAGTTGATTTTCATCTGTATAGATATTGAGATCATTTCCAAAATAGACCGTTAGTGAATCAATTGAGACATCCGCTGTCTTTGACATAAAGCCTAAGTTATCATATGTAATAACTGCTTCATTCTCACCTTCACTTGAATTATCAAAGAAACCCATAACGGTAGGAATACTAGTGGCTAGGATTGCCACAACACACATAATAAGCGTTGTGACTTGTACAGATTTCTTGTTTAAGATACTCATCAATTCAAATTTTAGTACTTTAAATACATTATGCATTTTCTTCACCAACTTTCATTACAAAGATGTCATTTAAGCTTGGTTCATAATGGGTGAAGAGTTCGATATCAACTTTTAAACGTACTAAGTCTTCAAGTAATTCTTGTTTAGTTTTTTGGTTTAAACATTCAATGATAAGCGATTGTTTATCATGATCAATCGAAATATCCTTAACATTCTCTTTTAAGAATCTTATAAGTTCATCTTGTTCATAGGTACTTGACTTTAATCTCAAACGACTTTGACCTAAATCAGATTTAAGTTGTTTAAGATTCCCACTTAAGATAACTTTTCCCTTATCAATCAATGTAATCTCATCACAGAATTCTTCTACATAATTCATTTGATGACTTGAGAAGATAACAAGTTTACCTTTCTCGATGAGTTCTACAATGACGTCTTTTAAGATTTGTGAGTTAACAGGATCTAACCCACTAAAAGGTTCATCCAGAATCACAATCTCAGGATCATTTAAAAGAGCTTGTGCTATTTGTATTTTCTGTTGATTTCCTTTTGATAAGGTTTCTAACTTCTGATTCTTTGCATAAGTAAGTTCAAATCGTTCAATCCAATACTCAGCACTTTCTTTAGCTTGTTTATGATTAGCTCCACGAAGGGTAGCGAAATAGATCAATTGGTCAAGAATCTTTTCTTTTCCGTATAAACCTCTTTCTTCAGGTAAATAACCTACACGGTAATGATTAGGGACAAAAGGTTTACCATCTAATATAAATTCTCCACTATCTGCTTTAAATACATCCATTAGAGTACGAATGGTAGTGGTTTTCCCTGCACCATTACGTCCTAAGAATCCCATTGCCTTACCTGATGTGACTGTAAATGATACATCATGTAAGATTTGTTTGCCTGAGAAACTTTTATTTATGCCTTTTACGTCTAATATCATAAATCCTCCTATTCTCTACTCCTTACTGTAGGATTCATAAGGACAGATGTCAATTAAGATAGCGTTAAAAAAGCGTTTCTTTCGAAACACTTTAGTTTATAGACCACATTTTAATTGAGCATTACAGTTGGTACATGTATTACATCCACCAATTTCCTCAACCGTACCTTCTAAGCAGATTGGACAAATATCGCCAACCTCAACACCGATGTTACGATCTTGACGGTCTGCTCTCAAATCTGTTTTCTTCTCTTCAACTTGTTTTTCCTTTACGTTGATACCGAAGTCATGGACGATATCCATTTGAGCCCAGTTGCTTTCATCATCATTGGATAAGGAAAGTACTTGAGAATCACGTGAACCATCGACATAAACGGTACCACCCTTAGCACCACCATCATAGAGACGTTCATAAATCTTTTGAACTTGACGAACGGAGAATCCACGAGGGGCATTAACAGTCTTAGAAATCGAGGAGTCAATCCAACGTTGAATGGCACATTGAGTATCCGCATGTTCTTCTGGCGTTAATTCCATCGCACTTACGAAGTAATCAGGAAGAGTTTGTTTAGTGTAACCTGGATTGAGTTCCAACCAATCTTCTACAATCTTAGCGTTAACTTCAATAAACTTACCTAATCTTCCACTTCTAAAGTATGAGAAGGAGAAGTAAGGTTCAAGACCGGTCGATACACCCACCATTGTTCCAGTTGAGCCAGTAGGCGCAATCGTTAATAAGTGAGAGTTACGAATACCATATTTTAGAATATCTTGACGAATAGATTCGTCTAATTTCTTCATATAACCAGAGTTAATAAATGCTTCACGATCTTCTAAGAATGGGAATGAACCCTTTTCCTTAGCAAGTTCTACAGAAGTACGATAAGCTGTTTCTGCGATTGTTTTAAATACAGAATCAATTGCTTCAATCGACTCAGGTGAACCATAACGTTTACGAGCCCAAATGAGTAAATCATGTAGACCCATAACACCTAGACCAATACGTCTTTCACCAAGGGCTTGTTTCTTGTTTGGTTCTAAGAAGTAAGGAGTATCATCGATAACATCATCTTGCATACGTACAGTAACCGCAACAGTATTTCTTAATTTGTCATACAAGACTTCACCCGTCTTACGATCGACGAAGTTTGCTAAGTTAATCGCAGCTAGGTTACATACGGAGTATGGTGCAAGTGGTTGTTCACCACATGGATTTGTCGCAACAACTTTCTGACCATATGCCTTCGCATTTGTCATTTCATTCGCGTTATCAATGAAGAAGATACCAGGTTCTGCCGAATAGGTTGCACAGAAACTAATTAAATCCCATAAATCACGTGCACGAATGGTTCTGTAAGTCTTGATTGGATAACCAAGGGCTTCCCATTCACGAACATCCCCAACTTCATGCCAATGTTCATCGTATACTGCTTTTTGTTCAGAATTATAATGTTCTAAATCAGGGAAACGTAGTTCAAACATTTTATCGTTCTTAACCGCATCCATGAAATCTTTTGTTAATGTAACAGAAATATTAGCACCAGATAAGAATTCAGGATTGGCAACACTTAAGGAACCACCATTCGCTAATTGTTCACGTGCATAATCAGACACGTGGACAGGAACATTCTTATTCTCTGCTAGAGATTCATAAATTTCTTTTTCAATACGACTTAGTGGAACGAATTTTAATTTCTTCTCAGCTTCGTATTTAATTTGTTCATCTTTTGAATTCTCAATAAGCCATTTTAAGACTTTTGGATTTTGCATCTTGGAGATAATAAACTCAATAATATCTGGATGCCAATCCGCTAACATAATCATCTGTGCCCCACGACGAGATCCGCCTTGTTCCACAAGATGTGTTAAGTTCGCAATATCATTTAACCAACTGACTGCACCACTTGATTTACCACCAACACCTTTAGCAGGCGCTGATTTTGGACGTAAAGTAGAACCATTCGTTCCAACTCCACCACCACGGGACATAATCTCCATAACTTCTTTACGGTGATTGGAAATACCGCCACGTGAGTCATGGATAAATGGCATAACGAAACAGTTGAAATACGTAACTTGTGTTTGTGACCCAGCTCCGTATAAAACACGGCCAGCTGGAATTACATTCATCTCTGCCAATTCTTCCGCAAAGACTTTTCCATAATGATCTCTAAATTCTTCAGAAAGCTCAGTCGATGCGAGTGATTTACCCACACGTTTTGCGATCTGTTCATAATAGATTTCTAACGGTTTATCGACTTGTTTAAATGGGCGTGTAATAATGCCTGTACTCGCTTCAACTTCATTTTCAAGAGAAGCCCTAAACTCCTCTTCAAGTTTCAATGTTACATATTCGTGTTCACGATCAACATCAAGAACGATCCCAATTCCACGGGAAGGGAACTTAGGATCTTCTTTTACGATGGTAACAACGATATCATTAACCCCCAGTGTTTTTAAACTACGATCTTTTTGTGAATATCGATCCAACATAACAAGACGACTTACACCTGCGTGCGTCAAATTAAAATCTTTCTCAATTGGAAAGATATGATGGAAATTATGTCGGATATCCGCATTCAATTTTTCGATGGTTGATTGTGTATAACTCATAAAAACACCCCTTTTTGTAACTTCAATTCTATCATACAAATTTAAAGCAATTTTTTGAAAATCGCTTACATTTAAAAATTCATCAAACTAATTCATTCACAAAGCAATAATCCGATAAACGGTTCACATATTGTAGAACAGCCGTATCGACTAATTGCGTTTCATTGACTCTAACTAAACTTCTTTCAGCTCGTCTAACAACAGTTCTTACATAGTGTAGGAAGGCTGCTTTCTTGTTATCGAATGGATAGATAAAGTTCGAATACTTTGATTGATTTGCCTCAATGAATGTTTCTAATCGTTTTATACTCTCTTCTAAGTCAATTGTTTTCTTATAGCCTGCTACATAAGCAGAAATATCATACAATTCCTTAACAATCTTCTCCCAAGGCTCTTTATCAAGTTCCAATTGAGCTTGCATATGAATGATTAAACTACTGCATTCATCCAAATTACCAAGGGCTTCAATGACGGGTTCATCTTTTGAAACACGACCATCTTTAATGCTTGTAAACCCACGATCTCCTGTTTTTGTTGTGACTGGCATGTTAACCCCACTTTCTTAATAGATTATTAAACACTTTATAAATCGGTTTAAATAATATTAGTATAAGACTATAATTCGAGAAAGCGTGAATAATGTCAAAACTTATGCCCCGAATCCAATAAACAATACCCATATTTAAGCCATATAAGATGGCATGTTGTACTGCAAATAAGAATCCGAAGAGAAAACCAAAGAGCGCGCCCAGCAACGCCCAATGATGTGCATTATCTTTAAGAATGGGTTTTAACATACGAATGATCAAAATCCAAACGGTCCATATCCATAAATAGCCAAGTACCCAATCCGCAAAACCCCAGACTAATGCTTCGAGAAGTGTAAAGACAAATACAATAATAACACTTTCTTTAAAGCTTAGACTTAAGCCAATGATTAAAAACCACAAAGTGACGAGTTCAACATTGGGGATAAAGGATAATGAGACTTGTAAGGCTAAAGCACCTGCCGCGAGTAATGCGAGAAGTACGATTTTACGGACATTAAGCATATATTAGTAACTCGCTGTAAATTCAAATGTAAAGATATCTTTATCATAAAGTGGTGTTATATCCATACCAGGACAATAACCCGCACTAACACAATCTTGATTGGTTGTTGAGTTAAATAACCACCAAGGACCAACAGCACTATCTGTGGTTACATATTCTCCAATACCGACAATAAAACGACCAAATGGATCGGATACATTGCCTGAAAAGTTATACTCTAAGTTTTCTTCCTTTAATACAGTTTCTAAGAATGTACCTAACATCTCATCATCGGTACGTTTAGTCACATCTAAAATAACAACATCTTCACCTTCTTGATCAACGGTTAAAATGATTTGTACTTCTTTAGATCCTTCAACACCTTGTCTAAAAAACTGATTATAAACAAATAAACCACCGACTAATAAAACTACTGCTACTCCAATACGTACTACATTTTTCTTCATGAACTAAGCCTCCTTTACAATAAAAAATACACATCTGGATGTGTACAAAAAAGACAGGCTATGTCTTTTTATCTTGTTCCCAGAAGATAAAACAACGCTTATCATTGGCAGGTCTACTGGCTGATCATTCATCCTCAAGGATCCTTCCCGTTTTTACAGTGGATACTTCCTCTTGTCCAGATCTACAGTTGCTGGGACAGCTTCGTTTATTGCGAATTCCCTATTATGCGTTAGCACCAATCCAAGCACCTTCATTATAGGGTAATTTTTTAGGATAAACAATGTAAATCATTGGATTAATTATGTGAAATATTTTGGATATTTGATAGAATAGAGTAAATCAAGAGGAACTATATGAACTATTCGGTACTAATCGTAGCAGGTGGAAAAGGTCAACGGATGGGCTTAGGCTATAATAAAGTCTTTTATCCATTAAAAGATGGCATGACTGTTTTAGATATGACAGTTAAATTATTTGTGGATGATGCAAGATGTAAACAACTTGTTATCGTTACGAATCCACATGATTTACATAAGGTTACACAAACACATGAAATGGGACGTATTGTGAATGTTGGTGGAGGCGCAACTCGCCAGGATTCTGTCTACAATGGATTAATGTGTGTTACTGAAGAGATTGTGTTGGTTCATGATGCAGCACGTCCGTACTGTACAGTGGATTTGATTGATGAATTATTAAAGGTGATGGAAACCGAACAAGCTGCTTTCTTGGCAGTTGACGTTAAAGATACGGTTAAAGAAGTAAATGATGGGTATGTTGTGAAGACCATCAACCGTGAATTTCTTAGAAATGCACAAACACCACAAGCGTTTAAGACCAGTTTATTATTAGAATGTATACATCAAGCTCAAGAAGAAAACTTTAAGGCAACCGATGATGCACAACTCATTGAACGATATAGTAATGTTCCTATTAAGGTAGTTAAGGGTTCCTACGATAATATTAAGATTACAACACCTGAAGATATTAAGTAATTGGTATGAAAAAGCTATTTCTTATTATAAGTATTCTTATCTTATCTGCTTGTTCAGAGACAAAAATTGTGGAATCGTGTCGATATTCCATTATTGTTTCAAGTTTTCTACCTGAAGCAGATCAAACAATCTGTCAAACGGTTTATGATTCGATCGATTCCGCTAAGTTTAATCGAACTATTGTAGAACAAAGAGAGTTTGATATCTTTTCTATTCATATACGATTTATGTTAGATGATGGGGTTGAAGAGACCTACTTTATTGGTAAAGATGGAACGATTACATACGAGATGAATGGAATGATTTATAAGTTTAAAATCGATAAAGAAATGGTTAATTTACTTATTAATAATATCGAATCACAAAAGAGTTAAACATTCTTATATATAACGATGTTTTTTATGAAAAATGATAATCTTTGCGTATAATAAGAGTGGGATTATTCTATTAATTAGGATAGAAAACGAGACCTGAAAACGAGACAAAGCTTATTGTTTACATTTTTATCTTAGAATGGTATAATCTTAAGCACGAGTAGATAAAATTTATTTACTCCTTGCCTGAAAAGGCCAATTGACCACAAGGAGGTGAACACATGAGAAATTATGAAATCATGTACATCGTCAAGGCTTCATTAGAAGAAGCTGCACGTCAAGAG
>RRZT010256412.1_pt1 | contig 25057 bp, 18 predicted proteins | sample 2165551 | NCBI WGS metagenome assembly RRZT01 (sample SAMN10456910, study PRJNA506462) | wastewater metagenome | biome: wastewater; feature: sludge; material: wastewater sludge; isolation source: wastewater sludge with Escherichia coli K12::gfp cells carrying plasmid... | place: USA: Moscow, Idaho... | reverse complement strand
GGGAGTACCGCTCGACCGGCATCCTCGCTGACTAGCGTCGGCGGCCATGAGGCCAGGACAACCCCACACGCCGGAGCAGCTCGTCGACATCGAGGCGATCTGTCGCTTGAAGTACGCCTACGCCCGTTGCGTCGACACCAAGGACTGGGAGGAGCTGGCGTCGCTCCTCACGGATGACTGTGTGGCCAGCTACAGCGCTGGGAAGTACCACCACGAGGGCCGTGACGACATCATGGCCTGGCTCTCCTCCTCGATGGCCTCCGAGCACTTCCTCTCCAGCCACAAGATGCACCACCCCGAGATCGAGCTCACCGGACCGGACACCGCCACCGGCACCTGGGCCCTCGAGGACGTCGTGGTCGAGGCCGAGTGGAAGATCATCATCCGGGGTGCGGCGTTCTACACCGACGAGTACATGAAGCGCGACGGCTGCTGGTACATCCGGCGCACGGCCTACAAGCGGGTCTTCGAGACCCTCGAGCCGTGGACCGACAGCCCCGGCATGCAGCTCACCGCGAGCTGGTGGGGCACCGGCGGCCAGAGCACCATCGACGCTTAGGGCGCAGGGTCTCGGGGCGGAGGGTCGCGGGGCTCAGGCCCCGGGGCGCAACACGTCGAGGGAGCGTTGGAGGTGCGCCGTGAGGAGCGCCTCCGCGCCGGCCGCGTCCTCGGCGCGGACGGCGTCGCGCAACGCCCGGTGCTCGGCCAGGGCGTCGGCTGACCCGCCCCGCCCCGCGGCGGCCGCCGTCGCGTACCGCTGCGCGTGCTCGGACAACAGCGCGGTGACGCGCAGCAGCCAGCGTGAGTCGCAGCGGGCCAGGAGGGCGGCGTGGAAGGCTTGGTGCGCCGCGACCGCCGACGCCACGTCGGTGACCTCGGTCAGCGCGTCGTAAGCGGCGTCGACGACGCTGCGGTGGTCGGCATCGGTGCGCTCGACCGAGCGGCGCAGCGCCTGGGGCTCGAGTTGGAGGCGCAGCTCGTAGACCTCGCGGGCGTCGTCGAGGGAGAGTGGGGCGACCCGAGCCGAGCCGTGTGGGGTCAGCTCCACGAGGCTGTCGGCGGCGAGGCGCTTGAGCGATTCGCGCAGGGGGGTGGGGGAGACCTGCCACCGGTCGGCCAGCGCCGTGGTGACGAGCTTCTCGCCCGGAGCCAGCTCGTTGGTGAGGATGGCCGCCCGCAGCTGCTGGTCGATCCACTCGGTCCGGGTGAGGGGCTGCACGATCGGGGTCGACTCCATAGAAAAGATTCTATAGAATCTGTCCATGCGCTTGGCGAGGTTCTCCCATGACGGCCGCGAGCGGGGCGGGGTGGTGGTCGGCGACGAGGTCGTCGACCTCACCGTCGCCGCTCCCGAGCTCCCCGACGACCCGGTCGCCCTGCTGGCCGCCGGGCCGGATGCCCTGGCCACGGCGGAGGCCGCGGTCGGTGCCGGCCCCCGTCTGTCGTTGGAGGAGGTCGAGCTGCGCTGCCCGGTGCCCCGACCCCACAACTTCCTCGCCATCGGCCTCAACTACGCCGACCACATCGCCGAGTCGGGCATGCCCACGCCGGAGCACCCCGTGTTCTTCAACAAGGAGGTGAGCTGCGTCACCGGGCCCTTCGACCCGATCCACGTGCCGCGGGCCAGCACCATGGTCGACTACGAAGGCGAGCTCGGCTTCCTCGTCGGCCGGCGCTGCCGTCACGTCCCCGCCGAGCGGGCCCACGAGGTCATCGCCGGCTACTTCGTGGTCGACGATGTCACCGCCCGTGACTGGCAGTTCCGCACCCCCCAGTGGAACCTCGGCAAGTCCTTCGACACCCACGGTCCCATCGGCCCCTGGATCGTCACCGCCGACGAGGTCGGCGACCCTCACGACCTCGACCTGAAGACCTGGGTGAACGGCGAGCTGCGCCAGTCCTCCAACACCCGCAACCTGGTGTTCGACTGCTTCGAGCAGGTGGCGACGCTCTCCACCGTGTGCACGCTCGAGCCCGGTGACCTCGTGGCCAGCGGTACCCCCGACGGCGTGGGCATGGCCATGTCCCCGCCGGCCTTCCTCGCCGAGGGCGACGTCGTCACCATCACCATCGACGGCGTGGGCACCATCGCCAACCCGGTGATCGCCGAGCCCGCCGACACCGCGCTGATCTGATCGGAGCCGTCCCGTGCCCCTGCACCGCCTCACCACCATCACCATCGGCGTCCCCGACGTCGACGCCACCGCCGGCTTCTACCGGGACTTCGGGTTGACCGAGGTCGGCCCCGGCCGCTTCGCCACCCGCGACGCGGGGGAGCAGCTGCGCCTGGCGCCGGCGCCGACCCGTCGCCCCCTCGAGCTGGGCCTGGGGGTGGAGGACGCCGACGACCTCGATCGCCTGGCCGCCGCGGCCGCCGCCTTCGGCGTCGAGGGCACCCGGGCCGGGGACGAGCTGCGCCTCGCCGAGCCCATCAGCGGGCTGCCCGTGGTGGTCACCGTGGCCCCCCGCATCGAGCAGCCGCCGGCGCCCGAGGTCCCGTTCAACCGCCCGGGCCTCACCGTGCGCACCGACGAGCGGGCGCCCGCGGTGGTGCGAGACCAGCCCGTGCGGCCGCGCAAGCTCGGTCACGTGGTGTTCGGGTCCACCGACCAGCCCACCACCCAGCGCTTCTTCACCGAGGCGCTGGGGTTTCAGGTGAGCGACGAGATCGAGGGCATCGCCGGGTTCCTCCGCTGCTCCACGGACCACCACAACCTGCTCATCCAGGCCGCCCCGGTGCAGTTCGTGCACCACACCTCCTGGCAGGTCGACGACGTGGACGAGATCGGCCGCGGCGCCAAGGCCATGCTCGACGGCGATCCCGAGCGCCACGTCTGGGGCCTCGGGCGCCACTATCTGGGCTCCAACTTCTTCTGGTACCTGCGCGACCCCGCCGGGAACTTCGCCGAGTACTACAGCGACCTCGACGTGGTCATCGACGACGAGCTCTGGGAGCCGTCGGTGCTGGCCGACGAGCGGGCGCTGTACGCATGGGGCCCGCCGCCGCCCATGTCCTTCATCGCCCCGGACGACCTCGCCGAGCTGATGGCCGGCGCCTGAGCGATGGCCGAGCAGGGCGGGGTGCCGGAGGACGGCATCCATGACGTCGCCATCATCGGCTTCGGGCCGGTGGGGGCGACGTTGGCGCAGCTCCTGGTTCCCTCGCTCGACTCGATCGCCGTCTTCGAGCGAGCCACGGACGTGTTCCCACTCCCTCGTGCGGCGCATTTCGACCACGAGGTGATGCGGGTGTTCGACGGGGCCGGCATCGCGGGTCGCGTGCTCCCTGCCACGACGCCGGTGAAGGGGATGCACTTCCTCGAGCGCCGAGGTGGGCCGAAGCTGTTCGGGTTCGACGCGCCCGAAGGCCCGACCCGCTACGGCTGGCCCTCCGGCTTCATGTTCTACCAACCCGACCTGGAGCGGGCCCTCCGCCACGGCCTCGACCTCGTGCCCGGCCTTCTGCATCTCGGTCACGATGTCGAGGCGGTCGTCGACGAGGGGGATCACGTCGAGCTGGCCGTGCGCGACCTCGCCACCGACGCGGTGTCCACCCACCGGGCTCGATACGTCGTCGGCTGCGACGGCGCCCGCAGCACGGTGCGCAAGGCCGCCGGGATCGCCTTCGACGACCTCGGCTTCGACGAGCCCTGGCTGGTGCTCGACGTCGAGCTGCTGCGCGACGACCTCGACCTGCCCGAGGTCGTGCAGCAGATCTGCGACCCGGCCCGGCCGGCCACCTTCGTGCCCATGCCGGGGAACCGCCGGCGCTGGGAGTTCATGCTGCTCCCGGGAGAGGATCCGACCGAGATGGAGCAGCCGGAGGTGTTCCGCCTCCTGCTCGCCGACTGGGTGGATCCCGACGCCGTCGAGGTCATCCGGTCCGCGGTCTATCGCTTCCACGCGCTCATCGCATCGCCGTGGCGGGTCGGCCGGCTCCTGCTGGCGGGCGACGCCGCGCACCAGATGCCGCCCTTCCTCGGCCAGGGCATGTGCGCCGGCGTCCGCGATGCCGCCAACCTCGCCTGGCGCCTCCACTGGGTGCTCGGTGGGCTGGCCGGTGACCAACTGCTCGACACCTACGAGACCGAGCGGTCCCCGCACGTGCGCTCGATCATCGATCTGGCCGTGGCCATGGGCTCGATCGTCTGCACCCTCGACCCCGAGGTCGCAGCCGCTCGCAACCAGCAGTTCCGCGACCACCCGGAGATGGCCCCTCAGGGCGAGCCCGGCGAGCTGCTCCCGCCGCTCGGTCCAGGGGTCCTCCAGCGGGACGAGGATGGCGCCGTGGTTCCACCCGCAGGTGTCTGCTTCATCAACCCGCGGACCGACGACCCATGGCAGACACCGCTCGACCAGGTGGCCAGGTCCTTCACGGTGCTGAGCCGCAGCGGGGCACCGGACTGGTCGCTCGACTGGGACGGGGGGTCACTGGTGCTCCGCCCGGGTGGATGGTCGCCGCCCTTCGCCAACGCGGCGGTCGACGCCTGGTTGGACGAGCACGGCGCGGAGGCCGTGATCCTGCGGCCCGACCACTACGTCTGGGGTGTCGCCCGCATCCTGGACGAACTGCCGGCCTTGGTCGGCCAGCTGGCCGTCCAGGGCGGGGTGTCGTTCGTCCCGTAGCCTCAGCCTCGGCCCGGGTCGAGCTCGGCGCGGCCCGATCCGGGGTTGTCGAGGTGCACCGCGACCCAGGTCGCCGTCCGCCGCCGCCCCCGGCGCAGGCGACGTTGAGTGGTGGAGTCGACTACGATGAGTGGCAACGGTAAAGGCCCCGGCGGGCGCCTGACCACGGCGGAGGGCAATGACCTGGACCATCTCTCGGCGACACCATCGACCCCACCGCGCTGTGCGCCTGGCGGTGGTCCTGGCCGTCTCCCTGGGATCCCTGGCGGTGGCCGGTTCTGAGGCGACGGGTGTCGGCGTCGTTCCCGCCGCCGCCGAGGAGCTGCCTCCGGGGTTCCGCGACACGGCCGTGATCGCCGGTCTCACCGACCCGACCGTGGTGCGCTTCGCCGCCGACGGTCGGGTGTACGTGGCCGAGAAGAGCGGCATCATCAAGGTGTTCGACGACCTGGGTGACCGGACGCCGACGGTGGTCGCCGACCTGCGCACCCAAGTCCACAACTACTGGGACCGAGGTCTGCTCGGATTCAACCTCGATCCCCAGTTCCCCGCCGAGCCGTTCCTCTACGTCCTCTACGTCCGAGACGCGGCCGTCGGGGCGGTCGCGCCGCGATGGGGCACCCCCGGGACCTCGAGCGACCCGTGCCCCACCCCTCCGGGGCCCCTGACAGACGGGTGCGTCGTCTCCGGGCGGCTGTCGCGGTTGCGGCTCGACGGCGACACCGTCACAGGCGGCGAGCAGGTACTCGTGGACGACTGGTGCCAGCAGTACCCGAGCCACGGGTCGGGGGACATCGAGTTCGGCGCCGACGGATCGCTCTACGCCAGCGCCGGTGACGGCGCCAGCTTCAACTTCAGCGACTACGGCCAGTTCGGGAGTGCTCCCAACCCCTGTGGTGATCCGCCGGGCCCACCCGGTGCGGCCCTCGCCCCTCCTTCGTCGGAGGGTGGTTCGCTGCGCTCGCAGGACGCCCGGACCGTGGGCGACCCGCTGGGCCTCGACGGGACGGTCATCCGGGTCGACCGAAGCACCGGTGCGGGAGCAGCGGGCAACCCATGGGCGACCAGTGGCGATGCCAACGCGCGCCGCGTCGTGGCCTACGGACTGCGCAACCCGTTCCGCATGGCGGTGAAGCCCGGCACGGGGGAGCTGTGGGTGGCGGATGTGGGCGGCGGTGCCCGCGAGGAGGTAAATCGGATCACCGACCCTGGCGGCGCCGCCGAGAACTTCGGTTGGCCGTGCTACGAGGGTGCCGACCCGATGCCCAGCTTCGCCGGCACCGGGTTCACCATCTGCCAAGGACTGTACGCGTCGGCCGGCGCGGTGACCGCCCCGGCGTTCGACTACCGCCACGACTCGCCCGTCGCGCCCGGTGACTCCTGCCCCTCCGGGAGCTCGTCCATCTCGGGCATCGGCTTCTACCAGGGCGGCGCCTACCCCGACCAGTACGACGGCGCCATGATCTTCGCCGACTACAGCCGCAACTGCATCTGGGCGCTGCCGCCCGGCGGGGACCCGATCACGCTCGTCGGCGGGGCCCACGGGCCGGTCGACGTGCAGATCGGCCCGGACGGTGACGTGTTCTACGTCGACCTCGACGGCGGGGCCATCCGCCGGATCACCTGGAGCGATGCGGCCCCGCCCACCCGGTCGTCGCACGTGAGCGATCTCTGGTGGGCCGCCGAAACGAACGGCTGGGGACCGGCCGAGCGAGACGCCAGCAACGGCGAGGACCAACCCCTCGATGGAGCGGCCATCACCCTGGACGGTGTGGAGCATGCCAAGGGGGTGGGAGTGCATGCCGAGTCGGACATCGCCGTTCCGCTCGGCGGCAACTGCACCAGCTTCACCGCGCAGGTCGGCGTGGACGACGAGGTGGGCGCCGGCGGGTCGGTGGTCTTCTCCGTGGTCGGCGACGGCCGGGAGCTGTTCCGCAGCGCGAGGTTGACGGGGGCGGACCCACCGACTGCGGTCACCGCCGATCTGGCCGGGGTGGAGGAGCTTCGTCTGCGAGTCACCGACGGTGGTGACGGCCCGGTGAACGACCACGCCGACTGGGCCGAGGCGTTCGTCACCTGTGGGGCCACGGGCCCCAGCGCGCTCAGCGATCGTCCCTGGCTGGATGCGGTCAACGCTTGGGGGCCGGTGGAGCTCGATCACAGCAACGGCGAGGACGCCGCCGGCGACGGCGGCCCGCTCACCCTCGGTGGAGTGCGCTACGACAAGGGGCTGGGTGTCCACGCAGCATCCCGCATCACCTACGCCTTGGGCACGGCCTGCACGACCTTCCAGGCCGACGTCGGCGTCGACGACGAGACCGGCGCGCTCGGCTCCGTGTCGTTCCGCGTCCTCGGCGACGGTGCGATCCTGTACGAGAGCGCGGTCATGCGCGGAAACAGCCCCACCCGGCACGTCGACGTCGACGTCAGCGGGGTCGAGGTCCTGGAGCTGGCCGTCGGCGACGCCGGCGACGGGTCCACGTTCGACCACGCCGATTGGGCCGGGGCTGCGGTGTCGTGTGGTGCACGGGCACGCCCCGCACAGGCCCACATCGACACGCCCTCAGCGACGTCGCACTGGAGGGTCGGCGACGTGGTGAGCTTCTCGGGCGGGGCCGAGGACGACAGCGGTGCCCCGGTGAGTGCGTCGCAGCTGACCTGGAGCCTGGTCATGCGGCACTGCCCGTCGAACTGCCACGCCCACGTCGTCCAGTCCTGGACCGGCATCCGATCGGGTTCGTTCGTCGCACCGGACCACGAGTACCCCTCGTACCTCCAGCTCCGACTCGAGGCTGCCCTGCCAGACGGCACGACGGTCGAGCGTCGACTCGACCTCGACCCGTTCGCTGTCGAGCTCTCGTTCGAGTCGACCCCCGCCGGGCTGCCCCTCGTCGTCGGTGGCGTCGAGACGGCAACGCCGTTCGCGCGAACGGTCATCCCGGGGTCGGCCAACTCGCTGGTCGCGCCCGCCATCGCCAGCCCCCCGGGCGGAGCGAGCGCCACCTTCTCCAACTGGTCCGACGGCGGGGCGCGCAGCCACACGGTCATCGCACCCGCCGTGGACACGTCCTACCGGGCCACCTTTGCCGTCGAGACGCCGGACACGGGGGTCTCAGGGACGGTGTCGTCGCGTTCGGGGGCACCGGTGGCGGGTGCGTGGGTGGCGGTGTTGCGGACGTCCGACTTCTCGATCGCGGGGGGCGGCGTCGCGAGTGGGGCGGGTGACTTCAGCGTGAGGGTGCCCGCGGGCTCGTACTACCTGTACGTGGTCGACGGGACGGGCGAGAACGCCAGCGGCTTCTTCGGATCGCCCACCCTCGTCGATGTGGCGGAGGGCATCACCGTCGATGTCGACCCGGTGGTGGCATCGAACCGGGGATCGGTCACGGCGACGGTCACCGAGGCCCCGACGGGCACCGGTCTCGGCGGGGTGTGGGGGTTGGCGCTGTCGGCGGGGGCGGGCAACACCGGGGCGATGGAGGCCGTGGTGAGCGCGAACGGGGCGGGCCAGATGACCCTGCCGGGGCTACGCCCGGGGAACCACTTCGTGGGCTTCCTCGATCCGACCGGCGCGCACGCCACCCGCTTCTACCCGGACACGCCCGACGTGGCGCACGCGACACCCGTCGCGGTGACCGCCGGGGGGTCGACCCTCGCGAACGCATCGCTGCCCACTCAAACCCCGGTCGGGGCCGGGTCGACCATCACCGGCACGCTCACCGAGACCGGCACCGGCGCCCCGATCACCGACGGGCGGGTGGTGGCCCTGCGGGCTTCGGACTACCGGATCGCGCGGGCCGCGGTCACCAACGCGGCCGGTCAGTACACCCTGCAGATCGCCGCAGGGGCCTACAAGCTGGCGTTCCTCGACGCCGGCGCCCGCCACGACATGGAGTGGTACGACAACCTCCCCAACACCGGCCTCGGCTCGGCGGTGTCGGTCATCGCGCCGGGCACGGCCAACGCTGCGCTCGCGCCGAACACGGGCACCCTTTCCGGCACCATCGTCGACGACGATTCGGGTTCCCCGATCGGCGGGGCCTGGGTGGTCGCCATCGGGCCCACCGGTGTCACCGCCGGTGCCGTGACCGGAACCGATGGCACCTATCGGATCGCAGGGCTGCGCCCCGGGAGCTACCGGGCGACCATCGTCGACCCGGACGGCGGCCGCTCACAGGAGTACTTCGACGACAGCTCCACCTACCCCGGGGCCGCCACCATCGAAATCATCGCCAACACCAACCGCACCATCGACGCCGACCTCCACCGCCCCTGAAGGAGGCGAAAGAGGGCGTTCGCCCAGAGCCTCCGAGGCGGTCCCCCTCGGTCGATCGCCGCCCTGATCCGACCGGTGCACCAGGGCCGGGCGGCCTTCGACACCGCTGGCAGCCGCGGAAGTGAACCCTCAACCCGGAGGGGCGCGCGCCGACAGAAGAGCATCCCTCGTCGAGGAAGAAGGCAAATGATGCTCAGAGAGAATCACACGAAGACTGCGATGGGACGACTCCTCGGCCGCCGCCGGAAGGGTCACCGAGCGCAGGCGGACCTCCGAGGCCGGGGCTCGCTCCCCCGGCGCGGCCGGTCCGTCGTGCTGGTGGGTGCCCTTCTGGCACTGGCGGCCGTCGCCGTCCCGTTCGGACCGACCCCGTCGGCGTTCGCGGCCGGGGACAACACGGTGACCGTGACGAAGGTGGTCAACGGGACGCCGACCGAGTCCGGGCTGTTCGAGGTTGCGGTCCGTTGCGGCGCGTCCCTCCAGACGCTCACGTTCGGCCCCACCGGCGGGACGCAGTCCGCCACGTTCGCGGACACGCTCACCAGCTGCACGGTGCAGGAGACCGAGCCCCGCGGGGCCGACACCTCTTCCATCCAGGCGGTGAGTGCCACTGCGGCGATCGTGATCCCCGATGGCGCCGACGCCACCAACCCCGTCCAGATCACCTTCGATGCGGGCGGCGGGCAGTCCGTCAACGTCGGCGTGACGAACACGTTCACGCCCCCGGCGTCGGCGAACACCGTCCAGGTGACCAAGGTCGTCGAGGGTGATGCTCCTCCGGGGGCGTTCTTCCAGGTGGACGTGGTGTGCGGCCCGACCGTCGTGCAGGTGTTGTTCACCGCGTCCGGCGGGACGAAGGCGGCGCTGATCCCCGCCACCGACACCAACTGCACCGTCAACGAGGTCGTGACGTCGGCCAACCAGCCCCTTCAGGTCACGTACGACCCGCCGGGTGCGCCCGTCGGCCTTCCCCCGTTCCTCCCGGGTGGCAGCCAGACGCGGGCGGTGACGGTGACCAACCGCTACGCCAGCCCGAACCCGCTCAACACCATCACCGTCGAGAAGCGCCTCCGCGGCGATGTCCCCCTCGGAACCACGTTCACCGTGGCGGTGACCTGCGACGTCGCACCTGGTGATCTCGCCGTCCCGGCGCCTCCGGCGCAGACCTACGTCTTCTCCGCTGCCGGTGGGACGCACCAGTTCCAGGTCTCGAACGACGTCCGTGACTGCCGCATCACCGAGACCATCGACGGCGGCGCCACGAGCGTCGACTACCAGGCCGTCGTCTCCGCACCGAACCAGCTCCTCAACGCGGGACCGGGCGACGTGGGCCTGCGCTTCGCCCCGGGCGGCGGGCAGGTCGCGCAGGTCGCGATCACGAACCGCTTCCCCGGCGACCCACGCAACGTACTCACCATCAACAAGGTGATCACCGGCAACGCCCCCGAGGGTGAGCTGACCCTCGTGGAGGTCGCCTGCTCCAATCTCGCCGCACCGCAGTTCCTGGTGTTCGGCCACAACCAGCCTCCGACCCAGGAGGTGTCGGTCCCGGCAGTACCGGGCGCCGGAGCATGCACCGTCCGCGAGACCGTCCAGGGGACCGCTGATCAGGTGGTCTACGCCGCTTCGTCCGACGGTCCCAACACGGTGCTGCTCATCCAGCAGCCCCCGCCGGGCACCGGATCGGTCACGGTCGGTTGGCCCGTGGCGGTCAACCCTGCAGGCGACGAGGCCGAGATCACCATCACGAACCGCTACCCGGAGAGCCCGCTCGGCGAGGACAACACGCTGCGGGTGAAGAAGCGCTTCCGCAACGACGTGCCGGGTGACCCGAGCGTCGAGGTCCAGGTCAGTTGCTCGGGGAGCGGCGCGGTTCATCAGGAGCTGCTGACGATCACCGACCAGACCCCGATCGACCTGGCGATCCCCGCCAACCGACCGACCTGCGTGGTCCGGGAGCTGGACGACGGGGGGGCCGTCAGCGTGGATTACCTGGCTGTCTCGGAGACCGCCGACGCCACCGACGGCCCCTCGTCGGGTCGGATCGAGTTCGGAACGGATGGCGGTGAGCGCGGCAAGGTCCGGATCACCAACACGTACCCGGGTACCTGCCCCACGACGCCACCCAAGTACTGCTGAACCACGACGCTGACCACACCGGGCGGCTCCTGTCGAGCCGCCCGGACCCGGTCGGGCACCCGGAGCCCCTGCGAGACGCACTCTCGTGGGGGCTCCGTGCGCGCCCGGCCGCGACGCGGACGACGCGACGGAGCGACCCCCAAGTTCGTCGCTCTGCCGCCGCCGTCGACGTCGTGGCGGGGCCCATGGATCCCGAGGACAGGGGGCCTTGGCCCGGGAGGCCAGCAGCCGGCCGGGCCGTTCGCCTGAGGATCAGGCCCCGAGCAGTCCCGTCAGGGTCACGTGCAGTACGCACCGAGCCCGGTCCCGGGTGAGCGCCTGCGAGGTCCGCAGGCGCTCCCACGCCTCCCAGCTCGTGGCCAGGTCCATGGCGTCGAGCACCGGGCACCTGCCGTCCTGCTCCTCGTCCAGGCGATCCAGCTCTGGGGCGAAGGTGTCCGCCAGCTGCGCTCGCAGCACCCTGGCGAGGACGGCGAGGTTCTCGTCGATGGTGGGGGAGCGGTGGCGGATCAACAACGCGGCGCGGCGCACCGGGCTCACGATCTCGAAGAGCTCGCACCGGCGGGTGACCGTGTCGGTGATGCGCTCCTGGAGAGGGCCTCCGGGCACGGGCTGCAGGAGCAGGGGCTCGATCTGCGACCGCTGTCGGCGCACCGCCTCGACGGCCAGCGCCTCCAGATCAGAGAAGTGGTAGTAGACCGACCGCAGCGAGACGCCGGCCTGGTCGGCGATCTGCAGGGCGGTCGGGTCGGGGATGCCCCGGTGGTACAAACCGAGCATGGCATCGACGATGGCGTCGTGGGACTGTTCGTCGCGGAAGGCGAGGGTGTGGCGCGTCGGGGTGTCGCCGAGGGGCTCCGCCTCCACGTCGCCCTCGGTGGTCTCGATCTCCCCCACGTCGTCATGCTCCCACATCCAGGGGCCGAGTCCATCTCCGCCGGCGGTCGGGGGACGGCGTGTCCCTCTAGCGTGGGGTCGATGTCGGACGCGGTCGCCTACCCGGAGCACTGGGAGTCCGACGTCGTCCTCGCCGACGGCTCGACCGCCCACGTTCGACCCATCCGACCTGACGACCGCGAGCGGCTGCGGGCATTCCACGGCCGTCAGTCGGCCGAGAGCATCTACCTCCGCTACTTCACGCCTCGCCCCACCCTGAGCGAGAGCGATCTCGACCGCTTCACCAACGTCGACTACCAGGACCGCATGGCCTTCGTCGCCGTGCTCGGCGACGACTTGATCGCCGTCGCCCGCTACGACCGCTGGACGGGGCGGGACGAGGCCGAGGTCGCCTTCATGGTCGACGATGACCACCAGGGCCTCGGCATCGGCACCGTGCTCCTCGAGTTCCTGGCCGAGGCGGCCCGCCATGTGGGCTACCACCGCTTCAGCGCCCAAGTGCTGCCCTCCAACCGCAAGATGCTGCGGGTGTTCCGCCAAGCCGGCTTTCGCACCACCAGCGAGTTCGGCGATGGCGTCATCGAGGTCATGCTCGACATCGAGCCCACCCCCGAGGCGCTGGCCGCGGTCGAGGCCCGCAGCCACCTGGCCGAGGCCCGTTCCGTGGCCCGCCTGCTGGCGCCGCAGTCCGTCGCCGTGATCGGCGCGGGGCGAGAGCCTGGCGGCGTCGGGCACGAGGTCGTGGTGAACCTGCTCGCGGCCGGCTTCACCGGCGCCATCTACCCGGTCAACCCCGCGGCCGACCGGGTGGCGGGCGTGCCCGCGGTGGCTCGCGTCCTCGACACCCCGGGCCCCGTCGACCAGGCCGTGATCGCGGTGCCGGCCCCCCTCGTTGCGGACGCCGTGCTCGAGTGCGCCCGGGCCCGGGTGCAGAGCCTCGTCATCGTCTCGTCCGGGTTCCGCGAGGCCGGGGCCGAGGGTGCCGTCGCCGAGCGCGACCTCGTGAGCCTCGCCCGGCGCTACGGCATGCGCGTCGTGGGGCCCAACTGCCTCGGGGTCATCAACACCGACCCCGAGGTCCGCCTGCATGCCTCGCACACGCCCGCCTCGCCGTCGCCGGGTCCCATCGGCCTCCTCTCACAGTCGGGATCGCTCGGCACCGCCATCCTCGAACACGCCGACTCACTCGACCTCGGGATCTCCACCTTCGTCGAGGCCGGCAACAAGGCCGACGTGAGTGCCAACGACCTCCTGCAGTACTGGGAGGACGACGATCGGACCCGCGTGGTGCTGTTGCACCTCGAGTCGTTCGGCAACGCCCGCCGCTTCAGCCGCATCGCTCGTCGCGTCGGGCGCCAGAAGCCGGTGGTCGCGGTGAAGAGCGGTGCCGTCATCGCCGGCTGGGCCGAGGAGCCGTGGCTCCAGGGGGCCACCGCCGACGCCCTGCTCGCCCAGATGGGCGTGATCCGGGTGGATTCGATCGAGGCCATGTTCGACGTGGCGCGCGTCCTCGTGCATCAACCCCTCCCCGCCGGCCGACGGGTGGCGCTGGTGGGGAATGCCGGCGGTCCCACGCGCCTCGCCGCCGACGCGTGCGTCGGTGCCGGCCTCACGCTCGCGACCCTGGGTGAAGGCACGCGCAAGCGGCTCCGGGCGGCCACGCCCTCGGCGGGCCTGGCCGACAACCCCGTCGACCTGACCCACCGGGCCGGGCCGGAGGATTACGCCGCCGCGCTGGCAGCGGTGGCCGACGACCCCGGAGTGGATGCGGTGTTCGTCATCTTCGCCCCGCCCTTGAGCGATCGCACGGGCGAGGTGATCGACGCCATCACCGCCACCGCCCCGGCCGGCGGGAAGGCGGTGGTGGCGACCGCACTCGGGGTCGGGGCGGTCGACCTGCCCAGTCCCGGCGACGGCGCCATCCCCAGCTTCACGTTCCCCGAACGGGCCGCACGCGCGCTGGGTGCCGTGTCAGCGTACGGTGCGTGGCGGGCCGAGGACGCGGGCGAAGCACCGACACTCGACGGCGTGGACGGCGAGCGGGCCAGGCTGCTGGTCGACGAGGTCCTCGAGCGCCACCCGGACGGGGCGGTGCTCGAGCCCACCGAGGCCGATGCCCTGCTCGGTGCCTACGGGCTGACGGTGGCGCCGCGTCGCCTCGCCAGCACCTCGGCCGAGGTGGTGAAGGCGGCGAAAGCAATCGGCTTCCCCGTCACCCTCAAGGCCACGGGATTGGACCACCTCGGCAAGACCGAGGCTGCCGGCGTGGCGCTGGACCTGCACCGGGCGGACGAGGTGCGCCGGGCGCACCGCCGGATGTCCGAGGCACTGGGCGACGCGATGGTGCCGGCGCTCGTCCAGGCCATGGTGCAGCCCGGGCTCGACCTCGCCATCGGCGTCCACCAGCACCCCGCCGTGGGCGGGGTGATCTCGCTGGGCCCCGGCGGCGCTTCCGGCGCGACGAGCGGCCCCGCGCTGCTTCGGGTCCTTCCCCTCACCGACACCGACATCGATCGACTGCTCGACGCCCCGCCCCTCTCAGCGTGGTTGGCGGCTGCCGATCCGGCCGTCGATCGTGCCGGGCTCGGCGATCTGCTCGCCCGCTTCAGCCATCTCGCCGACGACCTGTCCGAGGCCGCCGAGGTGGCGGCCAACCCGGTGATCGTGTCCTCGCAGGGCGCGATCCTCGCCGACGTCCGCGTCCGTCTGGCGCCGTGGCGGCGCCTCGACCCCATCGAGCTCCGCCGACTCTGACCCGCACGCTGGCGTGGGCCGTCAGGAGGCGCGGGGCTCGCGGGGGAGGCGCAGGACACGCTCGCCGAGGATGTTGCGCAGGATCTGGGTGGTGCCACCCATGATCGTGTAGCCGGGGGCGTAGCAGAGGTTGCGGGCCACCCGACCGCTGAGGCCGGCATCGTGGACGAGCGCCGCCGGACCCAGCACCCGGGTGCAGAAGGCCGCCACCCGCTGCTCGAACTCGGTGCAGAAGGTCTTGGTGGCAGCCGAGAAGCTGGGCGGCGCCTGGCCGAGCACCTCGCGCAGCACGAGGAGTCGCCCGATGCAATAGCCGGTCTCGAGCGCCGCCACCTCCTGGCGCACGAGCGGATCGGCGAGGTCAGCAAGGGGGAGGCAATCGCGGTAAAGGGCACGGTTCGAGATGAGGCGGTCGATGCCGCCCCGCTCGTGCTCCATCTGGGCCATGACCTGGCGGAAGCTGCCGTTGACCTCGCCGACGAGCAGGTCGTCGGGCACGAACACGTCGGTGAGGGTGACCTCGCAGAAGTGCCGGGCGTCGGTCATGTCCCGGATGGGGCGCACCTCGATGCCAGGGGTGTCGAGGGCGACGATCAGCTCGGACAACCCGGCGTGAGGTGGCGCGTCGGGGTCCGTCCGGGCGATGAGGTAGCACCAGTCGCCGGTCGTGGCGCCGCTCATCCACACCTTTGCGCCGTTGACCACCCAGCCGCCGGCGCTGCGCTCGGCACGGGTCCGCAGCGAGGCCACGTCCGAGCCGGCGTCGGGCTCGCTCATGCCCACGCACCATTGGTCGGTGCCGGCGATGATCCCCGGGAGGAAGCGGGCCCGCTGCTCTGCGGTGCCGAAGCGGAGCAGCGTCGGGCCGATCTGGCGGTCGGCGAACCAGGAGTAGGCGACCGGCGCGCCGCCCGCGATCAGGGCCTCGAAGACCACGAAGCGCTCGAGGGCGCTCCGGCCACCGCCGCCCTCCTCGACGGGCCAGGTCATGCCGAGCCAGCCCCGGCGAGCCAGCTCGAGGGAGAACTCCCGGGAATGGCCGATGAGCCAGCTGTCCTCGGGGACGGGCGCCGCCCAGGCCGTCGCCACGGTCCGGGCCTCGGCGGCGAGGGTCTCCAGATCGTCATCGAGGGTGAAGTCCACGCCGGCATGGTGGCAGCCCGGCCGCCGGGCCGCGAACATGAGCGCCATGCAAGCGGTCGTGCTCGAGTCCCACGGAGGGCCAGAGGTCCTCACCCTGCGGGAGGTCCCTGACCCGGCGCCCGGGCCCGAGGAGGTCCTCGTCGAGGTGGTGGGCACCGCCCTCAACCGCGCCGACCTCCTCCAGCGCATGGGGCTCTATCCCGATCCCTCGCCGGCGTCAGAGCACGAGATTCCCGGGATGGAGTTCGCCGGACGCGTGGTCGAGGTCGGACCGCGCTGCCGGTCGGCGCAGGTGGGCGACGAGGTCATGGGCATCGTCTCCGGCGGCGCGTATGCGCAGCGCCTCACCACCCACGAGCGCCAGGTGCTCGCGGTGCCGTCCTCGGTGCCCCTCGCCGACGCCCCTGCCATCCCGGAGGTGTGGATCACCGCCTGGGACGCGCTCGTGCGCCAGGGGGGCCTGCGGCCCGGCGGGGTCGCCCTCGTGCACGCCGGCGCCTCCGGGGTGGGCACGGCCGCCATCCAGATCGCGCGCGCCACGGGCGCCACGGTGATCGTCACCACCTCGACGGCCAAGGTCGAGGCGTGCGCCGCGCTGGGCGCCGATCTCGTCGTGGACTACACCGAGGCCGACTTCGTGGAGGGAGTGCGCACCTTCACCAGCGGGCGGGGCGTCGACGTCGTCCTGGACGTGGTCGGTGGCGACTACCTCGACCGCAACATCGACGCCGCGGCGACGGGTGGGCGCATCATCCAGGTCGGGGTGATGGGAAAGGGGCTGTCGACGTTCGCCCTCGGCAAGCTCCTGCCCAAGCGCCTCGCCATCACCGGGACGGTGCTGCGGCCTCGGCCCCTCGAGGAGAAGATCGCCGTCACCCAGCAGTTCGGCCGCGAGGTGCTGCCCTGGTTCGACCGCGGCCAGGCACGGCCGGTGATCGACTCGCGCTACCCGCTGGCCCGCATCGCCGAGGCGCACGAGCACATGGCGGCCAACGCCAACGTCGGCAAGATCCTCATCGACGTCGCCTGAACACGGCGGCGGCCCTCCCGGCCGGCGGGGCGGTCAGCGGTCGGCGAGGGCGACGTAGTCGCGCTGGGCGGGCCCGATGTAGAGCTGGCGGGGCCGGGCGATCTTCTGGCCCTGCTCGAGCAGCTCGCCCCAGTGCGCCAACCAGCCCGAGGTGCGGGGGATGGCGAAGAGCACCGGGAACATGTCGATGGGGAAGCCCATGGCCTGGTAGATGAGGCCGGAGTAGAAGTCGACGTTCGGGTAGAGCCTGCGGCTGGTGAAGTACTCGTCGGCCAGCGCCACCTCTTCGAGCTTCAGGGCGATGTCGAGCAGCGGGTTCTTCCCCGTGATCTCGAACACCTGGTCGGCGACCCGCTTGATGATCTTCGCCCGGGGGTCGTAGTTCTTGTAGACGCGGTGGCCGAAGCCTTGGAGGCGCCCCTTGCCGGCCTTCACGTCCTCGATGAAGGGCTCGACGTTCTCGTACGAGCCGATCTGGGTGAGCATGCGGATCACGGCCTCGTTGGCGCCGCCGTGGCGGGGGCCGTAGAGCGCCGCCGCGGCTGCGGCGGTGGCCACGTACGGGTCGGCGTGCGAGCTGCCCACGACCCGCATGGCGGTCGTGCTGCAGTTCTGCTCGTGGTCGGCGTGGAGGATGAACAAGATGTCGATGGCGCGGGCCAGCACGGGGTTGGCCGCGTACTGGGGCTCGGCCACCTTCCACATCATCGACAGGAAGTTGGCGGCGAAGTCGAGGTTGTTGTCGGGGTAGACGAAGGGCTGACCGACGCTGAAGCGGTGCGCGCATGCCGCCAGGGTCGGCATCTTGGCGATGAGCCGGATGATCTGGCGGTTGCGGACGTCACGGTCGGCGATGTCCTTGGCGTCGAGGTAGAAGGTCGACAGCGCCGCCACCGCCGACACCAGCATCCCCATGGGGTGGGCGTCGTAGTGGAAGCCCTCCATGAAGCGCTTGCGCACGTTCTCGTGGATGAACGTGTGGTACGTGATCTCGTGCTTCCAGGCCGTGAACTCGTCCTCGGTCGGGAGGTCGCCGTTGATCAGGAGGTAGGCCACCTCGAGGTAGGTGGACTGCTCGGCCAACTGCTCGATGGGGTAGCCCTTGTAACGGAGGATGCCCGCTTCGCCGTCGAGCTCGGTGATCCCGCTCGAAGTGGCGGCAGTGGTCATGAACGCCGGGTCGTAGAACCACACGCCAGGGAGGAGCTTGCGCCACTGCTCCGAGTCGACCCCACCGTCGATGATGGGGATCTCGACCGATTCGCCGGTCCGGTTGTCGGTGATCGTCACGGTCTCTGGCATTGCGCTCACACTACCCCCGACCATTGCCGCCGTGACCGGCCTGACGCCGTCCTGACGTCGTCCTCCACGGTTCAATTCGTGGGCATCATGGGGCGGATGCCGCCCTGCGCGTCGGCGTGTGCCGCCACGACGTCGACCAGGGCCGTGCGCAGGGCCCGGGCCGGCGCCGAGGGCAACCCGCGGCGGCGCCGGACCAACCCGACCGAGCGGTGGGGGATGCCGTCGAGAGGGACCTGCATCCACTCGTCGCTGGTGGTGAAAGGCAGCGCGGTGGCCGGGACCACGGCGGCGCCGAAGCCGGTGATGGCCAGCGAGGCGAGCAGGCGCATGCCGTCGACCTCCGCCTTGGTCTGCAGGGTGACCCCGGCTCGGGCGGCCTCTTGATCGAGCAGGTCGCGAAAGCCCGTCCCGACGGGCTCGAGCAGCAGCGGGTGCTCGGCCAGCTCGGTGATGCCGACCCGTTCGCGCGAGGCGAGGGGGTGGTCGGCGGGCGCGATGAGGATGCGGTCCTCGTCGAAGAGGGGCTCGACCGTCAGCTCGGCCTCGTCCACCGGCAGGTTGACCACGGCGAGGTCGAGGGTGCCGCTGGCCACCTGGGGGAGCAGCGAGGTCGTGGTGGCGTCGATGGCCACCACGTGGATGCCGGGGTGCTGCACAGCCATGGCCTCGAGCAGCGGCGGGAGCAGCCACCGTCCGGTCGTGCCGATGACGCCGACGCGTACCGCACCCCGCACCTCGTCGGCGAGCGAGGCGACGTCGAACTCGAGCGCGTCGAGCTCGGCGTGGATGCGCCGGGCCCGGGCCACGACCGCCTCGCCCTGCTCGGTGGGCAGGCCGGTGGCCCGGTCGATGAGGGTCACACCGAGCTCGGCCTCGAGGCGGGCCACGTGGGTCGAGACGTTGGACTGCACCGTGTGCAGGGCGCGGGCGGCGGCGGAGAAGCTGCCGTGCTCGGCCACTGCGTCGACGGCGGCGAGCTGGCGGAGGTCCATCACCAGGCACGATAACGGCTATCACGAACAACTGTTGGACAGATCATGTGCGCTCGTTCACAATGTATTCCAGATAGCCGAGGGAATGGTTCGGTCCCCCCCTGAACCCCCTCGAGCAGGCCGCGGAGAGTCGTCCCCCCCGATGCTCTCCAGGCCCCAATGGAAGGGACCGACCGCCCCCCGGTCGGTCCCTTCCGAATTTTTCCCGCCCTCCGCTAGCGTCACGCCATGCCCACCGCCGCCTTCTTCGACCTCGACCGCACGCTCCTGGTGGGCGCCAGCGGACCGGTGATCTCGGAGGAGCTCCGCCGGGAGGGCTTGCTCCCCGAGCGCCACGTCCCCGGTGAGGGCCTGTTGTTCGACGTGTTCAACCTGCTGGGGGAGACCCTTCCCGGAATGCTGCTGACCCGCCAGGCGGCCCGAGCCGCCGCGGGCTGGCCGCGGGTGGCCGTCCAGCGGGTGGGACGAGGCGTGGTCGAGCCGCTGCTCGACGCAGTGGCGCCGTTCGCCAGGTTGCTGATCGCTGAGCATCAGGAGGCGGGGCGGCCGGTGGTCATCGCCACCACGACGCCCTACGACGTGGTCAAGCCCTTCGCCGACGCCCTTGGCCTCGATGACGTGGTGGCCACGCGGTACGGCCTGCGCGACGACGGCACCTACGACGGCTCCATCGACGGGGAGTTCGTCTGGGGCCGAGGCAAGCTCCTGGCGGTCAAGGCCTGGTGCCGGTCGCACGGCATCGAGCTCCGTGACAGCTGGGCCTACTCGGACAGCTTCTACGACCTGCCTCTGCTCAGTACTGTGCGCCACGCCGCGGCGGTCAACCCGGATGTGCGCCTCGCCATCGTCGCCTCGGCCCGCCGCTGGCCGGTGCTGCACCTCGACGTGCCGCCCGGCGTCCCCAAGCTGGCCGGCGTCGAGCCCCAGCAGGTGCTGTTGCCCCTCGTGCGCGGCGAGCTCATCCCCTACGCCCGCTTCGATGTCGACGGGATCGACAACCTGCCGACCGACGGCCCGGCCATCATCTGCGGGAACCACCGCAGCTACTTCGACCCGCTCGCGGTCGCGGTGACGATCGCCAAGCGGGGGCGGCCCGTCCGCTTCCTCGGCAAGAAGGAGGTCTTCGACGCCCCCGTCGTGGGTCAGGTCGCCCGCGCCATGGGCGGCATCCGCGTCGACCGGGCGACCGGATCGGACGAGCCCCTGAAAGCGGCGGCGCAGGCCCTCGAGGCCGGCGAGATGGTGGCGCTCATGCCCCAGGGCACCATCCCGCGGGGCAAGGCCTTCTTCGAGCCCAAGCTCACGGGGCGCTGGGGCGCTGCTCGCTTGGCGGCGATGACCGGTGCGCCGGTGATCCCGGTCGGCCTCTGGGGCACCGAGAAGGTGTGGCCCCGCTCGGCCCGGCTGCCCAACGTGTTGAACCTCGCCGATCCGCCCACCATCCGCATTCGGGTGGGCGAGCCCGTCGAGCTCGGCCGCGAGGATCCCGATGCCGACACCGCGGCGATCATGGCCGCCATCGTCGACCTGCTCCCCGCCGAGGCCCGCAAGAGGCGCAAGCCGACCGACGAGGAGCTCCTGCTCACCTTCCCGCCCGGCTACAGCGGCGACCCCAACGCCGAAGACACCCGCCGCCCCGGCACCGACTGACCGGCCTCTACTCATGGCCGACGAACCCCGCACTCCGGTCTCGGCGGACGTGGGGGTCGGGGTCGAAGAGCTCGGACGGTCTGTCGGGCGGGGAGCCGCGGCGCGCGGACGCTGGCCCGACCTCGAGGACCTGCGGCGCGCTCGAGCGGCGCGAGCCTGGCTCTACCGTGGCAAGCCGTCGGACGATCCCGCCGTGGCGCGTCAGGTGCTCGGCGACCACCGGCGAACAACACGCACATGGGCGCGCTTCGGTTCGTGGTGGATGAGAGCGCTTGCTGCCGTGGTTGCTCTGGCGTGGGCCGCCGCCTTGGTCTCCGAGGCCTTGGGAGGTACTGCCGCCAGCGCCATCGTCGCACCGGTGGGGCTCCTGCTCTTCGCCTTGTCCTCACCGGTGCTGGTGTCATGGATCGAGGCCCGCCGGGCGCCCAGGTGGAGCAGGCCGCCACCGAGGCACGATCGCTGCTCAACCGCTCGGGGTACAGCATTGCGGCTGGGTGGGGATCAAGAGATTATTCAATACACTGAAACAATCTGATACGACCTATGTGTTACCATCGGCTCCATGGCCCGACGAGAGGTGCTGGTGCAGTTGGACGACGACCTGGTCGAGGCCCTCGACGCCGTCGCTCGGCGTCGAGGGACGAACCGATCCGCGTTGCTGCGAGCGTGCGCCCGAGCGTTCCTCGACGGCGTCGACGAGGCCGAGGCAGACGCCCGTTTGCAGGGCGCCTACCGCCGTCAGCCTCAGGACCAGTGGGTGGTCGAGGCCGGGCTCGCCATGGCTCGCCAGGCGGCGCCGCCGTGGTAGCCCGTGGTCAGATCCACTGGGCGGACCTCGGCGAGCCCTGGGGGCGGCGTCCCTTCTGTGTGGTGACGCGAGGCCCCGCGCTGCCCGTACTCGACGCGATCACCGTCGCTCCGCTCACGAGGACGATCCGCGGCATCGCCTCAGAGGTCGTCGTGGGAGCTGCGGAGGGCCTGCCCACACACTCCGTGGTCTCGTGCGACAACCTGATGACGGTCCCCAAGGCGCTGCTCGACCCTGACCCGGCGGGCCAACTCGCGGGAATGGGCGTGGTCGACCTCGACCACGCCCTCCGCTACGCGTTGGGGATCCGCTTCTAGCGTCAGCCGGCCTGGGCCTGGCGGATGATGTTGAGGGCGGAGCCCGCCTTGAACCACTCGATCTGCTCGGGGGAGTAGGTCTGGTTGGCCTCGAAGTCGATGGTGGTGCCGTCGGGCTTCACGATCTGGCAGCGCACGGGCGTGTCGGGGGCCAGGTCGGCGAGGCCGAGCACGGAGATGCGGTCGTCCTCCTCGATCTGGTCGTAGCTGGCCGGGTCGGCGAACCACAGCGGGACGACGCCCTGCTTCTTGAGGTTGGTCTCGGCGATGCGGGCGAACGAGCGGCAGATGACGGCCCGACAGCCGCGGAAGCGGGGCTCCATGGCGGCGTGCTCACGGGACGAGCCCTCGCCGTAGTTCTCGTCGCCGATGGCCACCCAAGGCTGGCCGGCCTCGTGGTAGTGCTTGGCGATCTCGGGGAAGGCCTTGCGCTCGCCGTCGAGCTGGTCCTTGCCCACGCCGGCGTCGCCGTCGAAGGCGTTGATGGCCCCGAGGAAGAGGTTGCCCGAGATGTTCTCGAGGTGGCCCCGGAAGCGCAGCCAGGGGCCGGCGGCGGAGATGTGGTCCGTGGTGCACTTGCCCTTGGCCTTGACCAGCACGGGCAGGGCCACGAAGTCCTCGCCGTCCCACGCCGGGAAGGGCTCGAGCAGCTGGAGGCGGTCGCTGTTCGGGTCGACCGCCACCTCGACCGACGAGCGGTCGGCGGGCGGGGCGATGAAGCCGCTGTCGCCGGGATCGAAGCCCAGCGCCGGCAGCTCCTCGCCGACGGGCACGTCGAGGCGGATGGCCTCGCCGGCGTCGTTGGTCAGGGTGTCGGTGATGGGGTTGAAGTCGAGGGTACCGGCGAGGGCCAGTGCCACGACGGTCTCGGGCGAGGTGACGAAGGCCAGCGTGGTGCTGAAGCCGTCGTTGCGCTTCGGGAAGTTGCGGTTGTACGAGGTGACGATGGTGTTGGTGTCGCCCTCCTTCACGTCGCTGCGGGCCCACTGGCCGATGCAGGGCCCGCAGGCGTTGGCCAGCACCGTGGCGCCGATGGCTTCGAAGTCGGCCAGCAGGCCGTCGCGCTCGATGGTGGCGCGCACCTGCTCGGAGCCGGGCGTGATCATCAGGTCGGTCTTGGCGGTGAGGCCGGCGGCGGCGGCCTGCCGGGCTATGCTGGCCGCTCGGGTGATGTCCTCGTACGACGAGTTGGTGCACGAGCCGACGAGGGCGGCGCTGATCTCGGTGGGCCAGCCGTTGGCCCGGGCCTCGGCGCCGACCTCGGCCACGGTGCGGGCGAGGTCGGGCGTGTGGGGCCCGTTGATGAGCGGCGCGAGGGTGTCGAGGTCGATCTCGATGACCTCGTCGAAGAACTGCGACGGGTCGGCCAGCACCTCGTCGTCGGCCCGCAGGTCGTGGGCGTGGGCGTTGGCCAGGTCGGCGATGGCCTCTCGGCCGGTCGACTTGAGGTAGCGCGCCATGGCGTCGTCGTAGGCGAACACCGAGGTGGTGGCGCCGATCTCGGCGCCCATGTTGCAGATGGTGGCCTTGCCGGTGCACGAGATGGAGTTGGCGCCGGGCCCGAAGTACTCGACGATGGCGCCGGTGCCGCCCTTGACGGTGAGGATCTCGGCGACCTTCAAGATGATGTCCTTCGGGGCGCTCCAGCCGTTGAGCGAGCCGGTGAGGTGGACGCCGATGAGCTTGGGCCAGCGCACGTTGAACGGGTGCCCGGTCATCACGTCGACGGCGTCGGCGCCGCCCACCCCGATGGCCACCATGCCGAGGCCGCCGGCGTTGGGGGTGTGGCTGTCGGTGCCGATCATCATCCCGCCGGGGAACGCGTACTGCTCGAGCACGACCTGGTGGATGATGCCCGAGCCCGGCTTCCAGAAGCCGATGCCGTACTTGGCCGAGACGGTCTCGAGAAAGTCGTAGACCTCGGAGTTGTTGTCGAGGGCGGCAAGGAGATCGACCTTGCCGTCGTCGCGGGCCTGGATGAGGTGGTCGCAGTGCACGGTGGAGGGCACGGCCGCCTGGGGCAGGCCGGCGGTCATGAACTGGAGCAGCGCCATCTGGGCAGTGGCGTCCTGCATCGCCACCCGGTCGGGCTGGAGGTCGGCGTAGGAGCGGCCCCGCTCGAGCTCCTGGCCCTCGGGGTCGCGCAGGTGGTTGATGAGGATCTTCTCGGCCAGGGTGAGCGGCCGCCCGAGGCGGCGCCGGCCAATGGAAACGCGCTCCTCGAGTGTGGCGTAGACGCCTTCGACGAGCTCGACGGAGGTGGTGGGGGTGACGGTGTGCTCAACGCGGTCAACGGCCATGGCGAGGTTCCTCTCTGTGCCTGCGTGCTGCGGACATGATACAAGTAGAAGACAAGTGCGCGCACATCGATACCAACAGATCGCCGATGAGCTCCGTCAGCGGGTCGAGGCGGGTGAGTTCGCGGCCGGTCGGCTCCTACCCAGCGAGTCCGAGCTCTCCGGACAGTACAGCGCCAGCCGGGTGACCATCCGGCGTGCGCTCGAGTCCCTGCGGGCCGACGGCCTGGTCGAGTCCCGCCAGGGCTTCGGGTGGTTCGCGGCCGCCGATCCGCTCCGACAGAGCCTCGGTCGCCTCGGCACCATCGAGGGCCAGCTGGCGGCGTCGGGGGTGCTGTCCGAGCGCCGAATCCTCGACTTCGCCTTCGTCCGGGCCCCGGCGCGGGTGCGGGCGGTGCTCGGCGAGGAGATGGTCCTGCGGGTCAATCGGGTGAACCTCGCCGACGGCGAGCCTTTCGCACGGGTGACGGTCTGGTGCCCCGAGTCGCTGGGCTCCGGCCTCTCGCGGGACCAGGTGGCCGCCCAGTCGTTCTACGACCTGCTCGAGGTCACCTTCGGCGGCGCCACCCAGACCATCGGCGCCGACGCCGCGTCGCCGGCCGATGCCGAGGTGCTCGAGATCCCGTCAGGCTCGCCCGTGCTGGTGTGCGAGCGGGTCACCGAGGATGCCGACGGCAAGCCCGTGCTCTTGGCCGAGCACGTCTTCCCCGCCCACCGCACCGAGTTCGTGGTCGACCTGCCCCACCCCGAGGCGTCGATCAGCCCCAGCGGCCTCCGTCTCGTCGACTGACGGCTACCACTCGTCCCAGTGGACGACCTCGTCGAG
>RRZT011247917.1_pt1 | contig 25070 bp, 14 predicted proteins | sample 2165551 | NCBI WGS metagenome assembly RRZT01 (sample SAMN10456910, study PRJNA506462) | wastewater metagenome | biome: wastewater; feature: sludge; material: wastewater sludge; isolation source: wastewater sludge with Escherichia coli K12::gfp cells carrying plasmid... | place: USA: Moscow, Idaho... | reverse complement strand
CGGACTGGTGAAGCGGGCGGGTGGCGTCGCCGTCGTCGCGCACCCGTGGGGCCGCGGGGCGCGCGGCGTCCTGGGGGAGGAGACCATCGTCCGGTTGGCGGAGGCGGGGCTCGACGGCCTGGAGGTGGATCACCCCGACCACGACGCTGCGGCACGGGAGCAGTTGCGCGGCCTGGCGCACCGCCACGGCCTCCTGGCGACCGGCGGGAGCGATCATCACGGCACCGGCAAGAAGCACAACCCGTTGGGGGCCGGCCTGACCGACCCGCTCGTCTTCGAGGAGATCCTCCGCCGCATCGCGGGGTGAGACCCGGCCTCGTGCGGGCCCTACTCGGTCAGCGCTCGCAGCCGATCCCGTCGCCGTCTCGGTCGAGGTGCTTGTCGTACCCAGGTTCTCCGCGACGGATGGGGGCCTTCCCCGCCGCGCGCACCGCGTCGCAGTTCTTGTAGGTGCTCGCCGCGGGGGCCTTGGCCGGCGGGGCGGCCTTGGTCGCGGCATTCTGGCTGGACGCCTTCGTGGCGGTGGGGGCGGCCTTGCTGGAGGTCCGGGGAGCACTGGAAGTCCGGGGTGCGCTGGAGGTCCGGGTGCTTGCAGGCTGGGTGCTCGTCGCCGGGGCGGACGCGAACCGCACCACGCTCGGAGCGGCACTGGCAGGGTGCACGGACGCCGACGCCGTGGTCGGGCTGGGCGTCGGTGTCGCGGTGGATCGGGGGGTCGGGCTGCTGGCGGCCGGCGGAACGCTGGAGGCGGGGACGGCGGGACTGGTTGCGGAGGCCGGGGTGAGGAGTCCCCCCACGAGGAGAGCAGCCAGCGAGCCGCCCAGGACCTTCGCCCCGGTGCGGCGATCCTGGATTCTGGCCCAGCCCAGTCGGCCCTTCACCAGGGCGACCAGGGAGATGATCAGGGCCGCGAAGCCCAGCAACACGAGGACGGCACCCACGGCGACCAACTTTCCACGAGGACAATGACGACACGGTGATCGGGCGCGGGCGAGCGGACCGGAATCACGACGGACTGTAGTAGCGGGTGCGTGGTAGGACCATTCGGGCTGCCCGGCGGGTTAGGATGGGCTCCATGAAGCAGACCGGGTGGTGGCGGCCGTAACGACGGCCCGCGCAACCTTTCCGGTATCGGCCGTCCTGCGGGCGGCCGTTCTGTACGTTCGCGGGGCTTCACGACGAGGAGAACCATGACCGACGACACCGTGTCGACCGAGATCGACGAGGCGGGCGACGCGCTCGCCGCGTCGACATCGGAGGCCAGCCTGGCCCGCACGGAGCAGCGCAGCCGACAGATCGAGGCGGACATCGCCGCGGATCCCTCCCGGTTCCGGGTGATGACGGGGGATCGCCCCACGGGGAGCCTCCACGTGGGCCACTACTTCGGATCGCTGATGAACCGGGTGCGTCTCCAGAACGCGGGGGTCGACACCTTCGTGCTGATCGCCGACTACCAGGTGATCACCGACCGAGACGGAACCGGTCCCATCGCCGAACGCGTCCAGGGCCTGGTGACCGACTACCTGGCGGTCGGGATCGACCCGGGCAAGTCGACCATCTACACCCACTCCGCGGTGCCGGCGCTGAACCAGCTCATGCTTCCGTTCCTCTCTCTGGTCAGCGATTCCGAGTTGTATCGCAACCCGACGGTGAAGGCGGAGCACGAGGCCACCGGTGGGCGCCCCATGTCGGGGCTGCTCCTGACCTACCCCGTCCATCAGGCGGCCGACATTCTGTTCTGCAAGGCCAACCTGGTTCCGGTGGGCAAGGATCAGCTTCCCCACCTCGAACAGACTCGCGTGATCGCGCGGCGTTTCGACGAGCGTTACGGTCGCGCCAACCCGGCCACCCCCGTCTTCCCGCAGGCGGAGGCGCTGCTCAGCTCCGGTTCGCTGATCCTGGGCCTGGACGGAGCCAAGATGAGCAAGTCGCGGGGTAACACGATCGAGTTGCGGATGACAGCCGATGAGACGGCGAAACTCCTCAAGCGTGCGGTGACCGACTCCGATCGCCACATCACCTACGATCCCGTCCATCGCCCCGAGGTCAGCAACCTGTTGACCCTCGCCGGCCTCGCGACCGGACGCGACCCCCGGGCGATCGCGGAGGAGATCGGTGACGGCGGGGGCGGCGGGTTGAAGCGTTACCTCACCGAGGTCCTCAACGAGATGCTGGCCCCGATCCGGGCGCGTCGCGCCGAGTTGGCCGCCGACCCGGGCTACCTCGACGACGTCCTCGCTGCGGGCAATGCGAAGGCGAACGCCGTGGCGGATGCCACGCTGTTGGAAGTACGGCAAGCGATGGGAATGAGGTACTGATGAGCGGCCAGGACAACCAGGGTTGGATCGTCTCGCGGCGCACCGGCTGGCGTGCCGTGTGGGGCGTGCTCGGCATCCTCGTGTTCGGAGCGGCGTTCGTCGCCGCGCTGGTCGCCTTCGTGAGTGCTCCCCACGTCGACTCCGGCATGCTCGTGATCATCACGCTGCCCTTCTTCGCGGCGGCGATCGTCATGGCTGCGGAGGCCGTGAGCCAGGGCCTGGTGCACCTCGACGCCGATGGGTACCGGATGCCGCTGCGGCCCCGACGCGCCTGGACGGATGTGCTCGGCGTCGGCCTCGGTGAGGTCGATGGCCGCCGGACGCCCGTCGTCGCGGTGGCGGGAACCGGCGATTTCCCGGTGATCCAAGACACCTTCCCCGGATTTGCGGACGCCGACGCGGAGACGCTCATCAACGCCATCGGCGCCCGAGTGGGGGAGCCGCGCGGATTCTCCGGGCTCACCGTCGACGACGCGTGGTGGGGCGACGTCGAGGCCGAGGCGGACCGGGTAGCGGCACTGGTCGCCGACGCCATCAGTCGCGATCCCCTCGCGCGCGAGCGGGTCTCCTACGGGTACCCCGGGCTGGTGAGCGCGGTGCGGCTCGACTACGGCACGAATGAGGCCGGGGACCGGGTCGAGGTCTTGTGCCGTCGCACCAGCGATCTCGCGCTCACCCATGAGGGCCGCCGCTGGCTGCGGCAGAACCGCAAGCGGTCGGCCGACCCGGCCAGTCAGGTCGCCTGGCTGCTGGGGGCTTACCAGTTGACCGAGGCGCCGAGTGGTGGGGCGGGGTTTGACAAGGTGACCGTTCAGGTCGAGGGGCAGCGTCCCCTCCGGTTCAACGCCGAGGAGCCCGACCGGTTCGCGATGGCCGCATGACCACGGTGGACCCGCGGGAGGATCCGCCCACCGAGGCGAGCGAGCTCGAGACCCTGCTCGGTTTCCTGGACTATCAGCGCGGCACCATCGCGCTGAAGACCAACGGCATGGACGACGTCCAACTGCGCACGCCGCTGCCGCCGTCCACCATGACGCTGGGAGGCCTGCTGAAGCACCTCGCCTTCGTCGAGGACTTCTGGATCGGGATGACGGTGCGGGGGCGACCGCCGGCTGAACCGTTCTCCTCGGCGCCCTGGGACGATGACCCCGACTGGGAGTGGAGTTCGTCGGCGTGGGACACGGCCGACGAACTGCGGGAACTGTGGGGCGGCGCCGTCGAGGCGTCCCACAGTGAACTCGACGAAGTGCTGGCCGACCTCGGGGACGCGGGCCTGGGCACGCGGTTCCCGCGTTGGGAATCAGAGGAATCGGTGTCGCTGCGCTGGGTGCTGATCCACCTCATCGAGGAGTACTCGCGCCATGCGGGCCACGCCGACCTGCTGGCAGAACACGTGGACGGCCGCAGGGGAGAGTAACTCATCCCTGATCCGACGGGAACGCCCGGTGCGCCTGAGGCGCACCGGGCGTTGCTGTGCGGGGATACTCTCCCCAGCTCGTCAGGACTGCGAGGGCTCCGGCTGGGCCACCTGCTCGGCGGTCGCCTTGCCGCGGCCGCGACCGCCACGCCGGCGGCGCCTCATGCCCGCAGGCTGGTCGCCCTCGGGCTGCTCCGTCGGGATGTCGGCGGACCGCTCGGCCTGGATCGGCTCCGTGTCGGATGCTGCGACGCCACCAGCGGCGTCACCGACGATCTCCCCGTTGTGCAGCCGACGCCGGGTCCGGTTGCGCTTGGGACGCTCTTCCCGCGGTGCGCGCTCACGGGCCTTCGGCTCTTCGCGACGCGCCTCGCGCAGACGCCCCTTCGTGCCCCGGGGGATGTTGAGGTCGGAGAACAGGTGGTCGCTGGTGGAATACGTCTCCACCGGGTCGACGAAGTCCAGACCCAGTGCCTTGTTGATGACCTTCCACCGGGTGACGTCGGCCCAGTCGACCAGCGTGACCGCGACGCCGGTGTTCCCAGCCCGGCCGGTGCGCCCGATGCGGTGCACGTAGGTCTTTTCGTCGTCAGGGCACTCGTAGTTGATCACGTGGGTGATGTCGGCGACGTCGATGCCACGCGCCGCGACGTCAGTCGCGACGAGCACCTTGACGCGATCCTCCCGGAACTTGGTCAGTGCCTTCTCGCGCATGACCTGGGAGAGGTCGCCGTGGATGCTCGTGGCGGAGAAACCGCGCTCCTCGAGATCGTCGGCCAGCCGCTGAGCGGCGCGCTTGGTGCGGGTGAAGATCATCACCTTGCCGGCATGGTCGGCCTGCAGGATCCGGGAGACGATCTCGGGCTTGTCGAGGTCGTGGGCCTGGTACACGAACTGCGTCGTGGCCGGGACGGTGGTCTGCTCATCGTGGCCCTCGGCGCGGATGTTGACCGGTTGGCTGAGGTGGCTGCGCGACAGCGACACGATCGCGCTCGGCATGGTCGCCGAGAACAGCAGCGTCTGCCGTGAGGCGGGCGTCTTGGCGATCAGGCGGTCGACGTCGGGCAGGAAGCCCAGGTCGAGCATCTCGTCGGCCTCGTCCAGCACCAGGACCTTGACGTGGCTCAGATCCAGCGCCCGACGGTTCACCAGGTCCAGCAACCGTCCGGGCGTGCCGACGACCACGTCGACCCCGGTCGCGAGGGCGTCGAGTTGCGGCTCGTAGCCGACGCCGCCGTAGACGGTCAGGATGCGGGCCGCCCGCACCGTCGCGGCGTCCTTCAGGTCGTTGGTGATCTGCAGGGCGAGTTCGCGGGTCGGCGTCATGATGAACGCCTGGGGCTTGCCCGGGTAGGCGAGCTCGGCGTAACCGGGGTCGGTGGGAACGGTGATCCGTTCCAGCAGGGCGATACCGAAGGCCAGCGTCTTGCCGGTGCCGGTGCGCGCCTGCCCGATCATGTCGGTGCCTGCCATCGCGATCGGCAGCGACATCGCCTGGATGGGGAACGGGTGGGTGATGCCCTTGTTGGCGAGAGCCTCGACGATCTCGCTGCGGACGCCGAGATCCGCGAACGTGGGCTTGTCGGTGGTCTGCGTGGGCAGGGTTGAAGCGCTCAGGGTCGTGCCTTACTACTCACCGGCGCGCGGCCGGGAACGGACCCTCCGCAGGCGCGACGCGCATGGGTGCGCTCAGCGGCGGGGACGCACAAAGGTGTGCGTACCCGCCCAGTTTAGCTCAGTTGCCGACGGCCCCGAACCCGACCGCCCGCGCGTGTTCGCTGCCCAGTTCGACGTAGGCGATCTGCGTGGCCGGAATCAGGACCTTGCGGCCCTTCTCGTCGGTCAAGACCAGCGTGGTCTGGTTGGCGATCGCGTCAGCGAGTGCCTTCTCGACCGCTGCGGCCGACTCCCGGGACTCGACGACGACTTCGCGCGGAACGTCGCGCACACCCACCTTGATCTCCATGGATCTTCCCTTCCAATGCTCGGTTCGCGACCGACCCTACCCGGGGTGCACGGGCCGCCGCGGGTCACTTCGCGGCGGGCGAACGCACGCGATCACGGGCGTGCCGGGAGGACTCCTCGCCGTTGTGCCAGCAGTCCGGAGAAGAGGTCGCCTCGGCTCTCGACCCGGGCCAGCACCTCGGGTGCGGTGAAGCTGAGCTGAGCGCCGTCGGCCGCCGCCTCCACCTCCTCCCAGGTGACGGGTGCGGAAACGGTGGGGGTGTCGCGGGCGCGCAGGGAGTAGACCGACACGGTGGTGCGTCCGGGGAGGTTCTGGTTGACGTCGAGGAGGAGCCTGCCCACGCGGGCGTCCCGTCCGATCGCCGTCACGAAAAGCTCCGGGTGCCGGGACACGAGCGCCTCGGCGAGTCCCTGGACGTAGCCGAGCGCGTCCCCGGCCGGGGTGGGTTGGACCGGTGCGTACACCTGGATGCCTTTGCTCCCCGACGTCTTGGCGAACGCGGCCAGCCCTGCTGCTCCCAGTTCTCCGGCGACCAGAAGGGCCGCCGTCGCGATGAGGGGCATGGTGACCCCCGCGCCGGGGTCGAGGTCGACGACGACCTGATCCACGAGGACCTCGGGCGACAACCTGACCGCTGCATCCGGGTCCGGAGTGCGCCACTGCGTCGAGTGCAGTTCCAGCGCGGCAAGGTTGGCCAGATACACCAGCGCCGGGACCCCGTCGACGAGCGGATAGACCACCTCGCCTTCGGAGCCGTCGACGATCTGCCGCTGCAGCCAGGGGGGAGCGCCCGCGGGAACGTTCTTCTCGAAGAAGGACGCGCCGGTGGTCCCGTGCGGGAAGCGGACCCGGGTGACGGGTCGCCGCGCCAGGTGGGGAAGCAGGACGGGGGCGACGGTGCGGTAGTAGTCGATCACCTCACCCTTGGTGAACCCGGAGGGATACAACACCTTCTCGAGGTTGGTCAGCTTGAGCGTGCGCCCGGCCACCTCGGCGACGACATCGGCCATGCGTCCACGGTAGCCGTGGGCGAGGAAGCGGCACACCCCCAGGCACCCCGAACAGCCCTCCTGCATCCATTGTCGGCGGCGCGTGATGGGATGATCATCGTGATGAACGTGGTGGCGCAGGCGACGGGTCCCCTGCTGATGCTCGGTGCAGCGGGCACGGGCAAGACCACCTTGCTCGCGCAGGCTGCCGCCGATCGGCTGCGGGAGGGGCGTCCCCCGGCATTGATCTTCGCGGCCTCCCGCCAGGCCGCCTCGGAACTGCGCGATCGCATCGTTCGGGCGTGCGGGCAGACGATGCTCGCGCCGCGCGTGCTGACGATCCACGCCTTCTGTCTCGAGCTCGTGCGGGCCTTCGGCCACGACGAGGATGCCGCCCCGGCGCTGCTGACCGCCCCCGAGCAGGAGTTTCGCATCCGCGAACTGCTGGCGGGCTGGCAGGGTCGCTGGCCCGCTGAGTTGGCGGACGCGGTCGGCACCCGGGCGTTCGCCGCGCAGATCAGGGCGGTGCTGGCACGGGCCCGACAACTCGGCCTCGATCCGACGGACGTGGTGGGCCTGGGCGAGGCCGCCGGGGAGCCGGGGTGGAGCAGCCTGGGCCACTTCATGGCGGAGTATCTCGACGTGTTGGACGCCGAGGCCCGGCTCGACTACGCAGAGCTCGTTCATCGCGCACGTCTGCTCGTCGAACGCGACGACGTCCGCAGAGCCGCGCTGCAGGGTGTCGGGGCGGTGTACGTCGACGAGTGGTGCGAACTCGACCCCGCACAGATCTCGCTGGTGCACGCCCTCATCCCGGAAGGGTTCCCCCTCGTCGCCTCGGCGGATCCCGACACCGCCATCTATCGCTTCCGTGGCGCGCATCCACGCGCAGCCGCCGAGTTCGTCCGGCTCTTCCGCACGGCGGGGGCGCCTCCGGCGATCGAGGTGCTCACCACGGTGTGGCGTCAGTCGGCTGGCCAGGTGGCGGCCCTGGCCCATCTGCGACGGCGCCTCGGCGCGCCGGCGTTGGAGGGCGTGGAGGTGGGCCGTGCATACCGGGAGAGCCGTGCGGAGGCGTCCGGTGAGATCGAGGTCTGGACGTGCCCCGATGAGGCCACCCAATCCCGGGTGATCGCCGGCGAACTGCGCGCCGCCCATCTCGACCAGGGCATGGCGTGGGGCGACATGGCCGTCTTGGTGCGAGCGGGACGCCGCCAGATCCCGATGCTCGCCCGTGAGCTGTCCGACGCGGGCATTCCCGTCGAGGTCGCCGGCGACGAGATCGGCCTGGCGGAAGAGTTGGCCGTCCGTCCCCTGCTGCTGGCGTTGAGGGTGGCGGGCCGCGGGGGCGCCCCGGATCCCGATGAAGCGCACCGGCTGCTGTTGTCGGGGTGGGGCGGCTTCGATGCGGTGTCGATCCGACGGCTCGGACGGCGCCTGCGTGGCGCCGATCCGGACGCGGTGGGCGTCCCCGCTGACGCGCTGATCGCTCAAGCCCTCGGCGGGCTTCGCGACATCCCGGAGGGGGAGGACGAACTGACGCTGCGCCGGGATCTCCTCGCCGCTGCGGCGGCCATCGTGCGCGCCGGGGGCCGCCCCGAGGAGGCGTTGTGGGCGTTGTGGTCCGGCACCGAGTGGCCCCAGGCGCTGCGCGGGGAGGCGCTGGCCGCCGGGGACGCGTCGCCGCGGGCCCACCGCGATCTCGACGCCGTGACCGCGTTGTTTGCCTTGGCGGCAGACTCGGTGGCACCACCAGGCTCCGAGGGCGTCAGGTGGTTCCTCGCGGAGGTCACCCAGCAGCAGATCCCCGCTGACAGCCAGCGGGAGGCCGCCGTCTTCGGCCGGGGCGTCCGCGTCCTCACGGCCCACCGGGCCAAGGGCCATCACTGGCCGTTCGTGGTCGTCGCGGGCGCACAGGAGGGGATCTGGCCCGACGTGCAGCGGCACGGATCGGTGTTTGATCCTCTCCGGCTCACCTCGGACCTCCTCGGGGAGGGTGTGTCGACGCGCGAACTGGTGGCGAGCGAACGCAGACTGTTCCTGCTGGCCTGCTCACGGGCCGAGGGGCGCCTCCTGGTCACGGCGGTGGAAGGCACCGAGGGCGAAGACGACCGTCCCTCGCGCTTCGTCACCGAGCTGGGGCGGCAGGTGCGCACGGTCGCGACCCCCGAGCCGAGACTGCACACCCTGCGGGCCCTGGTGGCCGACCTTCGGCGCACCGCCCAGGACGCCGCGGCCTCTCCCGCACTGCGATCGGCGGCGGCCCGGCGGCTGGCGATGCTGGCCGAGCAGCGCGATCCTTCCGGCGCCCCGCTGGCACCCGATGCCGACCCGCGGCGCTGGTGGGGGTTGTTGGAGCCGACGAGTTGGGCCGCCCCCGCGCGCCCCGGGAGCCTCACGCTGAGCCCCTCGCGGCTGCACGACATCCTGACCTGCCCGCGGCAGTACTTCCTGCGCAGGGAAGCGCGTGCCGATCCACCCCGGGGAAGCGCCACCATCCTCGGTTCGGTGATCCACGCCGTCGCCGAGCGCGCGGGAGCCGGGGAGCTCACCGCCCTCAGCGCGGAGGAGCTCCTCGACGAGGTGTGGGCCGACATCCCGTTCCCAGCGGCGTGGCTGTCAGCCTCCGAGCGCGCCGACGCCGACGCGGCAGTGGAACGTTTCCTGGCCTGGCAGAAGGGTCACGAGCACGCCAACCTGGTGGGGGTGGAGGTGCCCTTCGACGTCCGCGTCGAGCTCGAGGGGGGGCCGGTCACGCTTCGCGGCACGGTCGACCGCTTGGAGCGGACCCCGAGCGGAGACCTGCGGGTCATCGACTTCAAGACCGGCCGCTCCACCCCGACCCGAGACGAGGTGGCGGCGATGCCCCAGATCGGGGTGTATCAGCTGGCCATCGAGGCCGGTGCGTTCGCCTCCGTGGCACCAGGGGCGTCCTCCGCGGGGGCAAGCCTGGTGTACCTGCGTCACGAGAGCACCGATGGTTGGCCCAAGGAGTTCCGGCAGCCGTCCCTGAGCGAGGTCCCGCACCTCACCCAGGATCCCGCCGAGCTCGCACACCCGACCTGGGTTCATCATCGGGTCGCCGAAGCGCGCGACGTTCTTGCGGCCGGACGATTCGAGGCCCGGCCCGGCCCGGCGTGCCGGTACTGCCCGGTGCGGTCGAGTTGCCCTGCCAGTAGCGGACAGGTGGTCTGACATGGCGCCGTTGACGCATCCTGCCGAGCTCAGCGAGGCGCTCGGCATTCCCTTCTCGGCCCAGCAGCTGGCCGCGATCACTGCGCCCCTGGAGCCGAGCGTCATCATCGCCGGGGCCGGCTCCGGCAAGACGACCGTGATGGCGGCCCGCGTGGTGTGGCTCGTCGGTACCGGGCAGGTCCGTCCGGAGCAGGTGTTGGGGCTCACGTTCACGCGCAAGGCGGCCGCCGAGTTGAGCGGGCGCGTGCGCGCGGCGCTGGCCGGTGCCCGGGTGGTGGACGCCACCGGCGACGACGACGCCGGGGAACAGGTGATCATGACCTATGACGCGTTCGCCTCGCGCTTGGTCGCCGACCACGGCCTGCGGATCGGCGTCGAGGGCGACGCCCGGATGCTCACCGGGGCATCACGGTTCCGGATGGCGTCGAAGGTCGTGTCCCGGGCCCCGGGACCCTGGGCCGAGCTTGCCCGGCTGCGTCCCGACTCGGTGACCGACAAGGTGCTCACGCTCGACGCGGAACTCTCCTCCCATCTGGTCGCCCCGGAACGGCTCCTCGACCACGCCTTCACCGTGATCGGCGGGGTGGAGTCCTCTCCGCGGAGCCGCACCAAAGACCTCTACGCCTCGATGAAGCGGGCTGCGGCGATTGCCGCCGAGCGGGCGGAGCTGTCCGGCCTGGTGGAGGACTATCAGCGCCTGAAGCGGGAAATGGGCGCCGTCGAGTTCGCCGACCAGATGGGGGTGGCGGCTGACCTGGCCCGCCGCGTCCCTGACGTGTCGCGAGCGCTCCGGTCCCAGTTCCGGGTCGTCCTGCTCGACGAATACCAAGACACCTCCAGCGCGCAGGCAGCGCTGCTCTCCGCGCTGTTCTCCGGGGAACGACCCGATGACGGCCGTGGCTTCCCGGTCACGGCGGTCGGCGACCCGTGCCAGGCGATCTATGGCTGGCGCGGCGCCGCCGCCGCGAACATCATCACCTTCGCCACGCACTTCCCCCGCAGCGACGGGTCACCGGCCACCGGGTATGCGTTGACCGTGAACCGACGCTCGGGCCAGCGCATCCTGGACGCCGCCAACGTCTTGTCGGCTCCCTTACGGCTGGACAAGGAACTTCAGTGGGACGGCATCGACAGCGATCTGGTTGCGCCCCCGGGGACTCCGCCCGGTGACATCGCAGTCGCGTCCTTTGCCACATGGCCAGGAGAGATGTCCTGGATCGCCGACGATATCGCCGCAGCCCATGATTCCGGGCGTGCCGTGCGATGGTCGGACATCGCCGTGCTGGCCCGGCGCAATCAGCACATCCGCCCGCTGTATGGGGAACTGCTCGCGCGAGGCATCCCGGTGGAAATCGTCGGTCTGGATGGACTGCTGGCGGTGCCGGAAGTGGCTGACGTGGTCGCCATGCTCCGCGTCCTGGGCGACGCCACCGCCAATCCCGATCTGGTGCGGATCCTCACCGGGCCGCGATGGAGCATCGGACCCGCCGACCTGGCAGTGCTCGGCAGGCGTGCCCGAGAGCTCGCCGGGGGCGAGTCGCCGACCGAGGAGCGCGACCCGCGGGAGGAGATCGCGGCCATCATCGACCAGACCGAGGCAGCGCAGTCGCCGTCGCTGGCCGAGGCACTGATCGATCTGGGGGAGGGGCCCTACTCCGCGGCGGGCCGGGTGAGGCTCACCCAATGCGGCCGGGAGTTGTCCGGCTTGCGCGGGCACGTCGGCGCGCCGGTGACGGACTTGGTGCGGCGCATCATCACGTTGTTGGGCCTGGAGGTCGAGCTGGCGCTGCGCGGACCGCACGGCACGAGGCAACTGGATGCGTTCGTGTCCCAGGTGGCCGGTTACGCCGACCTGGACGGTGACGGCTCCCTGACCGGGCTGCTGGCCTGGCTGGCCGCCGAGGAGGAGCACGGTGTCGGCCTGGAGCAGGCCGTCCCCACGGCCTCCGACTCGGTCAAGCTGCTGACCATCCACCGCGCCAAGGGGCTGGAGTGGGAGGTGGTCTACCTCCCAGCGCTCGCGGACAAGGTGTTTCCTTCCGACCGGGTGCAGGGGAACTGGCTGGGGCGCTCCGACGTGCTGCCGGCTGACCTGCGCGGAGACGCCGACAACGTGGCACAGCTGGCCGACTACTCCGACGCGGATGCGAAGGCCTACGCGGAGGCGCTGAAAGCAGAGGCCCGGCGAGCCGACGACCGGCTCGCCTACGTCGCGGTGACCCGCGCCCGGCAGCACCTGGTCGCGACCACCCACGCGTGGAGTGACCTGATCAAGCCGCGGGCGGTGTCGCCCTACCTGACGGTGCTGGAGGGGTTCGCCGAAGAGCCGCTCCACGAACCGATTCCGCCCAGCAACCCGTTGCTCAGCGAGGGCGGCGGGTTCCCCTGGCCCGCCCCGCGCGACGAGGCACAGTGGCTCGTGCGGACCGGGGCGGCCGAGGCCGTGAGGGCGGCCCAGGCCGACCCGACCGGCGTCGATGAGCCCGTGGTCTTCCTGGATGAGGCCGCAGAGGTGGCCCGGTGGGACCAGGCGGCCGACCAACTGCTCGCCGAGGCACGCCTGCGCCGCGGACAGGATGTGTCCGCCGTTGCGCCCCCTTACTGGTCACCGACGAGCCTCATCGCAGCACGAACGTCGCCGGAGGAGTTCCGTGCCGACCTGGTGCGTCCGATGCCGTCACCGCCACGACGGGCGGCGCGCGTCGGCGAGGAGTTCCATGCCTGGCTGGAGCGCCGCGGACGCGACAACCCCGCCCTGCTGCAGGCCCCCGACGCGGTGCCCCGTGACCCTGCGTTGCGACGTTTGATCGCGGCCTTCGAGGCGGGTCCCTACGCGGACCGACGGCCCGTGGCCACCGAGGTCGCCTTCTCCCTGTTCCTGGGAGGAGACGTCGTCCGGGGCCGGATCGACGCGATCTTCGCGACCCCGGACGGCGACCAGGTCGTGGATTGGAAGACGGGCCGATCCCAGGTGCCCGACGCGCTGCAGTTGGCGCTCTACCGGCTGGCATGGTCGGAGCTCAGTGGGCGGACGCCGGAGCAGGTCGACGCGGTGTTCTACGACGTCCTCGACGCCACGATCATCCGTCCATCCCCCCTCCCCGGGCGTCCCGAACTCGAGCGGTTGATCGGCGAGGCACGCGGTCGGGGCTAGCGTGGTCGTCATGGAACCTTGGGTGCCTGACAGCGCACTGGACCGCCTGCTGGAAGACCGTGAGGATCCGGCGTGGGTGGCTGCTCGATGGGAGGATCCCTCGACACAGGTCCTCGGGGTGAACGACCGCTCCGGAGTCTCGGCTACTCCCGACCAGGACGGTCTGCGTGGCATCCGTCCCGGTGGCCCCTACGATCCGGAGCACCACTTCCTGATCGGTGCGGTCGACGGAGTGCCCTGGTTCGCGCTGGCCGCCACCCCTGAGGGGCCGTCGTCGTCGCTGCGCGTGCTGGGGGGCGTCCTCCCCGAGACCGAGCTCGACATCGCCATGACTGCGGTCGCGATGGTCAACTGGCACCGGGAGGCGGGGTTCTGCAGCCGATGCGGGACCGCGACCAACGTGACTGCCGGTGGTCACACCCGGGTCTGCCCGGGGTGCGGTGCGCAGTGGTTCCCGCGCATGGACCCTGCCGTGATCGTCGCCGTGCTCGACGAGGAGGGCCGTCTGCTGCTGGGCCACCACGTGGGGTGGGAGGACACCCGCGTGTCCATCCTTGCCGGGTTCGTCGAGGTCGGGGAATCCCTCGAACAGGCCGTCCGCCGGGAGATCATGGAAGAGTCGGCGGTGGCGCTGGCGTCGCTGCGCTACGTGGGCAGCCAACCGTGGCCGTTTCCCCGCTCGCTCATGCTCGGGTTCGTCGCTTCGGCTCGTGGCCAGGAGGTGCGCGCCGACGGCGAAGAGATCCTGTGGGCGCGGTTCTTCACGCGCGCGGAGGTCACGGCTCAGGTGGCTGACGGAAGCCTGACGTTGCCGATGCGCTCCTCGATCGCCTCCCGGATCATCACGGCATGGCGGGACGGCGAGATCGGCGTCGAGGAACCGGCCGCCGACTGACGCACGTCATCCCAGGCGTGCGGCGAGCCCGCTCATGCGGCGGGCGGGACGGGCGATCGCCTGGGCGACGGCTGCTTCGTCACCGAGCAGGAGCACCGACTCGCGAGCCCGCGAGACGGCGGTGTAGAGGAGTTCCCGGGTCAGCAGCGGCGAACCTGCGGGCGGCAGGATCACGCTGACGTGGCGGAACTGGCTGCCTTGAGCCTTGTGGACCGTCATCGCATGCACGCTGGTCAGCCCGTCGAGCACGTAGGGGGAGAAGGGCCGGGGACGCCCCGCCACGCCGAACCACGCCTGCGGCGCCTCCCCGGTGGACAAGACGACTCCCGTGTCACCGTTGTACAGCCCCAACTCGGGACGGTTGACGGTCATCATGACCGGACGCCCCGGGTAGGCGTCCCCGTCGGCGACGAACCCGGGAACCTCGGCGCTCAGCCACGCCACCGCGTGCCGCGACCATTGCGCCACCCCGAACGGGCCGGTGCGATGGCCGCACAGCAGGCGGTGCGTGTCGAGGGCCTCCAGCGCGGCCGCGGGGTCAGCGGCGGCGACCGCTTCGGCGACTCTGCGCCCGGCGGCCACGACCTGGGCGCGTGCGGCGGTGAGACCGTCCTCCCCGTCGGCCAGTCGAACCCCGGATTCGCCACCGGACAAGGTGGTCAGGGCCAGGTCGGCGTCACCGGTGCGAATCGCGTTCGCCAGCGTGGCGATCGCACCCTGGAAGCGGAAGTTGTGGCTGAGCCGTGCCACGATGCCCGCGCTGGCGGGTGCGCTGGTGATGTCGGCCAGGACGCTTCCGGCGTCGACGGAGGAGAGTTGGTCGGGGTCGCCCACCAGAACCAGACGTGCGCCCGGCTTGAGGGCTTCGAGCAGTCGAGCCATGAGCGCCATGGACACCATGGACATTTCGTCGATGATCACGACGTCGTGCGGCAGGGGCCGGGTCGCGTCGTGTGCGAACCGGGTGCGCGAACCGCGCCGCCACCCGAGCAGGGCATGCAGTGTCACCGCGCGGGCCGCCGGGTCTCCCAGAGACTCGGTCATGCGCGCCGCGGCTTTGCCGGTGGGGGCGGCGAGCGCGACCAGTGCGTCGGGCCGCTCGGCGCGGATCCGTGCCATGACGGCGCGGATGGTCCACGTTTTGCCGGTCCCCGGGCCCCCGGCGATCACTGTGACGGGGCTGGTCACCGCCAGTTCGACCGCGTCCTGTTGGCCCTGGGGTGTGCCCCCGCTCGGGGCGGTCGTGAGGCGGGCGAGCATTTCGCGGCGCACGACCTCCTGGTCGGCGTAGTGCCGTTCGAGATACAGCGCCCCGTCGACGAGGCGTAGGGGCCGGGCCGGGGCGCCCTGCGATCCCAGCGTGACGGCCGGACTGCGGCGCAATGCCTCTTCCCAGGCGGTCTGCTCGGGCCACCAGGAGGGATCCAACTCGACGGCATCCTCCCATTGGTCGAGTTCGCGCAGCCGATCCAGGGGCAGGCAGATGGATCCCAGGCGCAGCGCCCGGACGGTCAACGCCGCGGCGAGCAGGACGCGAGGGTCCGCCTCTCCGAACAGGTAGCCCCACTGTTGAGCGGGATGCACGTCGGACCACGTCAGCGCGCCAGCAGCATTGAACGTTGCCAGCAGGCCGGTGGCGCTCATGGCGCGGGTGTCGTCGGTCATGAGGGATCTCCGGCCAGTAGTGCGGAGGTGGCCAGAACCAGGGCGGTGCTGGGTTCCCAGGTGAAGACACCCAGCGGGTGCCCGCCGGGTTGAGGGGTGTCGTGTCCGGCCATCCCGCGGACGAACAGGTAGGCGACCCCGCCGAGGTGACGGGTCGGCTCGTAGGGGGCCCATCGGGTCGCCAGGAAGCGGTGCAGCGCGACGCTGTAGAGCAACGCCTGCAGCGGGTAGTGGCTGCTCATCATCGCTTCGGCCATGGCGTCTTGGGTGTAGTGCCCGACCGTGAGGGGCTGATCCGCGGGTGCCAGCCGGTTGGTCTTGTAGTCCACCACTACGAAGCGTGCGTCGGTGCCGGATCCGTCACGGAGCACGGCATCGATCGAGCCGGTGAGGAAACCATGGAGGCGCTGGTCGGCCAACAGCGGAGACGCCAGTCGGGCTGGATAGTCGACCAGTGGGTCGTCTCCGGGCAGGTGACGGGCCAGCAGGTCGGCGATGTCGGCGACGCTGGCTCGTGGATTGGACAAGGCGAACTCGAAGTCCATCTCAGCGAGTCGGTCGGCGGGGGAGAAGTCGCGGAGCGTCCGGCCGGGAAGCGACGGCCCCAGGGGAGTGACGAAGCTGGGGGCGAGCGCCTCGGCGAGGGCGGCGGGGTCGACGTCGGGGACCGGCACCCTGCGCAGTGCAGCGTAGGTCTCGGTGGTGAGGTCGGCGCGCCAGGTGGCGGTGGTGGCGTCGGTGGCCTCGTAGACGGCATGGACCAGGGTCCCGAAGGCCGCCCCGGCGGGAAGCGCGGCCATCGGCGAAGGCGCGGCGAAGGCCGGATTCGGGAGCGCGGTCAACTCGTCGGTACCCGTCTCGTCGTCGAGCAGCAGCGCCTGGGCTGGTACGGGTTGGTCGTGGGCGGCCGCCGTCAGACCGGAGTAGGAGGTGCGTCGCCAGGCATGATCGATCGAGCGTGTCCACGTGCGCACCCGGAGGTCGGGCGGCGTGGGGCGCGGGCGGGGCAGCGGTGCCACAGCGTCGGTCAGCACGGTGGCTATCCCGGCGCCGGGCAGCCAGCCCACCCCCTGCGGGGTGGAATCGATCAGCGGCTCGTCGAGGGGGAACGACGCCCGCGGCCGACGCGGCTGGGCGGGGTCGTGATCGGCGTGGAGAAGGCGGTGCAGCGGGGAGGAAGCTACCCGGGGATGCGCCGCCCACCAGGTGACCACCCGCGACTCAGCCCGAGTCAGGCCCACGTAGAAGGCGCGCAACGCCTCGTCGCCGTCTTCGGTGAGGTGTCGCTCCCACCGGTCGGCACGACCGGGGCTTCGGCGACCGCCGACGTCCAGGTGCCGGGTGGTGCCGCCGGGGAGGACGAGTGCGGCCCCGCGGTCGGGTTCGACCGGGAACTCGTCGGCGGCCTCGGGGAGCAGGACCACCGGCCATTGAAGACCCTTGGCGCGATGGATCGTCATGACCGTCACCGCCTCGGCATCGGTCGCCCGGCGGCGGGTGGCCTCCCCCCCGACGCTCTGTGCGACGCGCTGGCCACGCAACCAGGCGGCGATGTCGCGGGGCCGCCGGGAGACACCAGCGCCGTGGTAGCGGTGCAGCAACTCGACCAGTTGGCGGTGGTCGGTGGCGCGTTGCTCTCCGTCGGGTTGCCTCAGCAGGCGGACGGTGAGCGCGTTGTCGGCGTCCATGGCCGCGAACAGGGCGGGGACGCCGTCGCGTTCGAGTACGCGCGCCCAGGTGTGAATGAGCACCGCCCACGCGGACTGCTGGGCCTCATCGGCCCGGGCCAGCTCCGGGACGGTCGCGCCCACGAAGTCGGTGAGGAAGGCGCGCTGCAGGTACGGGCGCCGCGGCTCGTCGAGGGCGTGCAGCAAGGCGAGCCAGTCGTCGCCGGCGGGGGAGCCGAACACACTGCGGGAACCGGTGAACGTGGCCGGGATCCCAGCCGAGGCCAGAGCGGAGGCCAAGGCGGCCCCCCGGTCGTTGGAGCGGACCAGCACCGCGAGGTCGCTGGCCAGCAGCGGGGAACCCGTCCCCTCGACCGGGTGACCGGCGTGGTCGAGGGGACGCCGAAGCAGCGGGGCGTCGTCTCGGAGGAGTTCGGCCACGACGGCCACCACGTCGCGGCTGATGGCCGCCATCGCCCGGCCGCGGGTCAGCACCCCGTCGGTGCCGAGGGTGCGCACGTGGACCCCCTGCGTCCACGGGGTGCCCGCGCGGCCGACCAGTCGGGAGGCGCGGTGGGCCGCCACGGGAGGGGCGGTGATGCCCTCGCCCAGGGTCACGCCGCGGAAGAGAGCCGCGACACCGGCGACGGTCTCCGGGTCGGAGCGGTAGTTGACGGGCAGGGTGGTGGTCTCATCCGCCTGTCCGACGGCCAGGCTGTAGGTGTGGACGTCGCCACCGCGGAAGCCGTAGATCGCCTGCTTGGGGTCGCCGATCAGCACCAGCGTTGCGGCACCGTGGAACGCGTTCCTCAGGATCGACCACTGGACTGGATCGGTGTCTTGGAACTCGTCGACCAAGACGACGGGGAAGCGCGCCGCGAGCCGTGCCCGTGCCTGCGCGCCGGACGTCTCCTCGCGCAGCGCGTCGTCGAGGCGCCGCAGCTGATCGTCGAAGGAGAACAGCCGCAGCGCGTCCTTGCGGCGCCCCACTTCGTGGCGGACCGAAGCCGCGAACGCGACCCTGTCCCCGACCGCACCCGGGGAACCGAGACCGACCAGTTCGGCGTCCTCAAAGACGGCTCTGCGGCCGATCTCGCGGCCGCCGGGGTCGGCGTTCCAGCGGCCGGCGTAGGGGAACGTTGCGCCGTGGGGACGCCGGGCGAACATCGACACGTACACATCGGCTGACGCCTCGTCAGCCAGCGGGCCCAGTTCCTCGACCAGGGTGGAGAGCGGGGTCTGCGGGGCCAGGACGCCGAGCCCGGCAAGCATGTTGTGACAGAACTCGTGGGTGGTCATGATGGTCGCCCGGTCGAAGGTGGCGAAGGCGGTGGTGAGGCGCTCGGCGCGCCGAGCCACGTCTTCGGCGTGTCCTGAGGCCAGGAGGCGGACGACGGCGTCGTCGGGCAACTCCGCGGCGCGATCCTCCACGGTGCGGACCAGGGCCGCCGCGGTCTGCTGGAGACGTTCGCGGACGCGCAGCCTCAACTCGGCAGTGGCCGCCCGGGAGAAAGTGATCAACAACAGATCGTCGACGCGTGCGACGCCCTCGGCCAGGTAACGAGTCGCGAGGGCCGCGATCGCATACGTCTTCCCGGTGCCCGCGGAGGCCTCGAGCACCATGGTGCCTGTGGGGAGCGGTCCCGTCAGGGAGAACTCGACCCGGTCTGGTCCGTTCATCCTTGTGCCCTCACGATCGGTCCCCAGATTCGCACCGCCAGCGAGCCGAGCAGTTGTGGCTCCCCGGGGGCCGCCCAGGGGCTCCCGGCCGACGGGGCGTCCCGCCAGGGCACATCGTCGCGGCCGTACCAACGGTTCCACACCAGATCCCGGTCGTAGCCCCACAGTTTCTCCAGTTGCGCGGCGTCGTGCAGGGGATCCCGATCGCGCGACCGTAGCCGTGCCCAGTGCTCCGCGACGCGCGGCGGCAGGGGAAGCACGCGTTCGGTGGCGTCGTGGGCCAGTGCGAGCAGGTCGGACAGGAAGGCGCGGGCGGGTTCGGGGGGCGGGCCGCTGAGGCGAACCGTGTCGCCTCGCCCCACCAGGACCGCGTTGGTCCGGCGTCCGGTCGCGACCGTCAACGCGAGCATCTGCACCCAGGCGGGGCCCAGATGCCGGGCGTCGACGCGGCCATACTGAGCGATGGCCACCACACCGCCTCGCGTCACGACCCTGCCGGTCAGCCGGATGTCGTCCACCGTCAGGTCCAGGGCTTGGGTGTGTGCTTCCTGCCCCGCCTCGCGTTCGAATCGCCCGGCGATGCTCTGTGCTTGAGCCACGACGTCCATCAGCGCCGCATGCCCCAGCTCGTGGGGGGGAACGCTGCCGCTGAGCCATTGCGCGGTGACCGCCTGGTCGGCCTCCTGCCCGGAGAGGAGCGCCGTGAGCATGGCGTCGCCTACCGACCAGCTTTCGCGGAAGCCGAGTTCCAGCGGAATGGCGTCGGTGGGGGCCTCTTCGTGGAGGAGCGTCACGTCCGCGCGCTCCCGCAGCAGAAAGCGGCCGGGATGCTTCAGCAGCGCGCCGATATGGTCGACGGCGATCTCCTGCAGGGGAGTCGTCCGGGGCAGCAATCCGATGGCGAACGGGTCGGGGGCGGCCTGCGGTGGCGAGACGAGTGCCGCGGCCGCGTCGCGCGCGGCGCGATCGAAGCTACGCGGGCGCCCATCGGGGCCTGCGACGAAGTTCCGAGGGGAGAAGGGCTGCAGCGCTTCGGTGTGAACCCGGTCGACGCCGACGGCGTCGCGGAGTTCCAGCACGCCGGGAGGCGGTGGGTAACCCTCCGGGGTGAGCGAGGACTGACCTTGGAACACGACGATCAGGCGTGTGCGCGCCGCGAGGATCGCGTCCAGGACGGCTTGGCGGTCATCGGCGCCCGGGTCGGGATCCAGCGGCTCGCGGCGACCGGCGAGCAGGTCGTCACCGTCGCCCAGGCCGCGGCGCGGGAAGCTGCGCTCGTCGAGACCGACCAGGCAGATCACCTGGTGCGGGACGCGCGGCAGGTCGTCCAGTCCGGCCACCACCAGGGTGCCGTTGCCGAACGCGGGCCGTTCCCGGCGCCGCCCCCAGGCGTCGGCCCACAGCGCCACGACGTCGGCTGCGCGCAGGTCCGAGGAGGAGGCACTGCCTCGCTCCTCGACGTCGGCTAGGACCGACCAGACCTGGGACAGCTGCCAGCTCTCCACCACAGGGATGTCCGTGAGGGACTCCAGTGCTGAACGCAACCGGCCCGTCCAGGTGGACAGGGGTGCGGCCACGGCGAACTCGCGCGTGATCCGGGACAAGCGGCTGACGAGTTCGGCCAGCGCCCCGATCCGCTCGGTGTCGGTTGAGGCCACATCGTCGACGGTGGCGACCACGCCGACGCTGCCGTGAGTGTCGTCGCTGAAGGCCTCGCCCAGCAACAACCGCTGAACACCGAGCTGCCAGGTGTTCTGGGCCACCTCCACGCCGAACCAGGCTCGGTGATCGGCGTTGATGCCCCACCGCACACCGGCGGCTTCGACGAGCGACTCCAGGCGATCGATGTCGTCGGGGGTGAAGCCGAACCGGCGTGCCACGAAGGGGTGAGCGGCCCAGTCCAGCAGTTGCGACGCCGTGGCGCGGCTGGTTCGGAGGTCGAGCAGGTTCAGCAGCAGCGCGTGGACCTGGTTGCCGTCGGCTGGACGCGGGACCGCGACCCGCAGGTCGGACGCAGGGTGACGTGCGCCGGTGCGGGTCGCCTCGGGTGTTGCGGGGAACAGCGCGGCGATGTGGGGGGCCAACGACGCGGGATCGGGGGTCAGGACGGCCGCGTCACGCGGTTCCAGGGCTGGGTCGTCGGCGAAGGCACCCGTCAACAGTTCGCGCATGACCTCGGCTTGACGGCCCAGGGCATGGCTGGCGTGCAGGCTGACCGTGCCGTCGTCAGGCAGGTCGGAGGGGAAGGGGAGCCCCGACACGATGGCGGACTGGATGGCCCCCAGGGCGGTGGCGGGGCGCGGCTCCCCGGGGATCTCGTCGAGGGTGGTCGACTGCCTTTCCCAGGCGGCGCGCCAGGCCGACGCGCGGCGTCCCAGCGCGGTGGCGACCGGGTTGCTTCCGGAATCGATGACCGGAAGCCACACCTCGACGGGGCGCGCCTCGGCCACCGCGGATACCAGCGCCAGGCTGGCAGGGGTGACGTGGCGGGGGGCGAAGACGTGGATGGCGGGCCAGACGGGTTGGAGGGTTCCCTGGGTGAGCGAGGCGCTCAGGCGAGATCGCCGAAGGAGGGGATCCGGCGCGGAGATCTCATCGTGCAGCGCGTGCCACAGCCAGGCTTGCCACGCGTGGTCGCCCAGATCGCTCTCGGCGCTGGCGGGATCCGCCAGCCAGCCAGCCAACCAGGCGGGGCGGTGGTCGGCGTAGCGATGCAGCAGCCGGGCGACGCGCAGGGCGTTGGCATACCGCTGGTCGTTGGCGCTCAGATGCGCGCGCAAGGGGGCAAGACCCGGGGCTTCCCGCTCGCAGACAGCCAGGATCGCCCAGACCAGGCGAGCCGGTTCCCACGGATCGTCGCGGGTCGCCGCGCCAGCGATCAGGGATTCCAGGCGCGTCCACGGGTGGACGTCGAAGCCGGCCATGATGCCGGCCCCCCCGGGTGCCGCCGTGGCCACGTGCTGGGACAGCCACCGTTGGACGCCGGGAGTAGGGGTGAGCAGCAGCGGCCGCGCGAACGGATCGGAGCCCTCGGTTGGGAACCTGGCGAACGCACGCGCCAAGGCGGCCGGATCGGCCGAGGTATGCAGACGCAACTGGTTCATCGCGGACCACTGTAGGGGCAGGGGCGGACACTTCCCGGCGTCCGCGGGCAACGTCGGGGTGCGCGCCTACAGTGGGGCATCGTGATGACTGATCCCGAGGCCATTTTGGCGGGACTCGACCCCGAGCAACGTGCGGTCGCTGAGGCCCTGCAGGGTCCTGTCGTCGTGATCGCCGGTGCCGGCACCGGCAAGACCCGCGCCATGACGCACCGGCTCGCCTACGGGATTGCCACACAGGCCTTCGCGCCACGCTCGGTCCTGGCGCTCACCTTCACCACCCGCGCGGCGGGTGAACTGCGTGAACGGCTCGCGACCCTCGGCGTCCGCGGTGTCCAGGCGCGCACCTTCCACTCCGCGGCGCTGCGCCAGGCACAGTACTTCTGGCCGCAGGCCTACGGGAATCCGCTGCCGCCGGTGGCGGATCAGCGGCTGGGGCTGGTCGCGGACGCCCTGCGTCGCGAACGACTGGGCACCGACACGGCGCAGTTGCGCGACATGGCCGCCGAGATCACGTGGGCGAAGGTCAGCAACGTCACCGCCGCCGACTATCCGGCCATCGCGGAGCGGGCCGGGCGCGAGGTGGCAGGCCACACCCCTGATGTCGTCAGTCGCGTCATGGCGCATTACGAGGCGGTCAAGGCGGCCCGGGGAGTGATCGACTTCGACGATATCCTGCTGTGCACCGCTGGACTGCTGGCCGAACACGCCGACGTGGCGGGGGAGGTGCGTCGCCAATACCGGCACTTCGTCGTGGACGAGTATCAAGACGTCAGCCCGCTGCAGCAGGCACTGCTCGACCTGTGGCGGGGGGATTCCGAGGAACTCTGCGTGGTGGGCGATCCCGCGCAGACCATCCACGCCTTCGCGGGGGCGCGATCGGATTTCCTCACCGGGTTCTCCCAGCGGCACCCGGGCGCGACGCGCATCGCCTTGGTGCGCGACTATCGGTCGACACCCCAGGTCGTGTCCCTCGCGAACCGGGTGATGGCCGGGCAGCCAGAGGCGATGGAGTTGCGGGCGCAACGTCCGGCCGGCCCCGAGCCGGTCATCGCGGGCTCCGACAGCGAGACCGGCGAGGCGTCGGCGGTCGCCGAATGGCTCACCGCCAGGCACGCGGCCGGCACCCCGTGGCAGGAGATGGCGGTGCTGTACCGCATCCACGCCCAGTCCCCCGTGTTCGAGGCGGCACTCGCCGAGGCGGGAGTGCCGTTCCGCACGCGCGGCAGCGAGGGTTTCTTTGAGCGCCCCGAGGTGAAGGCTGCCCTCCGGGCGCTCGCGGGGGTCGCCAAGGCGGCACAGGACCCCGGGGCCGCCACCGCCCTCCGCGCGGCGGTCGGCGGTCTGGGCTGGACACGTGAGCCTCCCGCAGGGCAGGGCAGCGTACGGGAGCGGTGGGAGTCGTGGGACGCCCTCGTCGGACTGGCCGACGAGTACGCGACATCGCATCCGGGAGCATCGGCGGCGGCCCTGGTCGCCGAGTTGGAGGGGCGCGCCGCTCGCCAACACGCGCCCACTGGCCAGGGGGTCACGTTGTCCACCCTGCACGCGGCCAAGGGCCTGGAATGGGACGCCGTGGCCCTGGTCGGCGTGCACGAAGGCGGCCTGCCGTTCGTGCTGGCGACCACGCCGACGCAGATCGCCGAGGAACGGCGCCTCCTGTACGTGGGTCTCACCCGCGCACGTGGTGCGTTGCGCGTGTCCTGGTCCACCTCGCGCCACGGTGGGGGGCCACGGCGCGGCGCTAGCAGGTTCCTCGACGGTCTGGCCCGTTCGACTGGCTCGGGGGAGCGCTCCCCTCGCCGAGTCCACGCCCCTTTGGGCCGCAGCTCGGCGCTCGGCGCCGCCTGCCGGGTCTGTGGGCGCTCCCTGAACTCGGGCGCGGAGCGCAAGCTCATGCGGCACCTTGCCTGCGAGGTCGCCTTCGATCACGACCTGTGGGACGCCCTGCAGGAGTGGCGCGCCGACACGGCCCGTGCCGCCAGCCTCCCCGACTTCGTGGTCCTCACCGACGCCACGCTGAGGGCGGTCGCCGAGCGACACCCCGCCGACCTCACCGAACTCGGACGGATCGCGGGGATCAGCGCTATCAAGCTGACGCGCTATGGAGGCGCGTTGCTGGACGTGTTGGCCGCTTACCCGGAGGAACGAGACCAGCCGGGCTGATCCCGGGCCCTGGTTCCTAGGCGGCGGCACGGTCGGCCCGGGCATGCGCGGCGCAATCTGGTCGCCGTGTCCAATGTCTGGTTCCGAGTGTGCCTTCGGCCACCCCCAGCTCCAGGGTCGTGCCCCACGCGTCGGGCACGATGCCGGCCGCCCAGGCCCGCACCTGCGCCTCGGCCGTGCCCGCCGCCCAGGCCGCCTGCCCGGCACCGGGGACGTGCGGCGAGCGGCACAACTGCAGGAGCAGGTGAGGCCAGGCTGGTTCCAGGTCGCGTCGGATCAGATCCGTGCAGGTGACGCACGCGCTCTCGGCGGACACGAAGGGGCCGACGATGGTTCGCTCGGGCTCGGCCCGCACGATGAGGTGAGGGCGCCCCACCACGGTGAGTTCGCGGGTCAGCACCCGGTCCGGCTCAGGGGTGGCCGGGCACACCAGCACCAGCTTGCCGGGGTGTCGCTCCGGGCGCCAGGCGCGCGGCTCGATCAGCGGGGTGCCCAGGGGAAGGGCGGCTCGCACGGCTTCGGCCAGCACGCCCGTACCCAGGACGACGGGGACGGTGGCGGGGCTTCGTTCCGGTCCGGCGAATCCCGCATGGGTCAGGGTACGGAGCGCCTCCCGGGCCCAGCGGCGCGGTAATCCGGGAACGACCTGCTCGAACTCGTGGGACGTGCACCCGCGCCGCAGGCGTCGCAGGGCTGTCTCGGCGTGGGGCGGAGCATCGGGGAACAGGACGGGCGTCTCGACGTCGAGGCCGACCTGCACGGTGCCGTCGGGGAGGCGAAGAATGCTCAGGTCAGGGCGGAGGTGGAGGCGGGTGGGCATGGCACCAGGCTGCCCGCGGACGGGCCCGCGCGACAGG
>RRZT010588138.1_pt1 | contig 25070 bp, 26 predicted proteins | sample 2165551 | NCBI WGS metagenome assembly RRZT01 (sample SAMN10456910, study PRJNA506462) | wastewater metagenome | biome: wastewater; feature: sludge; material: wastewater sludge; isolation source: wastewater sludge with Escherichia coli K12::gfp cells carrying plasmid... | place: USA: Moscow, Idaho... | reverse complement strand
TCGCCGCCTCCGGCGTTCGTCGCCGCGGGGGTACCGGTGCCACCGGCGCCGCCGCCCGAGCAAGCCGCGAGCGAGAGGGGCCGACACTGTTGTCGGCGAAGGGTCTCTTGTTTTCAGATCTCCCGGCAGCCCAGCAGCAGAAACGCGCAGCAGGCCGCATCTGAGAGTCTCGACCCCCCCGCCGACCCTTCGTCAAGCCAGAATCCGCCTCGTCAGGTTGCGAAATGATAACGATCACTGCGACGCTCACTTGCTCTGATCACGCTCTGGTAACGAGGCCTTGTTGAGCCACCCCGGCGCCTTTGGAGCAGATGGCATCAGGTATAAGCAGTCCAGTTCCAGCCGCCTGTCCCCCCGTGACGGGTGCCCCTTCCACCCCTCGGTGCTCAGACCCTGGTGCCGTCCCCACCAACTTTGGTCGTCAGTTCGGCCGCTGCCGTTGACGCGGGCGCGACGGTGCGGCAAGCCTGGCAGAACGCCGTAGGACGGAGGGAGGCGAGGAGATGCGCAGAGGCAAGGGGATCGCCGTCGTCGCCGGGGCAGCTGTGCTCGTGATCGCCGCCATCGGCCAGGTCGCCTACTCCAACGTCGAGCGGGAGCAGTACCGCGTCACCTCGGTGGGGGCCGCCTTCGACCAGGTCGACAACGGTCAACTGCTGGCGACCTGTTCCGGTTCCGCAGGCACGACGTGCACGGTCGGCCCGGAGGGAACGGCGGAGCGGACCGTTCAGACTGCGCTGGGAGTCTCGGTGGAGTTCGTCGCGGAGCGGCTGCGGCTCGGCGGACCCGTCCAGTTCCAGGCTGCGCCCAGAGCGGACCTGGACGCCTCATGCTCGTGGACGCTCCCGACCGACGGATCGCTGGTCAAGGCTCATCCGGTGGGGAGGCAGATCTTCTACACGATCACCCGCACCACCTACCGCGGATCGGTGCAGACGGGGGCGGAGACCTCTGAGACGCTGATGGCCTTCGAGCCGCGCGATGGCGCCTACACCTGCTTCCGGGTGAGGGGCTGACAGCTACAGTGCCGCTCGCAGGAGCCGTACAAGGTCTGCGTGCGTGGGGCGGACGGGCGCCGTCGCCGTGCAACCGTCGTCCAGCGCAATGGCTGCCAGTTCGTCGAGCCATGGCCGCACCTGTTCCGCAGGCACTCCGCACTGCTGGAGGCCGGGACCGATGCCGAGCTTTGCGTTGAGCCTTTCGATTCGGGAGACAAACGACACCACTCCCGCTCTTGTGCCCATTGCGCTGGAGCCGGCCAGTTGGCCGAGCCAGGCATAGCGCTGGGCTGCCCGCTCACTGTGATCCGCGTTGTAGGTGATCACATGAGGCAGCAGCATGGCGTTGAGCCTGCCGTGCGCCACGGAGAACCGACCGCCGAGCGCGTGCGCGAGCGAATGGACGATCCCCAGCCCGGCGTTGTCGAAGGCCATGGCGGCCAAGGTGGATGCGTTGTGCATCCGGGCCCTCGCCTCGAGATCGTGGCCATCTTCGAAGCAGCGCTCCAGATGGGCAAAGGCGAGCTGAGCCGATTTCTCAGCACAGGCGTCCGAGAAGTCGTTCGCTTCGGTGGAGACGTGTGCCTCGACCGCATGGGTGATCACGTCCATGCCGGAGTCAGCGGTCGTTCGTGGCGGGACACCGAGCACGACCCTCGCGTCCAGGACCGCGAGCCGAGGCACCATGTCGGGGGAGACCATGGGCAGCTTCGCGTGTGTGACCTGATCCGTGATCACGGAGAAGCTGGTTACCTCTGAGCCCGAACCGGAGGTCGTGGGGATGACGACGAGCCCCTGGGGGGCTCCGCGCCCGTGGTCGATTGCGGCTTTGTGCATTGCCTTCGCGGCGTCGATCGGAGACCCGCCGCCGTAGGCGATGACGACGTCCGGGTGGGCATCCAGATAAGCGGCGAGGCCCTTGCCGATCTGGGCGATGGTCGGGTTCGGCTCGACCCCGTCGAAGACGGTCACTTCTGGGCCGAGGAGGTCGCGCAGCCAGGAGAACATGTCAGTCGAGGCGAGGAAGGCGTCTGTGACGACAAACACCCGGTTGCCCGCGAACTCGCGAAGCGACCCGAGCGCGTCATCGCCGAAACGCACCGCCGTCCGGATCCCGAAGGTACCCATTAGGCGCTCGTCTCCAGCCGTTGACGGTACTCGGTCGGGGTCTGGCCTGTGTGTTTCTTGAAGGTGCGGGAGAAGTAGTTGAGCGGCTGGAAGTCCAGTTCATTCGCGATTCTGAGAACCGGCTTGGTCGTATGGGCGAGCATCAGTTTGGCCCTGTCCAGGCGCTTGCCCGTCACGTAGGCAATGAAGCTCTGATTCGTCTGCTGCTTGAACTGGCGCGCGAAGTGGGACTCGGACCAGGCCAGATAGGACGCCGCCTTCTGCACCGACAGGTACGCGGTCGGATCCTTCTCGATCTCATTGAGCAGGGTCGAGATCGAGCGCTCATTGAGGGCGAGCTTCGGTTCGACAAGGTCGTGCAGGACGATCAACAGACGTTCGGCGTGCACTTGGGCCTCATATCGGTTCATGGAGGTGCGGCGGCCCTTGCGCTTGCTCATCACCTCGATGGTCATGTCGCGGCCGTACTGCATGCCCTCGCTCGTGGCGATGCCGATCAGCACGTCCTCAAGCTCGACGAGGTGCTCCCGCGGGATCTTCATGCTCCAGCGCGGGATCAGCCAGTCGAGGTACGCACCGACGAGTTCGAGGTTGCCTGCAAGGTTGCGGCTGTGCAGGTTCTCGACGATCTCCGCTGGGTCGACGCAGGTCGTGGGCGTCTCGACGGGGACAAGTGGCGGTGCCTCGGTCTTTCGGGGCGTCGAGCTGGCCATGCGCCCGAGGTAGGGGCCCGCCGTCGCTCGCAGGAGCTGGCGGGAATCGTGGCCAAGGAGAGTGTCATTGGCGAGCCTGACGACAGCCTCGGCTGCCTGGTGCAGCTCATCGAGTGCCACCACCCGCAGTTCCTTTGCCAGCGCCTTGGCCTCCTCGGCATGGCTCTGATCGGCGACGCCGATCATCATCTGATTCAGCCGGTTCTGGTTCTTGTCGAGCAGCACCTGGCCCGCCATGACGGCACCGAGATACTGAGAGCCACGGGTGATCGCGACGGAGAAGTCGACGAGCCCAGCGTGGCATTGATAGATCACGGGACGACCCTCGATCGCGCTCTGAAAGCCGCCGTGCGCGTCACAGCTGAAGCACAGCTGGCGAACCTTCGGGTCGCGGCGCAGGATCTGGCACAGTTGGCTGAATTGGCTGGCCTGGCTGACGGGTGAGCCCGTCGAGTCGACCGTGATCATCGCGAGGCCGGTCTCGGCCGCGAAGTTGTCCTGGATCTCCTGCAGCCGGTCCAGATCGACTAGTTCACGCAGGTCGGGCCCCATGCCCGGGGTGCCCAGCATTATCGATGACACAGAACCTCCAGCAGCTCTTCGACCCCGTCGCCGGTGATGGAGTCGATACAGAAGACGCGGCTCGCACCAGCGAGATGCAGCGCGCCGACGGCGGCCTCCCTGTGCTGGTCGGGCGCGTCCGCGCATTTGGTGACCACGCCGAGCACTTCTCGGTTGAATGCGGTGGAGAAGCCAGGAGGAAACCGGGTGCCACGAAGGTCGGCGGCCTGCACGAGAACGACACTCTCGACCTCCCACGATGCGTTGATCAGGGCGTTCTTGTAGAAGCGCGACTCCAAGAACTCTCCAGGTGTGTCGATCACCCCGTCGTGGACTTCTATCGCCTGGGTCTTCGCATAGTCGAAATCGCCCCCGAGCAGTCGTTGCCGGAGGGTCGTCTTGCCGGCGCCTACGCTCCCGACCAGCAGTATGGAGCGCACGGGTTATGTCCTGGTGATGGGCGCGGGAGTGAAGCCCAAAACAGTTCCGAGGGTATCGACGACGGCATGGACGGCCGACTCGATGTCGGCGAGTTGGCCGACGATCAAGAGTGAACCGGAGAACCGGTCAACGTAGGCGAGTTCGACGTCCGCAGCTTTCGTGGCGATGTCACCGCCGATGATCGCGGCCTCACCAAGCGTAAGGGTCATCACCGCGACCGAACCGCCCGTCTTGTCCATCAGCCCGATCTTCGGGAAGAGCTTGGCGTCAGCGTTCGCGATGATGTGGGCGAGCGTCACCTGTTTGCCAGGCACGAACTCCTGGATGATGCGCTGTTTTTCGGTCGTCAGATCCATCGGCCTCATCGCCTCCTGCAGCCACCATAGGTTGTCGTCGCTCCTGGCGAAAGAGGGGGTCACCCCTGGGAGCAGCAATGTGTAAGAAGGTGGTCAAAACGTGTAGCTCCAGCGTGCCTACTCTTTGACGAAGTGGCCACATCGGCCTCTGATTGACGAAGGAGTCCACCATGCAAGAGGCACTGGGACTAGTCGAAACCAAGGGATTCGTCGGCGCGGTCGAAGCGGCCGACGCGATGGTGAAGTCGGCAAACGTCCAGCTCATCGGCAGCGAGAAGATCGGCGCCGGATTCGTGACCGTGATGGTCCGCGGCGACGTCGGGGCGGTCAAGGCAGCCACCGACGCGGGTGCCGCGGCGGCGGGGAAGGTCGGAGAGGTCATCTCCGTGCACGTGATCCCGCGCCCGCACACCGATGTCGAGAAGCTCCTCCCGGAAGTGTTGTGAGCTGACGATGTCCGAAGATCTGATCAACAAGGTCATGGCCGAGGTCATGAAGAAGCTCCCCGCCGACCAGCCGGCCAGCAAGCCTGCCCCCGCGCGGCCCGCGGCCACCGAGTTCGTCGGAACCAACCCCCTGGGCGACACGATCGGCCTTGTCATCGCCAACGTCGACCCAGCGCTGCACAAGATGATGGGGCTCGACGCGAAGTACCGCTCGATCGGCATCGTCGGCGCCCGCACCGGTGCCGGCCCGCACATCTTCGCCGCTGACGAGGCCGTCAAGGCCACCAACTGCGAGATCCTGACCATCGAACTCCCGCGTGACACCAAGGGCGGCGCCGGTCACGGCTCCCTCATCCTGTTCGGTGCCGAGGACGTCTCCGACGCCCGCCGCGCCGTCGAGGTGACCCTCGGCGAGCTCGATCGCACCTTCGGCGACGTCTACGGCAACGACGCCGGACACCTCGAGTTCCAGTACACCGCCCGCGCAAGCTACGCCCTCAACAAGGCCTTCGGCGCTCCGCTCGGCAAGTCCTTCGGCATCACGGTCGGTGCCCCCGCCGCCATCGGCGTCGTCCTCGCCGACACCGCGGTCAAGGCCTCGACGATCGACGTCATCGCCTACTCGAGCCCGGCAAGCGGCACCAGCTACTCCAACGAGGTCATCTCCGCTTTCAGCGGCGATTCCGGCGCGGTCCGCCAGGCCATCGTCGCCGCCCGCGAGGTCGGTCGCGAACTGCTCGGCGCCCTCGACGTGTACCCGGAGTCCTCGACCACTCCCTACATCTGAGGAGCGTCCCACAGTGAAATCCAAGAGATTTGAGGTGCTTGACGCCCGCCCGGTCAACCAGGACGGTTTCGTCTCTGAGTGGCCCGAGGTAGGCCTCATCGCCATGGATGGCCCCAACGACCCGAAGCCATCGCTCCGGATCGAGAACGGCCGAATCGTCGAGCTCGACGGCAAGCCCGAGGCCGAGTTCGACATGCTCGACTCATTCATCGCCACCTACGGCATCAACCTGGAAAAGGCCGAAGAGGTCAACGCCATGGATTCGGTCGAGCTGGCCCACATGCTGTGCGACATCAATGTGCCCCGCCCCGTGCTCATTCCGCTCACCACGGCCATGACGCCCGCAAAGGCGGCGGAGGTCGTCTCGCAGATGAGCGTGCTCGAGATGATGTCGGCTGTTACCAAGATGCGCGCCAGGAAGACGCCTGCCAACCAGTGCCACGTGACCAACCTGGCCGACAACCCGGTGCAGATCGCCGCGGACGCCGCCGAGGCGGCCCTTCGTGGCTTCGCCGAAGAGGAGACCACCGTCGGCATCGTGCGCTACGCGCCGTTCAATGCGCTGGCCATCCTGGTCGGCGCGCAGGTCGGACGTCCCGGCATCCTGACCCAGTGCGCCGTCGAAGAGGCCACCGAGCTTCAGCTAGGCATGCGCGGGCTTACCGCATACGCCGAGACGGTGTCGGTCTACGGCACCGAGGCCGTGTTCATGGACGGCGACGATACCCCGTGGTCGAAGGCGTTCCTCGCCTCCTGCTACGCGTCGCGCGGCCTGAAGATGCGCTTCACCTCCGGCACCGGTTCCGAGGTCCAGATGGGCTTTGCGGAGGGCATGAGCATGCTCTACCTCGAGTCGCGATGCCTGTTCGTGACGAAGGCCGCTGGCTCCCAGGGCACCCAGAACGGCTCCGTGAGCTGCGTCGGCGTCCCTGCCGCCGTCCCGCAGGGCGTTCGCGCGATGCTGGCCGAGAACCTGATCGCGATCATGCTCGACCTCGAATGCGCCTCGTCCAACGACCAGACGTTCACCCACTCCGATCTGCGGCGCGTCGCCCGCTCCCTGATGCAGTTCGTGCCCGGCACCGACTTCATCTGCTCGGGCTACTCGTCGACGCCGAACTACGACAACATGTTCGCCGGTTCGAACTGGGACGCCGAAGACTACGACGACTGGGTCATCCTGCAGCGCGACCTTCACGTCGACGGCGGGCTGGTGCCCGTCCTCGAGGAAGACGTGGTCGCGGTTCGCCGCAAGGCTGCCCGCGCCATCCAGGCAGCGTTCAAGGAGCTCGGACTTCCCGAGATCACCGACGTCGAGGTCGAGGCCGCGACCTATGCCCACGGCTCGAAGGACATGCCTGCCCGCAATGTCGTCGAGGACCTGAAGGCCGCCGAGGACATGATGAAGCGCGAGGTCACCGGCCTCGACGTGGCGAAGGCCCTCTCGAAGGGCGGATTCGACGACGTGTCCGAGGCCGTGTTCAACCTGCTCAAGCGCCGTGCCGCGGGCGACTACCTGCACACGAGCGCCATCTTCGACCGCGACTTCAACGTCGACTCGGCCGTGAACAACCCGAACGACTACGCGGGTCCGAAGTCGGGCTACCAGATCTCTGAGGCCAAGTGGGAAATCCTCAAGACGATCCGCCAGGCCGTCAGCCCGGAAAGCATCTGAGGTGACAACCATGGATCAAGCAACCATCAAGCGCCTCGTCGAAGAGGTCGTGCGCGAGCTGGCCGCCCAGCCGGCTGCGGCCGACACGGCGACGGTCTCGAAGCCGGCACGCGGCGGCGTCACCAACATGACGCCGACCACGGCAGGCAATCTCACCATCTCCGAAACGGGTGACGCCGCGCGCGGCACTGACCCGAAGGAGGTCGTGATCGCCCTTTCACCCGCCTTCTCGACGAAGATCCACGAGACCATCATCGGCATCCCGCACGCGGCGGTGCTGAAGGAGATCTGCGCAGGCATCGAGGAGGAGGGGCTGAAGTACCGCTTCGTTCGCATGTACAAGACGGCAGACGTCGGCTTCGTCGCCCACGAGGCGGCCAAGCTCTCGGGCTCCGGCATCGGCATCGGCATCCAGTCGCGAGGCACCACCGTCATCCATCAGAAGGACCTTCCCCCGCTCAGCAACGTGGAGCTGTTCAGCCAGTCACCGCTGATCGACGAGGCCACCTTCCGTGCGATCGGCAAGAACGCGGCCAAGTACGCCAAGGGCGAGAACCCGACGCCCGTGCCCATCCGCAACGACCAGATGGCCCGGCCGAAGTACCAGGCCATCGCCGCGCTCCTGCACAACAAGGAGACGACCCTGGTCGATTCGTCCAAGAAGCCGCAGGGCCTTCAGATCAGCTTTGCTTAAGGAGAACTAGACATGGACCAGGAACAGCTGATTCGCCAGATCATGGCCGAGGTGATGAAGAACCTCGGTAACGCAGATCAGGTCAGCTTCGAGAAGAAGCCCGCCCCGGCGGCGAGCGGCACGATCGGCGTGGCGGAGTACCCGCTGGCCGAGAAGAGCCCGCATCTCGTCACCACGGACAGCGGTGTGAAGCTCAACGACCTCACGTTCGAGAAGATGAAGTCCGGCCAGATCGGCCCGAAGGACTTCCGCATCTCGTCGGAGACGCTCGAGTTGCAGGCACAGGTCGCCGACGACTCAGGTCGCGGCCCCCTCGCCCGCAACATGCGCCGCGCGGCCGAGTTGGTCGCCGTCCCGGATGAGCGCCTGCTTGCGATCTACAACGCGCTGCGCCCGTACCGCTCGACGAAGGCCGAGCTGTACGACATCGCGGCCGAGCTTGAGGGCACCTACGGCGCCACCGTCTCCGCGGGCTTCGTCCGCCAGGCGGCCGACGTCTACGAGGCTCGCGGCCGACTCCGCGCCGACTGACACCTCATCGACACCCATCCCACCAACGCAAGGAGAGACAATATGACCCTCGTGGCCGGCGTCGACATCGGCAATGCGACGACCGAGGTCGCGCTCGCCCGCGTCGTCGGTCATGAGATCGCCTTCCTTGCCAGTTCCACGATCCCGACAACGGGTATCAAGGGCACCGAGGCCAACCTGCAGGGCGTCTTCCACGCCCTGCAGGTGGCCATCGACAAGGCGGGGCTCGCCCTGCACGACCTGGATCTGATCCGCGTCAATGAGGCGGCGCCCGTGATCGGCGACGTCGCGATGGAGACCATCACGGAGACGGTGATCACCGAATCGACGATGATCGGCCACAACCCGACGACGCCTGGCGGGCTGGGCATCGGCGTCGGCACCACCGTCCACATCACCGACCTCGACTCCGCGACGCCAGGGGAGCCCTGGATTGTCGTGGCGGACGCCGCTCACCCCTACGACGTCGTCGCCTCCGTCATCAATGAGGCGTCCAAGCGGCTCGAGATCACCGGTGCCATCCTCCAAGCCGATGACGGCACCCTCGTCCACAACCGGCTCACGACCAAGATCCCGATCGTCGACGAGGTCCGCCTCATCGACAAGGTTCCGCTCGGCATGCTCGCCGCGATCGAGGTGGCCGAGGTCGGACGAATCGTCGAGACCCTCTCGAATCCCTACGGCATCGCAACCCTGTTCAAGCTGGACAACGAGGACACCAAGCAGGTCGTCCCGCTGGCCCGTTCGCTTGTCGGCAACCGCTCGGCCGTGGTCATCAAGACCCCGAAGGGCGACGTCCAGGAGCGACGCATCCCGGCCGGCCGCATCACCGTTCACGGCGAACCACGCGGCTCCGAGGTCGACGTCGACCGCGGCGCCGAGGAGATCATGGACGCCGTCACCTCCGTCCGCGCCGTCTCCGACGTGACCGGTGAGCCCGGCACCAATGTAGGCGGGATGATGGAGAAGGTGCGGGTCACGATGGCCCAGCTCACCGAGCAGCGGCCGCGGGACATTCGCAGCACCGAGCTCCTCGCCGTCGCCACGCACGTCCCGCGCGAAGTGCCAGGCGGCATCGCCAACGAGTTCTCGATGGAGGCCGCCGTCGGCATCGCCGTGATGGTCAAGACCGATCGCCTCCAGATGGAGCGACTAGCCGCCAAGCTCGCGGCCCAGATCAGCATCCCCGTCGAGGTCGGCGGGATCGAGGCCGACATGGCCATCCGCGGGGCCCTCACCACGCCGGGCACCGCCGCCCCGATCGCCGTGCTCGACATGGGCGCAGGCTCGACCGATGCGTCCGTGATGCGGGCCGACGGGTCAGGCGTTTCGATCCACCTGGCCGGGGCGGGCAACATGGTGACGCTCATGATCCAGTCCGAACTGGGGCTCGACACGTTCGACGCCGCGGAAGACGTCAAGCGTTACCCGCTCGCCAAGGTGGAGACCGTCTTTAACATCCGCCATGAGGACGGCACCGTCCAGTTCTTCGAAACACCGCTACCGCCTCAGGTCTACGCCCGCGTCGTCGTGTTGAAGCCTGAAGGAATGGTGCCGCTCGACATCGACCTGCCGGTCGAGACCATCCGTCAGGTGCGCATCCGCGCGAAGCAGCGGGTCTTCGTCACCAACGCCATCCGGGCGCTGCGCAAGGTCTCGCCCAACGACAACGTCCGCGACATCGACTTCGTGGTGCTTGTCGGCGGCTCCGCCCTCGACTTCGAGATCCCACAACTGGTCACCAGCGCCCTTGCCGATTACCGGGTTGTCGCTGGCCGGGCCAACATCCGCGGGATGGAGGGCGCACGCAACGCCGTCGCCACCGGTCTCGCGCTCACTTGGGCGGAGGAACAGTGAAGGAGACCCCACCGAGCATCCGGATCCGCGTCCACGACGACGTCTCCGGCGACGATCTGATGCCGCTCCTGCTGGGGATCGAGGAGGAGGGGGTCCCCGTCGAGCTCACTCGCCACGGCGAGCTCAACCCGTTGAAGCTGGCCCACGCAGCCGCCATCGAGTCGAAGCTCGGCATCGGGATCGGCATCGCACTCGACTACGTGGTGATCACGACGGAGAAGCTTCCGGAGGATCGCCCCTATATCGCTCGCTTCCTTTCGGAGGCGGATGGCCGCCTCTTCGGAGGCAACGGCGCCCGCGTCGTCAAGCGGATTCCGCTGAGAGGCTTCGGCGGGGGTTACACCTATGAGAACCAGGAAGAAGGGAACTACTGATGGAAGCACTTGGCCTGGTCGAAGTCGTCGGCCTCGCAGCGGGCGTGGAGGCCGCTGACGTGGCCTGCAAGACGGCGAATGTCGAACTCGTCGGTTACGAACTCGCCAAGGGTGGCGGCTTCGTGACCATCAAGGTCCTCGGGCAGGTCGGCGCGGTCACGGCCGCCGTCGACGCCGCCGCGGAGGCCGCCGGGAAGATCACTCGAGTCGTGAGCAAGCTCGTCATCCCGCGCCCGAGCGGGCAGATCGAGCCGATGGTTCACTCCAAGGCGACGGTGGGCTACAAGGCCCCCGAACTTCCCGCACCCGCAAAGCCCGAGCCCGAGGTCGCCGCCGCGGCCGAGGCGCCCGCCCCGGCCAAGGAGGCCGCCCCCTCAAAGCCCGCCGGAACTCGCACTCCGGCAGCCAAGGCACCCGCCAAGGCATCGGCAACCACTGCCAAGACCACTGCTGGAAGGAAATAACCCATGAGCCAAGCGCTGGGTCTCGTTGAGACCAAGGGATTCGTCGGAGCCGTCGAGGCGGCCGACGCCATGACCAAGTCGGCCAACGTCACGCTTGTCGGCACCGAGAAGATCGGCGCCGGTTTCGTGACCGTGTTCGTCCGTGGTGACGTCGGCGCCGTGAAGGCCGCCGTCGATGCGGGGGCGGCAGCCGCCTCGCGGGTCGGCGAACTCGTTTCGCAGCACGTCATCCCGCGGCCGCACGCCGACGTCGAGAAGATCCTGCCGAAGGCCTGATCATGACCGAAGCGCAGCTGATTGCCTCCATCGTCGACCGGGTGCTCGCCCGGATCGGCGAGGCCGACCCTCGTCAGGTGATAGTCGGGATCTCGAACCGGCACGTCCCCCTGAGCGCCGCCGACTTCCAGACCCTGTTCGGCTACCCGGCCCCCAAGGTGAAGAAGCACGTGCGTCAGCACGGGGAGTTCGCGGCCGAGGAGACCGTCACGCTGCATGGTCCGAAGGGCGCCATGACCCGTGTCCGGGTCATGGGCCCCAACCGTCCGCAGACCCAGGTCGAGCTGAGCCGCACCGACTGCTTCGCCCTGGGGATCGACGCCCCGATGGCCCAGTCGGGGCACCTTGCCGACGCCGCACCGATCGAGATCGAGGGCCCCGCGGGGCGGATCTCTCCGGAGCACGCCGTCATCGTGGCGGGCAGGCACATCCACATGGGGCCAGGCGAGGCCGCGGCCCTCGGCGTCAGAGATCAAGACCGCGTCAGCGTCCTGTTCGGCGGGGAGAGGGGCGGACGCCTCGACAACTTCCTCGTCCGGGTCAAGGACTCGTACCTGTTGGAGCTTCACCTCGACACCGATGAAGGCAACGCCATCGGCGCGAGGACAGGCGACATCGTTCGGATCTGCAAGGACTGACGATGCCGAAGAGCCGCAGCCCGCTCGCCCGGTTCGCACGAATGGTGCGCACCGGCAAGCCAGGCACGCCGTCCGGGCCGACGCGCGTTGGCGTCGACCTCGGAACGGGCAACATCGTGCTGGCCGCGGTCGACGGCGACAACTCGCCCCTGGCTGGAGCGAGCATCTCCTCGACGGTGGTGCGAGACGGCATCGTCGTCGACTGGCTAGGCGCGGTGAAGGCCGTCAAGGCGTTGAGGGCCGACCTGGAATCGCAGCTGTCGATCCGGATCACCGAGGCGGCTGTCGCCGTCCCGCCAGGCATCGACGCGGGCACCGCGAAGATCTTCACCAACGTGCTCGAGGCCGCTGGCATGGAGGCCGCGGAGGTCGTCGACGAGCCGGTGGCCGCCGCGACGGCCCTCGGAGTCAGCGACGGCGCGGTGATCGACGTCGGCCACGGCACGACGGGGGTGTCGGTGCTGCGTGACGGCGCCGTCGCCCTGTCGGTCGATGAGCCGACGGGCGGCCACCACATGTCGCTCGTGATCGCCGGGGCGTTGGGCATGGACTACGACGCGGCCGAGAAGTACAAGCGGCAGGCCAAGCACGCCGACCTGGTGTTCGGCCTGATCCGTCCCACGATCGAGAAGATGGCCACCATCGCGGCCAACGCTCTCTCCGGGCAGCCAGCGATGCCCATCCACCTCGTCGGAGGTGCCAGTTCGCTACCTGGCACAGCCGAGGTTTTCACCGAGATCATCGGCGCCCCCGTCACGCAGGCGCCCGACCCGCTGTATCCGACCCCGCTCGGCACGGCGATGCGGAGGAATCCATGACCGAGACCCAGTGGCGCGAGTTGGTCGCCGCGATCGTCGCCGAGTTGCTCGGGCGACAGGCGCCGTCGGCCCCGCGCCCGAACGGGCTAGTGCTGTTCACCGGTGCGTTGCTCGGGTTCGAGGAGGCTGTCGCCTCGCTCGGTCGGGCCCGCGACACCGTCAACCTCGACTGGACCCAGACCGACAGCGCAAGCCGCATCCTCGACCAGACGACGATCGACGCCGTCGGAATGACGAAGGCCTCGACGTCGCTCGTCGTTTCACACGACCTGCTGATCGTGCCGACGCTGACGGTCAACATGGTCGCCAAGGTCGTGCATGGCATCGGCGACTGCCTGGCCTCGAACGTGATCGCCGAGTTCATCATGGCCGGCAAGCCGGTGGTCGCCGTCACCAACGCGGCCTGCCCGGATTCGGCCGACAAGCGCGGCTGGTTCCCGAACATGCCGGAGGGCTACGCGGCGATGCTGCGCGAGAACCTGACCCGGCTTGCCTCCTTCGGCGTGCGGCTGACCACGGCCGCCAAGCTCGATCGGGCCATCGCCCGCGCGGTCGCCTCGCCCACGCCGTCCACCGTCGACTGCGAACTGAAAGTCATCTCCGAGTCGGTGATCTCGGGTCTTACTCCGAACAGCACCGTTCGGATCGCCCGCTCGGCCATCGTCACCGACCTCGCACGGGAGGCCGCTGCCTCCGTCCAGATCACGCTAGAGAGGGTGTGACAAGAAGATGTATCTCGCCAAGGTGATCGGGACCGTCGTCTCGACAAGCAAGGATCCCCGACTGACCGGCTTCAAACTGCTGCTCACGAGGCGCCTGACGCAGGACGCGGTCGAGGACGGGCTTCCAGAGGTGTGCATCGACACCGTCGGCGCGGGCAGCGGCGAGACGGTGATCGTCACGAAGGGCTCGTCGGCCCGGTTCGCGGCGGATCGTCCCGACGCGCCGATCGACTCGACCATCGTCGGCATCGTCGACACCGTGGAGATCGGCTAAGCATCATGCCCGCCGTCTACACCCGCACCGGTGACAAGGGAGCAACAGGCCTGTTCGGCGGCTCTCGGGTCCCCAAGCAGAGCCTCCGCGTCGAGGCCTACGGCACCGTCGACGAGGCCAACGCGGCGATCGGCGAGGCGAAGTCCGGGCTGGAGCCTGGGCCCTGGCGCGACCGCGTGCACGCCATCCAGCAGCGGCTCTTCGTGCTGGGCGCCGAACTGGCCTCGGACGCCGCCGGGGCCGAGATCCTCGGCAACAAGATCGCCGAGGCCGATGTCGAGGTGCTTGAACGCCTGATCGACGACTGCCTCGCGATCACCGGGCCGCAGCGGGCCTTCGTCGTGCCAGGTCGCGACGCCGTGTCGGCGCCGTTCCATTCGGCACGCACCGTTGTGCGCCGCGCCGAGCGCCGGGTGCTGACCCTTTCGGAGACCGAGCAGGTGCGCCCCGAGTTGGTTCGTTACCTCAACCGCCTATCCGACGCGGTATATGCCCTTGCAAGGCTCACCGAGACGTGGTTCGAGTTGGCCAGGGTCGAGCAGATCGTGCGCGAGGTCGTCGCGCGGATGGTGCCTGGCGCGCAGGGCGTCGTGGCCCCGGAGCAGACCTCCGGACGCTGGGGCGCCATGCGGCAGCGGCCGTCGGAACTGACGCTTGCGGTGTGCAAGCGGCTGGCGGAGGTCTCGGAGGCCAAGGCCGCCGAACTGGGCGTTCCGATCGTGTTCGCCGCCGTCGACCCGTCCGGCAACCCGATCCTGCTGCATCGGATGGCGGATTCGCTGCTCGGCAGCATCGACATCGCCATGAACAAGGCGTGGAGCGCTAACGCGTTCAAGCAGTCGACGGCCTCGCTCGGTAGGGCGGCGGCAACCGTGCTGCCTGGCCTCGCCGACGGCAACAAGGGCCGGGTCGTGCTCTTCGGCGGGGGAGAGCCCGTCTTCGTCGATGGTCGCCTGCTCGGTGGCCTCGGCATCTCTGGCGGCACGGTCGAAGAGGACTGCCAGATTCTGAACTTCGCGATGGAACAAGTGTTGGGAGATATGTGATGACGATCGATGCCGCGCAGATTGAGGCCGTGATTCGGAAGGTGCTGGCGACGGTGCCGACCTCGGACGAGCCGGCCGGGGTCGAGGGCGACGGCGTGTTCGCCGACATGGGCGCCGCGATCGAGGCGGCCGCCGCGGCCGCGAAGGCGTACCGGAGAAGCTCGATGGCCGAGCGCCGGCGCTATGTCGCGGCGATCCGCGAGGTGATGCTCAAGCCTGAGAACCTCGACCACATGTCTGCCCAAGCCGTGATCGAGACGGGGATGGGGGACGTCGCCCACAAGTACCTGAAGAACAAGTTCGCAGCCGAGAACACCCCTGGGGTGGAAGACCTCGAGACCTCGGCCTGGTCAGGCGACGACGGCCTGACCACGGTCGAGTATTCGGCCTACGGAGTGATCGGGGCGATCACCCCGACGACCAACCCCACCGAGACGATCATCTGCAACTCCATCGGAATGCTCGCAGCGGGCAACGCGGTCGTTTTCAGCCCGCATCCGCGTGCGAAGAACCTGTCGGTGTGGCAGGTGCGCGAGCTCAACCGCGCGCTTCGGGCGGCTGGCGCTCCCGAGAACCTGATCGTCACGGTCGCGGAGCCGTCGATCGAGGCGACAAACGCGATGATCGAGCACCCGGCGGTGCAGATGCTGGTCGCGACGGGTGGTCCGGGCATCGTGCGGACGGTGCTCAGCTCTGGGAAGAAGGCAATCGGAGCCGGCGCCGGAAACCCGCCGGTCGTCGTGGACTCGACTGCCGACCTGGAGCATGCCGCCAAGTGCATCGTCGACGGCGCCAGCTTCGATAACAACCTTCCGTGCACCGCCGAGAAAGAGTGCATCGCCGTCGACTCGATCGCCGACCTGCTGAAGTTCAACATGGTCAAGGCCGGCGCCTACGAGGCGGCACCCGAGGAGGTCGCCCGGCTTGAGACGCTGGTGCTCAACGAGAAGCGAACCGGCCCGAAGACGCAGTGGGTCGGCAAGTCGGCCGCCGAACTGCTTCGCGAGATCGGCGTCGAACCGCCTGTCGGGGTGCGTCTGATCATCTGCGAGGCATCAGCGGAGCATCCGTTCGTCGTGCACGAGCTGATGATGCCGATCCTCGGCGTGGTTCGGGTGCCGGACGTCCACGCGGCGATCGAACTGGCCGTCGAGCTTGAGCACGGCAACCGGCACACCGCCGTCATGCACTCGCGTGATGTGAAGATGCTGACCAAGATGGGCCGCGAGATCCAGACCACGATCTTCGTGAAGAATGGCCCCTCCTTCACCGGCATCGGCATCGGGGGCGAGGGCTACTCGACCTTCACCATCGCTGGCCCGACGGGCGAGGGCCTGACCCGAACCCGCAACTTCGCTCGGACCCGTCGCTGCGTGCTGGTCGACGACCTCAACGTCCGCTGACCATGCGACCTCTTCGAATCGCGGTGACCGGCGCCGCGGGGCAGATCGGCTACTCGCTGCTGTTTCGCCTTGCCGCGGGCGACCTCTGCGGCGACCGGCCCATCGAGTTGAGGCTGCTCGAGGTGCCAGGGGCGCTGAAGGCGCTCGAGGGAGTCGTCATGGAGTTGGACGACTGCGCCTTTCCGGCGCTGGCCGGGGTGGAGATCGGGTCCGAGCCAAGGTCGGTCTTCGACGGCGCGAACCTCGCCCTGCTGGTCGGGGCGATGCCGCGCAAGGCCGGGATGCAGCGCTCAGACCTGCTGGCGGCCAACGGCGCGATCTTCTCCGAGCAGGGCAGGGCGATCTCCGAGGTCGCTGCAGACGACGTTCGCGTCGTTGTCACGGGCAATCCCGCCAACACCAATGCGTTGATCGCCTACCGCAACGCGCCGTCCATCCCTCGGGAGCGGTTCACGGCGCTGACAAGGCTCGACCACAACCGTGCCCGAGCGATGACGGCGAAGCGGGCGAATCTGCCGGTAGACGCAGTCGAGGACCTGACGATCTGGGGCAACCATTCGCTGACCCAGTACCCCGACCTCTTCAATGCGCGAATCAACGGCGTTCCCGCAGAGCGATGGCTAGGTAATGACGCATGGCTGAACTTCGACTTCATTCCTGAGGTCGCGGGGCGCGGTGCGGCGGTGATCGCTGCCCGCGGCTCGTCGAGCGCCGCGTCCGCCGCCAATGCGACGTTGGAACACGCCCGCGACTGGCTCCGTGGGACGGCTCCGGGCACGTGGACGTCGATGGCCGTGGTGAGCGATGGATCGTACGGGGTACCCGTAGGTCTGGTCTCATCCTTCCCGGTCACCTGTGCCAATGGCGACTGGGCGATCGTCAAGGGGCTTGAGCTCAACGCGTTCGCCCGGGCGAAGTTGGAGGCGAGCGTACAGGAACTGCAGCGCGAAGCCTCAGCCGTCGAGGACCTCGGCCTGCTCTGACGGCGTCCGGGTCGACGCGCCGCTCACCAGTGTCTGCGCTCGACGATCGACAGGCCTGCGGCGTCTCCGAAGGGGCTCGACCAGCGCAGCGCCCGGAGCAGCGCGGCACCCTCGCTCGCGCCGGCGAACACGGCCCTCTGACCTTCCGCGACGTGACGGGACCAGGCCTCCGCAAACAGGTCAGCCATCACACGCGAGACGCCGAAGGCCATCGGCACCTGGTGCCAGACCTCGCGGTCCGCCTCGCGCGTCCGGAAGCCGTCGGCCAGGCTCGGGGGCCTCGGCTCCCAGACCGGTCGGGAGATGAGGTAGCGGGGCTGCTCCAGGGGGCCGAGCACCTCGGCGAGGGATGTGGTGAACAGCTCGGTGACGGCCTCGTCGAGGGCCTCCGCGGAGGCCCGGGTCGACCCCTCGGCCGCGAAGCCGGGCACGTTGGGGCGAGCCTCCAACCGGATCCGCGTCTCGCCGCCCGCCGTGACCTCGACCACGACGCCCTCCGCCCCGACGGAGGAGAGCCCTGCGGCGGCCAGGGCGTCGGCGACCGCCCGTGCGTAGTCGGAGGTTGAGGGCGCGCGCTGGAGCCTCCGGTTGCGTTCAACGGCTCCCCGCCAGCCGGCGACCCAGAACAGCGTGATCATGATGGCGATGATGACAAGGGTCACGGGTGCCGCGACCAGCCCGACGGCCGTGCCGAGCAACGAGAGCGCGCCGACCCCGATGCCCACCGCGTAGGGCAGAGCCGTCTCCCGCGCCGTCCTCTCGGGCACCGCGGGCACGCCGACCGGAACGGGTGCGCGGTCCCCGACGATCCTCAGCGTCGCCACCGGATGCTCGCGCAGCGGGTCGACGGCGTCCCAGGCGTTCCGGACGGGCTCATGGTCGAGCGCACGCTCCAAGGAGGCCGCGTTGAGCTGCTCCGGCCACGGCGGCGGCGCCTCAGGGGTCAGGCGTGAGCTCAGGTGGGCGACGCCGTCGACGACGTCACCCTCCTCGTCGACGGCGAACCAGCCGGTGTGCTTACGCACGAGCCTGCGGTAGTCCGCATCTCCCTGCGGTCGGTCCGCGGCTACGCAGGTCACCGTCCAGTTCACGGCGACCTTGTCCGGGTGGAGCGGATCGCTGCGCAGGGAACGGCCCCGGGTCTGCACGATCGCCGTCGACGTGGTGGCCGACGTCAGGTCGATCACGCCGGTCACCGCCCGCGCGTCCCACCCCTCGCCGAGCAGGCCACGGGTCCCGACGAGGCACCTGGTCCAGCCGCGATTCAGCGCACCGGTCGCCGCGGCCAGCCAGCGCGATGACGAGGTCCCCTCCAGCACGACGACGCCCTCGCCTTCGACGCGTTCGTCAGGAAGCAGCGCTCGCAACACCGACGCCCCGGCGCCGATGCTCGTCCCCGTCACCATCACCGGCCGGGCGGCCGCGATGCGTTCGTCGGTGACGAGGGCTTCGAGCAGCCAGCGCGCCGAACCGGACTGCGGTTCGAGCACCCCGTCGAGGTCGGCGGGCAGGGCGGTCGCGTTGGCGAAGTCCGTCAGCACGAGCAGCCGGGAGTCGGTATCGGAGGCGACCGTCTGCGCGACGATCTCCGCGGCGGCCAGGGACTTGGACGCGCTGCGGCTCAGCACCCGGTCGACGAGAGGCTGGCCGGGGCGCAGGCCCTTTCGCGTCATCCGGTAGCCGACCCCGGGAAGCAGCGCGGCGATCCTGCGCTCGAACGCCGCCTCCGCGCCGCCGAGCGCCGACAGCGCCTGGAGCCATCGGTCCGCGACGGTCAGCCAGTCCTCGAGCGTCACGTCGCGCCGGTGCCGCTCGGAGACGTGTGCATGCTCCGGCAGGTCGAGGTGGCCGGCGAGGGCGAGACGCACGACGGCGTCGCCGACCAGCGGCTCGAAGTCGCGGAAGTCGTGCAGGGCGATCCAGCTCAGGAACGGGACCTTCAGGTCGACGCCGGTCAGTTCGGTGATCAGTTCCGCGGCCCTCACGGCCCGGGCGTCGAGCCACTCGCTCTCGCGGGCGGTGGGTGTCGTGAACCAGGCGAGTTCGGCGAACGGGGCGAGGTCTCCCTCAGCGACCAGCGTCGGGATCCCCGCCTGATAGGTGATCGAGCCGAACAGCCGGTCGACGCGCTCGGCCTGACCCGCCGTCAACAGCTCCGGTGGGGTGGCGGTCAACGCGATGACGGTGGCATCGGGCAGTTCGGCGATGATCTCGTCGAGGAGACTTCCCCAGACCTCAAGCAGGTGGTGACACTCATCGAGGATGAGCGTGAGCGGCCCGAGGTCGTGCAGCCGCCGGACGAGGGCCTGGCCGTTTGGATGCAGGCGCGCCTTCGGGGACGGCTCGTCGGAGTCGGAGTCGAACACCGCGAGCGACTGGTAGGTCAGCGCGGTGAAGCCGGTGGGAAGGTCGCGGTCAGAGCTCGCCGCTGTGCCCGTGTGGGACTCCCAGGCCGTGCGCCACTGGGTGACGATCGCGTGGTTCGGCCCGAAAGCCACGACGGGGCGCTCCCACCCCGCGGCGGCCTCGACTCCGACGAGCGTCTTGCCCGCGCCCGGCGGCAGCACCACCCAGTGTCGTTGGTCCTGCGAGCCGGCGATGGCCTCGAGCGCCTCGCGCTGGTGGCGCCTCAACTCCACCCGTCAGGCCGCCTCGAGCGTCGCTTCGAGCTCGGCCGCCTTCGGGGGCTGCTTCACGAAGATCGCCACGATCAGCCCGAGCAGGAGGACCACGACGATGCCGAGGATGCCCCAGTACTGGGCCCCCTCCTCGGAGGAGCCGAGGACGGCCTGGCCGATGCTGATCCCGACGCCGAACAAGAGCGGTGACAGGAAGCTCACTGCCCGCCCGGTTGTCGCGTACAGCCCGAAGATCTCGCCGCTCATGCCGTCGGGGATGAGGCGGGCCAGGAAGCTGCGGCTCGCAGACTGAGCCGGGCCGACGAACAGGCACATGAGAAGGCCGAGCGCCCAGAAGACGGGCTTGCCGCCGTCGTGGAGAACGAACACCCCGGTGCCGAGCAGGACGAGGCAGATGAGCGAGAAGATGATGATCTTCTTCGGCCCGATCCGGTCGTCGAGCAGGCCGAAGAGCATCGTCGCCACCCCGGCGACCACGTTGGCCACGACACCGAAGATGACGACCTCGCTGAACTCGAAACCGAAGGTGACCGCAGCGAGGACCCCGCCGAAGGTGAACACGCCGGCGAGGCCGTCACGGAACAGGGCGGAGGCGACGAGGAAGAAGATGGTGTTCGGGGTGGTGTGCCACAGGCGCCGGATGGAGGCGATCAGTTCCCGGTAGGAGCCGATCACGCCGAGCGGCGGGACGGAATGATCGGGCCGCTTGTCCTTCATGGTGACGAAGAGCGGGATGGTGAACAGCAGCGTCCATGCGCCACAGATCAGCATCGCGATCCGCACGTCGGAGGCGGGGAAATCGGATCCGAGCACGGCGATGATCAGCAGCAGGATCGTGATGCCACCCAGATAGCCGAGGCCCCAGCCGAGACCGCTGACCCTTCCCACGTTGCGCGGGGTCGAGACCTGGTCGATGGCCGCATAGTAGTTGACGTTGGCGATCTCCTGGACGATGTTGCCGCCTGCGAGCAGGATCGCGCCAAGCCAGAAGTACTCCGGCGACGGCGCCACGAAGTACATCGCGGCGGAGATGATCGCGAGCGCCCACGTCTGCCAGCGCAGATTGAACATGCGCCGACCCCTGCGGTCCGACCCCTGTCCGAGCACAGGCGCGAGGAGTGCGATGAAGATGCCCGCGACGGCGGTGGCCCAAGCCAGCTGCTTGGTGCGCTCGTCCGGATCCCCGAAGGCGTCGCTGACCAGGTAGACGGCGAAGACGAAGGTGGTGATGACGCTCGCGAATGGCTGGGTGCCCCAGTCCCACAACGCCCACGCGAACACCTTGCCCTTGGAGGCCTTGGTCGAGGCGAGTGCTGTGGTCGGCATCGGTGCGGTGGAACTCACGCGCTCAACCTAACCGTTCGCCGGGCTCCGCGGCGAGGGTTCGGGGCCGGGAATCGGGAACCCGTCGCGCGGCGCTGAGCGTGACTTCAGGTATTTGCTTCACAGAACGTGCAGAGATAGTTACTCTTTCAAGGTTTCAACCGAACGACCTGAGGAGGTCCACATGCGCATCGGCTCTTCCATCGCGCTGATCGTCATCGGCGCCATCCTGGCCTTTGCCATCAATGCCGAGGTTCCCTACATCAGCCTCGACCTGATCGGCTACATCCTGATCGCGGCCGGAGTCATCGGCCTGATCTGGTCCCTGCTGGCTTCCAACCGCAGCCGGGTCTCCGAGTCCAGGACCGTTCAGGACCCCAACACCGGCGAGACCGTCCGCCGCACGGAGACGCGCGACGGCATCTGACCGATAGACGGAACGCGCCCCCGCCCTCCGATGAGGGTGGGGTGCCACCTGTCAAGCCCCTGACAAGGCGCTTGGACCAACCTACCGAAGTGTTCGCGCTCGGTTGTATGGTGGGGTTCCGCACAGCCAGTAAGCCGGCTAATGGGCGCCCATGGAGGCCGTCCGGAAACCAAAGAAAGGCAATCGCATGACCGATAGCGGAGTCCTCAAGTACGGGGAACACGAGCTCGACCTGCCGGTCGTGGAAGCCACGCAGGGCAACGATGGGCTCGACATCAGCAAGCTGCTCGCCACCACAGGCGTCACGACGCTGGACCCGGGCTTCGTCAACACCGCTTCGTGCGTGTCCTCGATCACCTTCATCGACGGTGACAAGGGCGTTCTGCAGTACCGCGGCTACCCGATCGAGCAGCTCGCCGAGAAGGCGACGTTCATCGAGGTTGCCTACCTGTTGATCTACGGGGAGCTGCCGACCCAGGCGGAGCTCGACGAGTTCAACGACAAGATCGCACGCCGCATGCTGCTCGACGAGCGCATGCGTGAGCTGTTCCGCGCCTTCCCGCGCGGCGCGCACCCGATGCAGGTGCTCGCTGCCGGCGTGACCGCGCTCGGCTCCTTCAACCGCGAGACCCTCGACGTGCACAACGCCGAGCAGGTCGAGGAGGCCAGCCTGCGCCTCCTCGGTGCCATGCCGACCCTCGCGGCGTATGCGTACAAGTCATCCATCGGCGCCCCCTTCCTGTACCCGCGCAACGCGCTCGGCTACGTGGAGAACTACCTGCGTCTGTCCTTCGGCACGCCGCAGGAGGAGTACGAGATCGATTCCGATGTCGTCCGCGCGTTCGAGACGCTGTTCATCCTGCATGCCGACCACGAGCAGAACGCCTCCACCTCGACGGTGCGTCTCGTCGGTTCCGCCGATGCGAACATCTACGCGTCGATGGCTTCCGGCGTCCACGCCCTTTCGGGCCCGCTGCACGGCGGCGCCAACCAGGCTGTCCTCGAGATGCTGCGTGAGATCTCGAAGGAGGGCCTCGACATCAAGGACTTCGTCGCCCAGGTCAAGGACAAGAAGTCCGGCGTGAAGCTGATGGGCTTCGGCCAACGCGTGTACAAGAACTACGACCCGCGCGCCAAGATCATCAAGGGTCACGCCGACCAGTTGCTGCGCAACTCCGGCACCTCCAACCACCTGCTCGACATGGCGCTCGAGCTGGAGGAGACGGCGCTGCACGACGACTACTTCATCGAGCGCAAGCTGTACCCGAACGTCGACTTCTACACGGGCCTGATCTACGAGGCGATGGGCTTCCCGTCGCAGCACTTCACCGCGCTGTTCGCCCTCGGTCGCCTCCCCGGCTGGATCGCCCAGTGGCGCGAGCAGCACGCAGAGGAGGGCCGCAAGATCGGGCGTCCGCGCCAGATCTACGTCGGTCCCGCAGAGCGCAGCTACGTGCCGATCAACGAGCGCTGAACCTGACCGGAAGAGGGCCCCGCGACGAGAGTCGCGGGGCCCCTTTCGTTGCACGGCGGTGATCAGGGGCCTCGCCCACGGTCGGTCCAACCACGGCCGAGGCAGGCTGGATCGGTTCGCTCACGCCCGGCGTCTGTGTTAGGTGGGGGCGAGGTCGGTGGCCGCGCGGCCTGATGACAAGGTGGTGGGCATGCGCCGCCTGCCGTTCTCCGTCGTCACGAAGCCGACCGGGGCCGCCTGCAACCTCGACTGCACCTACTGCTTCTTCCTCTCGAAGGAGCTCCTCTACGACGCCTCCGGCCAGCGGATGAGCGCCGACACCCTCGAGGCCTACGTCCGCGCCTACCTGGACGCCCAACCCGACGGCGAGGTCATGTTCGCCTGGCAGGGCGGCGAGCCGACCATGCGCGGGCTCGCCTTCTACCGGGAGGCGGTGCGGCTCGGGCGCCTCCATGCACGGCCGCGTCAGGTGGTGCGTCATTCGATGCAGACCAACGGGACCCTCCTCGACGACAACTGGGGCGCCTTCCTCGCAGCGGAGGGCTTCCTCGTCGGGCTCTCCATCGACGGCCCTGCCCCGCTGCACGACGCCTACCGTGTGAACAAGGCCGGACGCGGAACCCATGCCCAGGTCGTGCGCGGCTGGGACGTGCTGCGGTGCCACGGCGTCGATGTCAACGTCCTCTGCACCGTGAACGCGGCCAACGCCGACCACGGGCTCGAGGTCTACCGCTACTTCCGCGACGAGCTCGGCGCCGAGTTTCTGCAGTTCATCCCGATCGTCGAGCGGGTCGAACGGGCGGATCTGGCGGTCGCCGAACAGGGGTGGACCGGCCCAGACGGTGCCCGTCTGCTGTACCTGCAGCACGGCGACGCCGTGACGTCGCGCTCGGTCACCGGCGATCAGTGGGGCAGGTTCCTGGTCGAGGTGTTCGACGAGTGGGTCCGCGCCGATGTCGGAAAGGTCTTCGTCCAGCACTTCGACTCCATGCTCGCCGCCCGCTTCGGTCAGTACTCGGTGTGCGTGCACGCGCCGGAGTGCGGGGGAGCGCTGGCGGTGGAGCACAACGGCGACGTCTACTCCTGCGACCACTACGTCGAACCCGACCATCTGCTCGGCAACCTGCACACCGATGGCTTCCAGCAGGTGCTCGGCTCCGAACCGCAGCGCGACTTCGGCAGGGCCAAGCGGACCGGGCTCACCGCCCAGTGCCGACGCTGCCCGGTGCGATGGGCCTGCCACGGGGGCTGCCCCAAGGACCGATTCGGCACGTCGGTCGACGGCGAACCCGGACAGAACTGGCTGTGTGAGGGGTACTACCGCTTCTTCGACCATGCAGGCGAGGCGATCGAGACGATGGCGTCGCTCCTCCGCCAGGGACGGGCCCCCGCCGAGATCATGGGCGGGGCCTGATCCCCCCATCTGAACCCGGCGACACCGGGACCGCGATGACCCTTGGTCGGGCCGCCGGAGCTGTGCTCGAACGGCCCCGCACAACCGCCCCTCGAGTCGGCCGGCCGCGTGTCGGAGCAACCTGCCGTCGACAGGCGCGAGGGCCAGGAGGAACTGTGGTCGCGCGGGCCGACGATCCGGGGAGCCCCATGCCTGACCCGCGGCAACGGACGGGAAGGGGAAGGTCGCCGTCGGGGTTAGTGATTGTTGGTGGCGCCGTCTAGAGTGCGGGCCGAAGGGTAGGCAGCATGCGCAGCATCGTCAGGATTCTCGTCACGGCCAGGGAGCTGTGGCACCTCTACATCGGCATCATCATCGGAGCGGTCGCGATCGCCGCGACGGCGCTGCTGATGCCGTTCGTGATCGCCCGGGCCACCGACACCGTCGTGGCGATGGTCAGCGACAAGGGCGGCAGCATCGCCGAACTGCTCTGGCTGGCCACCGCGCTCCTCGGGCTGTCGTTGGCCAACACGCTGCTGACCAACATCACCGGCTACTGGGGCGACCTGATGGCGACCCGGCTGCGGGCGATCCTCTCGCAGCGCTACTTCCACAAGCTGCTGCGCCTG